>Ga0105047_10003698_pt1 | contig 26887 bp, 24 predicted proteins | sample MAT04_FD_78384 | JGI IMG/M metagenome (GOLD analysis project Ga0105047, IMG submission 78384) | Freshwater microbial communities from Lake Fryxell liftoff mats and glacier meltwater in Antarctica - MAT-04 (megahit assembly) | ecosystem: Environmental > Aquatic > Freshwater > Ice > Liftoff... | reverse complement strand
CTCCTCAGGGGTGCAATTTAGGAATTCGAATCATGACCACCAAAATAGTGAGCAAAACACTACGAACGTTGGCTCTATAAGGCATTCTAAACCAATGCTTTATGAGTCAGCGGGAATTGCTGAAAAATATGTAGTTATATTTTAACTCGGGTTTGTAAATAACGAGAAATTTGAGGGAAAATCTTTTGGATGGCGATAAAAACAGAAAATGGTAAGCGGCTCTCGGATGAGCGCGTGGGTAGGGTATAGTCCATTTCATATGACTTGATATGTAAATACTGGGTGAAAGCCACCGCGGTTGAAAGATAGAAAATAACCCTATTTATAAATATGGAGTTACTCTCAATCGATTCAACCACCGGGCTTTGGCGCAGTTTTTATGTAGTAAGTTACTTACTAAAAAGAGGATTCGTAAAAGAATCGTCTTCTTAAAAAAACTTTCTCTATCAATTAAGTTGAGTGAGCTAAAAAGTCGCAAACAACCGGCATGCTAATTTCAATTGGCCAAGGCATTTGTGTATGCATGGGAGCAGCTAATAACTGACCAGAAAAATTGCTTTTGTCAATAGAAAGGTACTCGGGAACGCTGCGAGATGATTCCACTGCTTCATTGATGCTTTTCATCGTTCTTGATTTTTCTTTTACAGAAATGATCATTCCTGGTTTAACTTGGAATGAACGACGATCGACTTTTTTGCCGTCGACTAAAATGTGACCATGAGAAACTAATTGATGTGCTCCAAAAATGGTAGGGGCTAATTTCAACCGATAAACAATATTATCTAAACGGCATTCAAGCAGTTGAGTAAAAAATTCAGCCGTGTTTCCTTCCATCTGAACAGCTTTCTTATAATAGCCCACTAGCTGTTTTTCGCTCAACATACCATAGATAGCTTTAAGCTTTTGTTTCTCTTCTAGTTGCAACCCATAATCAGATTTTTTTCTTCGGCGAGCACCATGTACACCCGGGGGATTGGGCTTATGCAACAGCGGGTTGCGAGTGCGTCCAAATATGTTTACTCCATATCGACGTGCAATACGATTTTTATTACCTGTAAAACGAGCCATTTGTTCTCCTAAAGATTTCTTGTAGGCGATCCTTTAAGTTTGATCGCAAATGCGAATTATGACAAAAGAAGCCTTTTTTTTCAAGTCAATATAAAATAGGGTGGTTTAATATGCAAGTTTAAGTTTTTTGATGGCGGCAATTTTTCATTTAAATAAATCTGTGCAGGCAGAATTTGATCAGGATTTAGATCTTTAATCGACTCAGCTCAAAGTGACAATTTGGCTTTCTCTACTATTTGGCTTAATTGATGAGATACATTAAGGCCTGTTCAAAATCTTTCAATTCTTCATCATAACTCTGCTAATATAAAAAATATTTTCCTCGGTCCCTTAGAGTGATTTTCCCTTGAATTATTTGCCCATCTTTGAATTTTTGAAGAGTTAATATCATTTAAACACACTCATCGAATTGGTTTAATCTCGACTTTGCAAAATTTTGACATCCCCTTCGGAGAGAAGCTTCCTTCAGCTAAATGAATTTGTTAGGAAGGGGTAAAAACCCTCTTCCTACTAAATTCATTAGGCTGAAGTTTGCCTCGCGCGCGAAGGGGATGCCAAAATTTTGCAAAGTCGAGCTAAAAATAAACGTTGGTTTTCAGCACTATTAAGGGATAACCCTAGTAAAGGTGAGGGTGAGAAATGGGGGACAGGTTCTCATGAATGGCTAGAGTGTACCTTAATTATAGAAGTTATCGAACGATCCGCCGGTATGGTTAAAAACGTACAACTTGAAACAGCTAGTAGTAATAAAAAAACCGTTTTGACTGGCTATATGTAAAAGAAAAAGTCCGTAGTGCTACAAAATATATTTTCATAAAAAATGAAAACAATTCTATTGAAGGCGGTCATCCAGGAGCGGTTAAAAAAAGATCTCTCTTTGAAAGGTTTTTGTCTGGATGGAAGTAGTCAATTCCATCATAAGTTGCATCGTGCTTTTGGAAAAAGTACAACTATTTCCGGTTATCCAAAACGAATTGCTAAGGTTTTTAAAGAAACTTTAGTTTTGGGTAACATTCCTCTTGATGCGAGTTCAAATATTCGCTATTTGGTAGATGGTTCACCCACATCAAATTTAAAGAAAGTAAATGATTTTCGCAAAGAAAAATTAAAGCCTGCAAATATAAATTTTTATTCTACGCTAGAAAAACTGATAGCAAAATCCAATCAGAATTTTTCTCTGAAAAATAGTGCAGGGCACATCGACTTGAAAATTGATTGGAAATCTAGTGATCGCGGTTCAAAATCAAACGGTGACAATTCATAAACAAGCGATGTTGGTTGAGAAACAGGCTCTAAGGCCTGTCATGTCGATATTTTTTTGAATTCTTTAACCAGAGTCCGGCTTTCGTTCTTTCACCTTAAGAATCTGAATAAAATGAAAAAAAAGATCCCTACTTTTATATTAAAAATTTAGATATATACTCATTATAGCTGAATCGCGAGAGATTTCGCGTTACCCTAATTCTCGGATTCACCTATAACCAGTATGTATTTGTTAAACCAGGAATTTTTTGAATCCTCAAACTTTCACCTTGAAGTACGACGTGGATAGTCTAAACTCCGGCCAATGGTAGATTTATGCAAAATGATATTCCTGATCAACAGTCTAATGCTGTTTTACAGCAAGCCCTTAAACAATTTTCTTTGGAATCTTCGCGCTTGGAATGGATTTATAAAAATTTAGAAATTCGTTTTAGTGCCATTCAAGATAATATAAAAGAATCTCATACGCGTATGACTGCTAAGTTGGCAGAATTGAATTTCGTAACAATTTATTTGAAAACGATTCTCGATCATATTTCTCAAGGAATTATATTCATTGATAATCAAGGAATTGTAACAACTTATAATGCCGCTGCGCAAAAGATTCTCGGAATTCAAGAAAAAGATTTATTATTTCACCATTTTGATCAAGCTTTTGCCGATGATTTCCTCGGCTTTTCCTTGAAAGAGGCGATGGGCTCTAAAGTGTGTCCAAAATCTAATTATGTTAACTGGCCTGGACCGGGCGATGAAAAATTTGAATTAGAAATCGAGACGACATTTGTTGTGATGGAAGTCGAGAAAAGTTCTTTAGATTATCGTCAGCCTTTAGGTACCCCTATTCATGGTTTGTTGGTACTCGTACGTAATTTAACAGAAATGCGTCGCTTACAATTAATTGTTAACCGGCATGATGTGTTGAAAGAATTGGGTGAAATGGCTGCGCACTTAGCTCATGAAATTAGAAATCCTTTGGGAGGAATTAAGGGATTTGCTTCTCTGCTGCATCAGGATTTAAAAGATAATCCCGGTTTACAAACAATGGCTGGCTACATTGTTGAAGGAACAGATAATTTAAACGGTTTGGTAACAGCCATTTTACATTATACTAGGTCATTTCATCTTCAGTTAGAAAGCATTGATTTAATTAAATTTTTTGAAGAGATCAAATGTCTTGTCGAAGCTGATGCTTCTTGGAATTCTTTGATTGTTTTCGAGATTCAAGCCCAAGAAAAGCAAGTTGTTGTTCCTATTGATTCACAACTCTTCAAATCTGCAATGTTAAACTTAATCGTCAACGCCTCCCAAGCAATGCCAGGAGAGGGGAAATTAACGGTTGTTATCGATCGTAATGAATATGATGCACTGATCCAGGTCATTGATACGGGTTTAGGAATTAAACCCGAGCATCTTAATAAAATTTTTTCACCTTTTTTTACAACGAAACAAACAGGTACCGGACTTGGTTTAGCAGAAGTTCACAAAGTGATTCAAGCACACGGCGGTTGGATTGAAGTAAAATCCGGCTTAGAAATAGGAACTTCTTTTATGGTAAGAATTCCTTTAAAAATTAAGGAATGAGGAACGGATATGGCAATAGAGAAGATTTTAATCGTTGATGACGAATTATTAATGAGAAATTTTTTGATGGAAGCTTTAAAAAGAAAAGGAATCGAAGCCGTATCGGCTGAAGACGGGGAAAAAGCGATAAAACTTCTTGCTGAACAATCTTTTGATATGGTGATCACCGATCTTAAAATGTCTAAGATGACGGGAATGGATGTTTTAAGAAAGATAAAAGAGTTGTCCCCGCGCACGCTTGTCATGATTATGACGGCTTTTGGTTCAATTGAGAATGCTGTCGATGCAATGCAAGCGGGAGCCTTTCATTATTTAATTAAACCATTCTCGCTTGAAAGCTTGATGGCTAATATCGAAAAGGCCAATCAACATGTGGCTTTAATTGAGGAAAACTCTTACCTAAGACAGCAAGTAGGGTCGAATTGCTCCGGTCGAACGGTGATTGCAGAGAGTCCTTGTATGAAAGATATTCTTCACGATATCCGACAGATCGCTAAAAGCAATGCAAGTGTTTTAATAAGTGGAGAAACGGGTACGGGTAAAGAAGTTGTGGCTCAACTTGTACATTCTCATTCGATGCGTGCGAATCAACCTTTTATCAAAGTCAATTGTGCGGCTATTCCTGAAACCTTGGTAGAATCTGAATTTTTCGGACATGAGAAAGGAGCATTTACCGGAGCTCTTAATAAACGTGTAGGTAGATTCGAATTGGCAAATGGTGGTTCTTTATTATTGGATGAAATTACAGAAATACCGCCGAATTTACAAGCTAAGTTGTTGCGTGTGACGCAAGAGCAGGAATTTGAACGTGTAGGCGGATCAAAACCTGTCAAGGTTGATGTTCGATTGATTTCAACAACTAATCGAGATTTAAAAGAAGCAATTGCCAAAAAAGAGTTTCGTGAAGATTTATACTACCGCTTGAACGTTATTCCAATATATCTTAAACCTTTAAGAGAGCGAGTCGAAGACATTGTTCCTCTAGCTAACTATTTTATCGATCGAATGTGTTGTGAAAGTCATAAAGAAAAAAAATCTTTAACTCAAGCGGCTCAAAATAAATTAATTCATTACTGTTGGCCCGGAAATGTCAGGGAGTTGGCAAATGTGATCGAACGAGCCATTGTGATGGATCAAGGCAAAACGATCGAAGCCCCCCATCTTTATTTAGATGCGGCTCCGATTCAACTGCTCAAAGGAATGACTTTACAAGACTTGGAAAAGCAATTAATTGTCGAGACACTCCAACTTCATCAAAGTCGGACTAAAGTTGCAGAAACTCTTGGAATCAGTCTCAAAACTTTACGGGATAAGCTACAAGAATATGAAATTAGTTCACCCTGAATTCCGACTGAAAACACCCTCTAAGACTTCAGCGAAAAAATCTGTTTTTTTTGACACAAAGTTTTAGCTATATTATTAAAGATAATGAAATGAAATGGGACAAGCGTGTACCAATAAATCCTTCCTAGTACCCCTTTGGGTCGAAAAGTTGCGGTTTGTTTCAAAGTACTATTTTTTTCATTAATTTCAAACTCTAGCCAGGCTTCGCCCGGAAGCTTCATTTCAGCATACAAAATGAGGTGAGTTTTATCGTCGGTTGCCAACAAAACTCTCCAAAAATCTACTGAATCACCTACTTCGAGCTTTGTGGGATGTCTGCGACCTCTATTCATGCCCGTTCCACCTAAAATTTTGTCAATAAAACCCCTCAAAGTCCAGGCCCAATTCATAGAATACCATCCTTGTTTCCCACCCAAAGACCAAATTCGATTTTTTACTTCATTTATGGGAATCGTAATGGACATTTCTCTGATATCCTTTATGCATCCTTCTTCTGGAACTTGGACAATTTTTTCGATGTCGGCATTGATTTGTTTAAATTCCCATGAATCCATCCATGTGGAGACGACTTCATTTTGTTGTATTTTTAAAAAAGCCATTTTAAGAGATTCTTCATAATTCATGCACACATGGGGTAACACTTCATCGATTGCCTGGCTTAGCTTTCTTGTGTTTTGTTTCATACTTTCTACCAGATATTTACAAATAGAAAAGCGTACCGATGTGATTAAAACCAGCCAGTAACTGGATAGTCGAGGGGTAAGAAAAGGCACGTCGATGATGAAGCGTTTCAAATCTCTAAAGGTTGCATAACGAGATAAAACTTCTTTAAATGTCATTGCTTCAGGTCCACCTATTTCATAAGTATTTCCAAAACACTTCGGAAGGAGTAAGCAGCTTGATAAATAGAATAAGACATCAAAGATAGAAATGGGCTGGCAATAGTTTTTTATCCATTTAGGCCCTATCATCAGAGGTAGTTTTTCAATCAGATCACGAATAATTTCAAATGAAGCACTACCCGCTCCGATAATAATACTAGAACGTAAAATCGTGGTCGGGATCTTACTTTTTTTTAAAATTTTCTCTACTACAAGTCGAGAACGGAGGTGAGGAGAGAGAGTTGCTTCATTCTCAATGATTCCGCTAAGAAAAATAATTTGTTTGCAGTCGGTCTGTTCAATAAGAGAGACAAAATTTGTCGCAATTCTTTCTTCTTCTTCGCTTAAGTTTTCCACTAAGCTACCCATTGAATGTAAAAGGTAATATGCAGCTTCAATATCTTTTGGAAAGGGTTCCATCTGTTCTGGATCGCGAATGTCACCAAAAATTGTTCTAACTTTAAATTTGCCGGGAATATTTAAATCCAATCCCTTAAAACGTGATAAAGCGTAAATTTCATGACCTTGTTCGACCAATTGGTAAATGAGCCTTTTACCTACAAATCCGGTAGAGCCTGTGACAAGTATTTTATTCATATTTTCCGTTGTGGTAAATCTATAAAGGAATCCAATTCTTATCCGTTCCAAGAGGCTTAAAACGTTTACGCCTTTCTTTTATTTTTGAATCATCATTTTCGCTCGATTTCATTTTTTTTGTTTTGCTTGGCCCGGCTTTTTTTCTAAGTTTTCCTACTTCTGCTTTTAAAATTTCTGCATCGCGCCCTACCTTAACTGCTCGTTCAAACGTTTTTTTGTCATTTTCAGGTATATCAGGAAAATGCATTGTTTCAATTCTCAAAGTGTTGAAATCTTTGTCGATGTTTTTCATAAATTCCTTGGCAGATTCATTAATCAGAGCAAATTCTTTTTCCAAACGTTTTAATTCGTCAGCTAACTCTTTTGGAATCGGCACTAGTCCGTCTTTATGATTCTGAATGACGTTCATGATTTCTACCAGTTGATTTAATAGCGGTAAAAATGGATTTTTATTTTCCATACTTTTTTCTCCTTTTAATTTGCCCTAAACTTTATTTTAACATTAAAAATATAGAGTTCAAATAATAATTATCATTTTTAAGAAAAAGTCGAAGTTAAAGCAGATTAATTAATTTTTTAGCATGTTCAAGGAGAAGGGGATATGAAGGGATTCCTTTTTTTGAAATGAGCAGATTTTGGCCGGGCTCAATCCAACCGAGTTGGACTTCATGTTGATTTGCGAGTGCAATAAAGCAAGATTTAAGAAAATGATTATATCCTAGAACTTGACGCATCGCTTTTTCATTGATGTGCGTAGCTTTACATTCTATAAGGATGAGAGGGTAGAAAGGGTGGTGGGGATGTAAGTCTTTTGCTAAAATTAATAAATCGATACGTCTAATCGGAAAATGGGGGGTTAAGGTCGGGTCGAGATGTGGTAAACACTCAAGACCTTTTTCAATAATCATCTGATTTAAGGGGTAATCGAGATTTTCCTTAAGATAGTTGATAAGAGATTGCCTGATCTTCTCCTCAGGGGATGCTTTAATCCATCTTTTACGGATATAGCAAAAAAGTCGATCAGGCATAAATCCTTTTAAATAAAACTAATATTCAGGTTCAATGACGCCATAATTAGCATCTTTGCGACGATAGATAATATTAATTTTTCTATCTTTTTCATTAAGAAATACTAGAAAAGGATCTTTTGATAATTCCATTTTCATGAGAGCTTCGTCATAAGTCAATGTCTTAAGAGGAATAGTCTCTTGACTAATGATGCTATGAGGTCGGAATTCTTCTCGATCTTCTTCTTCTTCTTCGAATTCATCATCTGCTAATTTCAAAACATTTACATTCATGTCGATAAATTTATGACTTTTGGCATGATGATCTTGTATTTTGCTTTTGTAGCGACGTAATTGAGCCTCCAACTTATGCACCGCTTTATCAATTGACGCGTACATGTCGGTACACGAAGCACTACTTGTCACTTTCATGCCTCCAAATTTCAAAATAATATCCACGCGGTGATCCAGTTTTTGGATATCCATAATCATGTTAACATCAATAATTCTATCGATGAATCGCTCGATTTTAGAAATTTTTTCAATAGCATAGTCTTTCATCGGACCGCTTACTTCTACGTGTCGGCCTGTGATTTGGATATCCCAATTTTGATTGGCAAACTCTAAGACTTTTTCTTTGCGATTCATATACACCTCAATGAGTTACGGTTAGTTTCATATCTGTATGCCGGCTTACGAGTTTGACAACGTGCTTATATGACCTGTTCTAAGAGCCTATTTTCAAATTGCAGCGTGCTATGGATTGCATCAAAGCCTCCCGGATGGAAAATTGCAGCTGGGTCAATATTAAAAATACGGACCCAGCTGCAATTTTCCATCCGCGAGGGCTTTCACGCTATCCATAGGACGCTGCAATTTGAAAACAGCCTCTAATAGAAATGGAATAAATAGGCCGATCTTGATCGACAGTCAAACAAGGCCTGTATCCGAGAGATCTCAATCCTCCGGTATCATTCATTATAGCATGGTGGAGTCTGGCAAGAAAGTAAAATTATGTTTATCTGTAAAAGAAGTGAAATAAGAGGAAGAAAAATGCACCGAAGAGGGCTCGAACCTCCAACCACCCGGTTCGAAGCCGGGTACTCTATCCATTGAGCTATCGGTGCATGAGAATCGTGCATTTTATCAATAAGTTGGTTAATATAGAGGTCTCAAAATTATAAGTCAAGATAAGTAAAATGATTATAAATTTCAGCTTTAAAATGTGGTTAGGGTTCACCAAATGAAGGAATATCAAAAAACTCAAGGGATTATTTTACATTTGATTCCCTATCGTGATGCCGATCAAATTGCTATCTTATTTACGGAAGATGTAGGGCTTATGAAAATTATGTGTTATGGCAGCCGTAGTCAAAAGTCTAAATGGCGAGGTCTGTGCCGATCTTTAACACAAGTTGAAATCATCTTTCGAGAAAAAAATAGTGAAATTTTCGAATGCAAAGACCTGACGCTTATCGACTCTTATGATAATTTAAAGCAGGATTATAACCGAATGGAAGCGGCATGTGATTGCATGTACGCGTTAAATCGCTCACAAATGCCTGGTAGAGAAGCTCACAAGCTTTATGCATTGCTGATTTATTACCTAAGAAAAATTCCTTGTATCACAGACCCTTGGATATTAAGTTTAAGCTTTCGTTTGAAGTTACTTAGACATGATGGATTATTAGATTATCCATTTATTTGTCAGACATGTGAGGAGCCACTTTTATCAGCGGCATATTGTTCTCAAGGGGAAACTTATTGCTTAAGCCATGGGTATCAAGGTTCTCTTGAGTTAAATGAAAGTGAATTGCAGCTGATTTATTCACTAACCGCCTCTCAAAGCTATCAGAATTTAGTCGAACTGATCCTTCCTTTAAATTTCAAAGCAAAAATTTTTCAGCTTTTTGAAGGTTGTTTAAGCGGTGGATAATTATCTAGTTGCTCGTATACTCAAAAGCTGCTAGAATCTTTTTTTCATGCGAAAGTGGCGGAATGGTATACGCGCTACCTTGAGGTGGTAGTGAGGTTTTCCTCGTAGGGGTTCAAGTCCCCTCTTTCGCATTTTCGTCCTAGTACACCGGGTTTAATAAATGCGGTCGAGTACTAACTGTTTCTTTATCTCATCTAAGGATTTTTATGAACTGCCTGGCTTACTGCACAGCGACTTCATACTTAATCAAACCTTTTTCCGACGGCTTAAAACCGAATTCGACTTTGTATCGTGATACGATTCATCTTTCTGTTCCCGGAGTAGAAAAAGGGGATGTTTTTTATTTTTCTTATGGAGTAACTGTTTGTTGGGGATTAACGCATGAGCAATCCTCAACTTATCTCAATCAAGTAAAAGAATTTGAAGAGCATGCTTTAGAGGAAGTTGAAAGTGATGAATTTACTTTTACTTTAGGAGAGATTCCTAAAATTGTAGAAGACGAAATCATCTTACCTAATCACGACGTGCTAACAAGGCTTGCCATTTCGCATGGGATTGCTCAATCCGTTAAATTAAGTACTTTTGAAAATAAAATTCGACGCACATTCAATCATACCAAACATATTCCTGAAGATTTAGCAAAGCATGGAAGGATCGGCCTATCGCGCAAAGAAATCCGACGAAAAATGGGAGAACTTTTTATTGAACGTAATTCGATTAATTTGCATGTCGATATCTTAGATACTCCTGAATTTTTCTGGGAATATTCCGAGTTAGAGCCTTTGTATGCCATGACTGCTAATTATTTGGATGTCGAAACACGTGTTGAGGTTCTCAATCATCGCTTAGATGTTGTACGTGAGTTGTTCGAAATGTTAGGCAATGAGCTCAACCACCAGCATTCGAGTCGTTTAGAATGGACAATTATTTTTCTCATTGTGATTGAAGTTGTCCTGACATTAATCATTAATGATCTGACTTGGAAATTTTAAATAAATGAATCCATTTAAAGCGCAGTAAGATCTCTGATTAAATCAAGGCTAGCTCGCTTTAAAATTTGAATTTACGCGTATTTCTTAGAGCCTGTTTTCAAATTGAATCGCCCTATGGATAGCATGAAAGCTCTCGAGATTGAATAATCGAAACCAAGCCCATATTTATAATATTGGCTTGGTTTCGATTTTTCAATCCCGAGGTTTAGGCATAGACGGATTCTAACATGAAAGGGTATTAGTACGCCTTCAATCGAAGAAGAAATGATGTGCTTTGTTGTTAAAACCCAGCCTTTGAGCATAATGCTGAATAGGCTTCATTAATCCGTTCCGCAACAGGAATAATCAGATGATTTACAGTTGATTCCAAGTTAACAAATTTTTCAGCTCGTACGCTCCTCAATTCTGCGTTCCAACCTCGGGTCTCATTATCGTAAAGATATGTGATAGAACCAGGGTTTTCCATACTTAACTCTTCTTTAGGAGGAGACTTGTCGACTTTCGGAAAGTATGTTTTTGTTGAAAAGGTTAAAGTGTCCAGCATTTTATTTGGACAGGTAGCTGATTTTTCAATTGAAAGCCAATAATATTTTAAATAATCCAATATTTCTCTATAAGATTCTCCTTGGCATTCCGGCATCTCTTTTGCCGATAAAAGAAATTCCTCATATTCTTTTACTTTATTTTTAAGATTTAAAAGAGGTACCTCTAAGTTATTTCTATTCGAATTCCAGATGTAAGATACTCGGTACAGTGTATGGGAGAGGTCAATACTGGAGATAAAAGTCAAATGTTTTATGGTCCAAGCTTTAAACTCTTCATCTTCTGTTTTTTCAGCAACTTCAGTGATTCTATTCTTTGCATCTTCAAAACTTTCTTGATGACCTAATGAGATTACAAAATACATTTGAGGTAAATCATCTGAAGAAGGAGTATTTCGGATCCGTATTAATCTTTGGCTCAATTTCTTGATATTTTCATTCGTGTCCTTATGCCAATTGAAACAATCAACTTTAAAATTCTCATCAGAGTTGTTAGTGGAATCAGATAAACCTAATCCATTTAATATAAAAGTTACAATTCTAAACATAATAAACCTTTTTCTTAAATATAATTGTTGATGAATTGTTTGGCGACATTAATTTTTTTTAACTAGTTATTTATTAACTTGTTTCGATCATTTAAGGAAAATTTTAAAAGAAATATTTCGTTAAAGGAAAGACGAAGAAAAAAAATATTTGTAACCCACACCAAGATAAATGTTATTAGTTGATAAATCAAGTTAAAAAATTGAGAAGAAGCATTTTTAGGCCAATTTAATGAAGAATTATGAATAAACCAAGTGTTCCCCATTAAATTTCTTACTAAAATTACACTAAAAGTAGCTATAAAAGTAGCTAAAATTATTTTAAAAATAAAGAAGAGGCTTTTTTTATTGAGGATCTGTTCATTTATTTTTGAATATAAAATGGCAAGATTTACCCAAGCACTTAAACTTGTAGCCATGGCTACGCTAAATATGCCCCACTTAAAGACAAAGATAAAAATAGAATTTAAAAATAAATTAACGATCATGGTTAAAAAAGAAATAAGGGCAGGTAGTTTGTAATTGCTTTTAGCATAATAAGCAGGGGCTAAAATTAAAATTAGGGCTGAAGGCACTAACCCTATTCCATATGCCCACAAGCACATTGTGGTTTGATGAATCGCGCTGTCGTTGAAGTCCCCCCTTCCATAAATCAAATTAACCCCTGTGTCTCCCATGCAAAAAATCATTCCTGTGATTGGGAGCATAAAACCTAAGGTGGCTAAAAGACCATAAGATAAAAAATAATAATAACGCTCATAATTTCCAGATTTTACTGCTCTAGCTAAAGGCGGAAGAATAGCTCCAGAGATAGCGATTCCGAAGAGGGCCAAGGGAAGCTGCTGAAGTCGAATGGAATACCATAAAATAGCGGGGCCTTCTAATTCTGCATATCTACCAAACAAAGAATCGACTAAATTATTAATTTGAGAAGCAGCTACGCCTAGTATTCCGAGTGTTAGAGGTTTGATCAATTGTAATAAATTTTGAAAATGAGCGGAAGACTCTTTAATAATTGAAGAGACTCCTGATTTTTTTATAAATCGGAAGGTTGTTGGAACGGTCCAAATCCATTGAAAAAAACAAGCAAAAATGACGCCTATTGCTAAATAAGGCATTGCTTCTTGAGAGCTTAGATTTTTTAGGCCCATTACTGTAATAATCCAAATCACATTAAAAGCCACAGGGGCGACACTGCTTACAAAAAAATAATGCTGACATTGAAGCAAAGAAGCATTCAGCCCATACAGACAGATAAACAAAAGACTCGGTAACATAAGAATTGTTAGATAAATCACTTCATGATTTGCAGAAGATACATTTCCCCATTGCAAAATTGCTCCTAAAACCATTCCAAAAAATAAAATAGATGTAAGGACTATTAGAGATATGCACAATGTGAGGCTGCAAAAAAAACCATGAGCTTTTTTCTCGTTCGTCAATCGCAAGGCTTCAAATTCGGGAACAAAAGCGGATTGTATAGCCCCTTCTCCAAACAAACGACGCATGAGATGAGCCAAACGAAAAGCGAGCAAAAAAGATGCTACAGAAGCTTCAGCTCCAAACACATACGCCATGGACATATCACGAAGCATTCCGGAAATCCGGCTAAGTAATGTTCCTGAGAAAAAACGTTTGGCGGATTTTTTAATGGTATTTGTAGAATCGCTCATCTTGTTTATCCGACTTTAAGAAACCAGTCTCTATTATCAAGATTTTTAACGTTCTTGTCAAGAACACGGCGGCCTGATAAAATTCGTTACAACTTTTACGTACACTTGTGAATGGTCACTAGAAATTCAAAAAACCGATAAGGAAATACGATGCGCAACGGCTCTTTAGACCTACTGATAGGTTCACATACCTCAACCGCAGGAGGGCTGCACAAGGCGTTGATCGAGGGACAGCAAATCGGTGCGGGCACTGTTCAAATTTTTACGAGTAACCAACGCCAATGGAAAGGTCGAGTTCTCACTTCTGAAATCATCGATCTATGGAAGCAGACTTTGAAAGAGACCGGATTAAAGAAAATCATGAGTCATGATAGTTATTTGATCAATCTTGGTTCTCCTAATGAAGAAGCTTTAGTGAAATCGCGTCAATCTTTTATTGAAGAAGTCGTGCGATGCCATCAATTGGAGATCCCTTATTTGAATTTTCATCCGGGAGCTGCAGTCGGAAGTGATGTTGAAGCTTGCTTAGACTGCATTGTAGAAAGTTTACTTTTGCTTGAGCCCCTTTGTGAAAAAGGGCATACAAGACTTTTGTTGGAAAATACAGCGGGTCAAGGAACTGCAGTCGGTTACCGTTTTGAACATTTGAGTTATATTATTCAAAAAGTTAAAGATAAAATTCCCATAGGAGTATGCATTGATACTTGTCATGCTTTTGTGGCCGGATATGATATTCGTAATCGTGAATCATGGGAAAAAACATTGCAAGAGTTTGATCAAGTTGTAGGCTTAAAAAACTTGTATGCATTTCATGTCAATGACTCTCTGAAAGATTTAGGTTCACGAGTCGACCGGCATGCGCGGCTTGGAGAGGGTAAAATCGGGTGGATTGCTTTTCATCTTCTGGTCAAGGATCCGCGAACCTGCCATTTACCCATGTATTTAGAAACTCCGGGTGGAACTTCCGGCTGGGCAAAAGAGATTGCCGAATTAAAAAAAAATGCGAATTAAATTGAGGAATCATCATGCGTACAAAAATAAAAGAGATAAAAAAGCCCGGAGTCGAACAGCAATTTATCGGTAAAAAGTTAACTGTTAAGGGATGGGTGAGAACGGTTCGAGTTCAAAAAACTTTCACTTTTATTGAAGTAAATGATGGTTCGACAGTTTCTAATTTACAAGTCGTTGCTAACTCAGACCTTGTCGATTATGAAGCGCTTGTTCAACAACTGTCAACAGGATGTTCCGTCTCGATCGAGGGTATAGCCGTCGTCAGTCCTGGTAAAGAACAAGGTTTGGAATTACAAGCCGAATCGATTCTAATTTTAGGGTTATGCGATCCGGAAACTTATCCTTTACAAAAGAAACGGCATAGCTTTGAATTTTTGCGTACTATTGCACATTTACGTCCTCGTACAAATACAATCGGTGCTGTCACACGCGTACGCAATGCTTTAGCCTTCTCCACGCATCAATTTTTTCAAGAGCACGGGTTTTTATATATCCACACTCCTGTGATCACTGCTTCCGATTGCGAAGGCGGAGGGGAAATGTTTCAAGTCAGTACCTTGAATTTCGATAAAATACCGCGTAATCTTGAAAATAAGGTCGATTTTTCAAAAGATTTTTTCGCAAAACCTGCCTATTTAACAGTGTCGGGCCAATTGAATGGCGAGATTTATGCTTCTGCACTTTCCGATATTTACACCTTTGGACCTACTTTCAGAGCTGAAAATTCGAATACCTCTCGGCATTTAGCAGAATTTTGGATGATCGAACCTGAAATGGCATTTGCAGATATTAACGATAACATGGATTTGGCAGAAGCCTATCTCAAATACGTCATCAAGTATGCGTTAGAAAATTGCGTCGAAGATATGGAGTTTTTCAACAAACACATTTCTAATGACATACTCCAAAGATTGCAGCAAATTGTGGAAATACCCTTCGAACGAGCGACTTACACTGAAGCCGTACGTATTTTAGAAAATGCGAATAAAAGTTTTGAATTTCCTGTCAAGTGGGGATTAGACTTGCAATCTGAACATGAGAGGTTTTTAGCAGAAGAGTTTTTTAATAAGCCCGTCATTATTACGGATTATCCTAAACAAATTAAAGCCTTTTACATGCGAACAAACGAAGATCAAAAGACAGTAGCGGCTATGGACGTTCTTGTGCCGAAGATCGGTGAAATTATTGGAGGGAGTCAGCGCGAAGAGAGATTGAGTTATTTAGAAGCTAAATTGAAAGAGTTTAACTTAAATCCGAACGATTACCAGTGGTATTTAGAATTGCGGAAATATGGGAGTGTGCCTCATTCAGGTTTTGGAGCAGGGTTTGAGCGTTTGGTACAATTTGCAACTGGTATGGAAAATATTCGTGATGTCATTCCTTTTCCGCGTTATCCGGGTAGTGCGGAATTTTAAGATCGGAAGTCCGATAGTGCATTCGGTTAAGCTCAAATTCTCTCTTGAGTTCAACCGAATGCTTAGTGCTCTACACTTCTTTTTGTTCTAATGTTTTCTTTATCCTGAAGTGGAACCCACTTCTTCAAAAATAAATTCGCAAAAATGGAACTTTTAAGCCACTTTATATCATTCAATAAAGTGAATAAAATCCTCCCGCTCCTCTCCTTCAAGCGAATGGTCTATCTCCTTTAAGACTTCTGCAACTTTAGCAAAGAGCGGTTTAATTTGTTTTTCGTGCAGATCTTTATATGCGACCATTCGATAAAAGAGGTCGCTAAAACCAGTGCAAATTTTATTATTGAATTCAATGTTTTGGGGATCTTCATTACATTTTTTAAGTAAATCTAATACAAAATCTAAAGCCTTATTTAAGTTTTCTAATTCTATTTCAGAAATTCCCCCTTTGCTCTCAAATAAACCATCATTATAGATTACTCTTGCACTCAGAAATGCTAAAATTTTTACCAAGGCTTCTTGATTTGATAATTTTTTTTCTTTAATAAGCGACTCACAGGCGTTCAAAAGAATTTGAGGGTTTTTTCTAACAAAGGGATCTCTGAGTTTGGGTACGTGTTTAGGGTTGTCTTTGTCGAATGTGAGCATAAATTCGGGGACGTACTGCTCCCAGAAATTTCTGTCCCTATAAGTCTTACTGGATTGATTGAAAAAGTTTTTTGCATCCGCTACCATGGAAGCCTTTATAACCTCCGGGTTTTCTTTAATTTCATCCCTAAGCAAATCTATAGGAATATTATGATTTTTAATTGCAATTATAACTTCTTTTGGATCTGCTATAAGCAGATTTAGCCTTTCTTGCAGGTCATTCTTCTTTATTTTTCCATCTAAATCAGGGTTAGCAAGCCGTTCAGTTATATTTTTAATTTGTAACTCTTTTTCCTCGGCTGCCAATTTGTTAGTTTCTATTTGCCGAGCTTGTCTAGTTTCTTTAGATTGTTGAATAATAGACCGTGTAATAATCGTAATAATTGCTAAAGAGGAGATGACTAAAAAGCTCCCGATTACTACAAGTGATACAGGGGGTGCCAATAAACCGGCACTAAATGAGCAACCAAGCGCTGCAATAATCCCGATTGCTAAAGTAGAAACAAGCAGATCTTTACCTGCATTTTGACTTGATGCGCGCAGGTTTTTCGAAAAAAAAATCGCATATCTCGTCAAAATGTAACATTTATTTGCTTACGGCGCCTAAGAGGGTGTTTGAAAAATCCGAATGCTTCAAGAGGAGATAGGACTAAGCGGACACCTTCATATGAATGATCTTTGTTTGTTCTTTTTCGAGATACCTTAAAGCGTACTGGTGAACATTTTCGTTGATTTTATTTTCAGCATTGAACAGGGTTTGCACCAAGTCTCCTCGCTTTGCTTTCAATTTATTGTTAATTTCATCGATGTTTAACAAGTCGATTCCCGGATGATCAGCAATTGCGGGATCAACATTTCGTGGAACACTTAGGTCTATGATAAGTTTTTTGTCGTTGAAAGAATGGTAGTTGATCTCGTTGTAATGGACTAAATATTCAGGGGATTTGGTACCAAAAATAATCCAGTCATAATGAACCCAATCTTTTAGCTTTGACCATTCTAACATTTGAATCTTATTTTTATCAGCAATAAATTGAGCCTTTGCTTGGGTGCGATTACATAAAAAAATCTCAAAAAGATTCTTGCTTTTTAAAAACCCTAAAACTTTCTGATTAATATCTGACGCCCCTATAAATAATAAGCGTGTTTTTTTGTGATTAGAAAAATATTGTTTTCCTGTTTGGAATATCGCATGTTCTAATTCAGGCATTCCTCCCACTAATTGGAGGTCAGTACGCACTTTTTTAGCGATTGCCAAAGATTTTTGAAATAAAAAATGAAGATGTTTAGACAATGGGTTAGTCTTTAGGGCGATATCGTAGGCGACTTTAACTTGTCCAAGAATTTCTGTCTCTCCTAAGATGGCGCTATCCAAGCCCGCAGCCACTTTTGTTAAGTGCGAAAAACAATCCACACCGAAAAACGAGTAAAGCTTTTGCTCGAATTCTTCTTCAATATCTTGTCGTAAAAAAGCTAATAAATAACTGTGAAGAATAGGTAAATCATCTGAACTAAAGTAAATTTCAGTTCGATTGCAAGTAGATAAGACAATAAAATGATGATCTTTAAGGTTGAAGTAAAGACAATTCAATAATTTTTGACACGCTTTAGCTAATTTTTCACGCAATTTCAAATGAGCTAATTTATGATTCACCCCGATTACACCTACGCGCATTTCACTCACCATTCCTGTAGAAACTCGATTTTCTTTTAAGCCTTTTTTGAAAATAGGCTCTTAGACTTAAGGATCAATTTATAAAAAAAAACATCATTATTTACCACCTTCCTTTATCCTAAATGCAAACGTTGTTGTTCTCCACCTCCTTAAATCACTGACTAGCAACTTGCGCTAATAGGCTTGTTTTGGTATACGTTTCTCTTTGAAACTTTAAGTTCTGTTTATTCACATCATTTTAAGGAGAATTCATGTCGTTAGTAAAAACAGATGTTTTTCCATCTTTTTGCTGTTTAGCAAATTACCCCCTTAACGTCGCAAGAGCGGGTTACAATCAATTTGCTTCAATCATTCAACATAGCTATCCTTATTTCTGCTTTTTCTATTTAAAAAATAGATTGAGTCCGAGCGCAGAAGTAAAACTGCTCCGTCAATCTGTTTCTTCAAAAAAAGAAATCAGCGATTTAAGCCCGGTGATCGATGCGATCGCTTCAGATGATTTTTACAAAGTTCGCACAGATATTCATCACATTCTCAATAGAATTTCTGATGAACAATTAAATCAGGTGATTAAAGCCGTTTTTGCAGATGCGGCCAGAAAAGATCCTCAACTAATCATTAATAAACTTAATAGTCTCCTCACTCTTGAAAAAATTACACAGGTCGTTAAAAGTGAATTCTTGAGATTTGACATTCAAAAAGCTGCGATCGAAATTGCTGGGCCTGCTGGGAGAGAAATCGATGCGCGAAAACTAGAAAATCGAAACGGTTTAATTCGACTGACTCAATATTACATTTTGAGTACTTTAGATTGGTTAGTTGAAACCTTTATGTATATTTTTATGCTAAGAGATATTACAGATGGGGATGCTACAAATACTGAAAAGCAGATGATTGCTGCAATGCAATGGCAAGCATTTCGTGATAACATGACGTTTATAAGTGCTTGGTTAATTGCGTTAACAATTTATACTGGTACGGTTGCTATGGCATCTTTCGTTACCGCTGCTATCGCTATTCCTCTTATGACAATAGGTTTCATATATTTTAAATATTTTAAACCCCCACCGGTTCATTTACATCCCGCGACCAATTTAACTGAATTAGCTGCTAAAGGTTCTTTGCCGACTGTTTTGTTTAGAGAAAATATAGAAAATCAAATCCTTACCCTTTTAGATATCAATGCTTCTACCAATAACTTTCGCATCTATCCGCTTCTGATAGGTGAAAGTGGAGTAGGAAAGACCGATGTAATTAAAAGTATAGCCAAAAAAATGAACCAAGGCTTGATTAAAGAGTCTTTAAAGAGCTTAATGTGTTATTCGATTAATACTTCAATGGCGGTTGATGGACAAGGGACTCCAGATCATTTTGAATTAATGTTAAAAAATTTGGCTGGTTACGAAAATAAAGTTTTTCTAACCATGGATGAAATTCAAGGCGCTTTTGAAACTCCGGAAAGGCAAGTATTAGGGAATTTATTACTAACGGCTATGGATACGAACGGTTTGCCATTTATGGCATTTGCTTGCACAAGAAAGGATTATGAAAAACATCTAAAAACCAATCCGGCTTTTATGCGCCGAGTAAAAGTAATAGAAGTCGACTCGTTAACGGAAAGCCAAACCTACGCAGTTTTAGTTCAGGAACTTGCCGAGAATTTTCCGGATATCATCATTTCAGCTCAAGTGTTGGAAGAGCTTGCTTGCATTACCCGCGATCCTGCCTTTTCGGGTTCTCCTCAGCCTATCACGTCTAAACGCATTTTATTCGAAGCGATTGCTAAGTTACGCATGGATGAGTTTAAGCAAGAAAAAGATGATTTAAATGCAAAATTGAACGAAAGAAAAATTTTAGATCTCGAGTGGAAAAGTAATAATAATTCGGTTTCTTACATCGCTGAAGATGCTGAATCAGATAAGGTGAATTCTCTAGAAGAAGAAAATGTTTTCAACAAAACTGTCGACCCGGCCGTTTTAAATAGAGAAATCAGTGCATTAAAAATAGAATTGGATAAATCACTTGCAAAGTTAGATGATTTTAAAGATTTGTTAAAAGATCAAAACTCATTGCAGACAGATATTAATTCGTTCGCATTAAAAATTGAAAAACAAAGAGTATCCGACAAAGAGCTTAAGAAATTCATATTCATGCTTAATTATTTAAAGCCGGCTTTAGCGCAAGCGATTGAAAACAGAAAAGAGGCTCTTGGCAGTTCATGTCCCGAAATCACTCCGGAAGTTATTCGTCAAAAAATAGCCGATGAGAAAGAGCGCATGCTGAAAGAAAAAGAGGGTTTAAATATTGAAAATAGAGAGCACTCGATCGTCTCGATAGAAAATCAAGGGAAAAATGACTAAAAAATACGATGAAAGCGCAGTCAAAACATTAGATGCTTTATCTCATATTCGTTTGCGTTCAGGTATGTATATCGGGCGCTTAGGTGACGGATCCAATCCCGATGATGGAATTTATATCATGCTCAAAGAAGTCGTCGATAACAGTGTCGATGAATTCATTATGAAGCAGGGTAATCAAGTGATTGTCAATGTCGATCCAGAAGCAAGTCTGGTATCTGTTAGGGACTACGGAAGAGGCATTCCACTAGGGAAGGTCATTGACTGCGTTAGCCGGATCAATACAGGGGCTAAATATAACGATGACGTTTTTCAATTCTCTGTAGGATTAAATGGAGTAGGAACTAAAGCGGTAAATGCTTTGTCGAGCCATTTTTTGATCAGAAGCTTTCGCGAAGGCGAATTTATCGAAGCTTGTTTTAGCGAGGGTAAACTCTTAAAACAATCTAAAGGGAAAACAGACGAAGCGAACGGTACTTATGTAGAATTTACTCCGGATATTCAAATTTTTAAGAAATATGCCTTTCAAAAAGAATTTATTCTCAAAAGGATGTGGCATTATGCTTATCTCAATGCGGGTTTAACTTTAGTTTTTAATGACGAGGCAATTAAATCCGATAATGGCCTTTTAGATCTTCTGAATGCAGAAGTGACCGAAGATCAGCTTTATGAGCCTTTGCATTATCGCGGTAAATTCTTAGAATTTGCGTTTTTACACACACAAAGTAGTTATGGCGAAAGTTACTTTTCTTTTGTAAACGGACAATACACTGCCGATGGAGGAACTCATTTATCAGCTTTTCGTGAAGGAATTCTAAAAGGAGTCAATGAGTTTGCTAAAAAGAACTTTCAAAGTGTTGATGTTCGTGAAGGTATTGTCGGGACTGTTTTAGTGAGAGTCAAAGATCCGATCTTCGAATCTCAGACGAAAAATAAATTGGGAAATACTGAATTACGCGGTCCCGTTGTTCAAGAAGTAAAAGAAGCGGTCATCGATTTATTGCATAAACATCCTGAAGTTGCTAACCGGTTGGTTGAAAGAATTGTTTTCAACGAAAAACTACGACGCGAGTTAGCCGCTGTAAAAAAAGAAGCGAAAGAAAAACAGAAAAAGATTTCATTTAAAATCCCAAAGCTGCGCGATTGCAAATATCACTCTCAAGATCTGAATTTTTATAGTGAAAAAACGATGATCTTTTTGACGGAAGGGGACTCTGCCAGTGCGTCAATCGTGGCCTCGCGTGATCCTTTAACACAAGCCGTTTTTTCGCTCCGCGGCAAGCCTTTGAATGTCTTTGGAATGAAAATCGACCAGCTTTATAAGAATGAAGAGATGTTTAATTTAATGAGCGCACTGAATATCGAAGATGACATTGTGAATTTGCGTTATCAAAAAGTAATTTTGGCTACAGATGCCGATGTGGATGGCATGCATATTCGTAATTTGCTTTTGACATTCTTTTTGACTTATTTTGAAAGTTTAGTGTTAAACGGTCATTTATTTATTTTGGAGACCCCCTTGTTTAAAGTACGCAACAAAGACAAAACGATTTATTGCTACTCGGAAGAAGAGATGCATCAAGCTAAGCTCCAACTTAAAAAAGGGATAGAAGTCACTCGTTTTAAAGGTTTAGGCGAAATTTCTCCTCATGAATTTAAGCAATTTATTAGTAAAGATATGCGTTTAATTCCCGTGTTCATTAACGCGTTTTCTGAAATCAAAAATACTTTGCAATTTTATATGGGAAAAAATACGCCTGAACGTAAGAATTTTATTATGCAAAACCTTATCGATGAGGAAGCACTTTCTCCTTCGGTTGCCGGAAGTTGAGCATTGACAGGCTATTCGAAAGTAGCAATAATTCTTAATAAATTTCATTATTTTCTTTTCAAACTATCGAGTGTATTTATGGAAGATATTAAGCAACTTATGCAGCGACATTATATCACATATGCCTCTTATGTGATTTTAGACCGTGCAATTCCGCATGTGATCGATGGCCTTAAACCAGTTCAACGCCGTATTTTGTACACTTTATTGCAAATGCATGACGGTAAATTGCACAAGGTTGCTAATGCAGCCGGCCAGACAATGGCTTTACATCCCCATGGTGATGCGCCTATTATTGACGCTTTAGTCAATATGGCGAATAAAGGCTATTTGTTAGATCGTCAAGGAAATTTTGGAAATATTTTAACGGGTGATCCTTCTGCAGCAGCTCGTTATATTGAAACCCGTTTATCAGAGATGGCTCAAGAAACCCTTTTTAATGCTGATTTGACCTTGACTAGCTTATCCTACGATGGAAGGCATGAAGAACCGATTTGTTTGCCTGCAAAAATTCCTGTGGTATTGCTACAAGGTGCGGATGGAATTGCCGTGGGAATGGCAACACATATCTTTTCACATAACTTTGTAGAATTATTGCAAGCCGAGATCAATATATTAGAGGGTAAAGACTTTGTCGTGTTGCCTGATTTCGCTACAGGCGGAATTATGGATGCTTCTCAATACAATAAAGGACGTGGAAAGATTAAATTGCGTGCAAAAATCGAGACGCGTGATCCGAAAACTTTAGTCATCACTGAAATTTGCAATGGTACAACCACCGAATCCTTAATTAAGTCTATAGATGAGGCAGCTAAGAAAGGTAAAATAAAAATCGAGGCGATTAACGACTACACTGCCGATAAAGTGGAAATTGAAATCAAACTCCCTCGAGGCCAGTATGCTCAAGATCTCTTAGACAGTCTTTATGCCTACACAGACTGCGAAGTGACATTAACTTCTCAGATCATTGTAATTAAAGATAATTTGCCTTGGGAAACAGATGTGGATGAAATTTTGCATTTGCATACTCGAAAATTACAAGAATATTTGCAACGTGAACTTGAAATTGAACAAGGGCGTCTGAATGAAAAAGTTTTTGAGAAAACTTTAGAGCAGATTTTTATAGAAAATCGTCTCTACAAGTTAATCGAAGATGTTAAAACATATGAACAGGTTCATCAAACAATTGCCGCGAGTATCGTTCCCTTTCATTCACAACTTAGTCGCGTACCGACTCAAGAAGATCGAGAAAGATTGCTTAATATTCCTATTCGACGCATCTCTCGGTTCGATATTGAAAAAAATCAGGAAGATATTCTGGCGATTAATCAGCAGCTTGCATTTGTGGAGAAAGAATTAAAAAGTATAAAAAAAGTGGCTATTCGTTATTTACAAAATTTAATCAAAAAATATGGAAAAAATCATCCCCGATTGACAAAGCTCCAAGAAATTAATCATGTAGATATGCGGGCAATGGAAACTAAAATGATTAAAGTGGGGTTTGACTCTGCCGGGGGTTTTGTCGGAACAAAAGTCTCAAGCAATCATGAAATCGAATGCACGAACTTCGATAAATTGCTTGTTATGTTCAAAGACGGCACTTACCGGGTGATAAACATTCCGGAGAAACAATACCTCTATCATCACTGCAAACAGGTTATTTTCATTGGAATTGCTGACAAAAAAACGGTGATGAGCGTCGTTTATAAAGATCCAAAAACCCAATTAGCATTTGGAAAAAGATTTATCATTGAAAAATTCATTTTAGAAAAAAGTTATCGTTTTTATGAAAAAGAATATAAATTAGAATTTATTTCTACTCAAAAATCAAACAAATTCACTCTACATTTTAAACCCAAACCCAGACAAAAAGTAGTGTCGACTCAATTTGATTTAGAAAGCATTCCGATTAAAGGTGTCACGGCTAAAGGGATCAAAATTGCCAAGCAAGAAGTGGAAAAAATTGTTTTAATTAAGTCGGAAAATTGAGTATGAAAATCGAAATCATTCCCAAACTGGGATCACTGGATAGACTGAATGTTCTTCTTGATGGAGAAGTGTGGAAAGAGGTTCATCCGGCGATATTCGGTCGAAAGACTCGCTTCATTGCTATTGTCGATGAAGCGGATTTATTTTCCAAATTTAATGCTTACGAATTTCAAAGAGTTAGGAATTATGTCATTTGGCGTCTTTCTAAGCAAAATTATCACTCGCAAGAGGTAAGCCGGCTTTTGAAAGAACGGTTAGCGAGTCAATCGACTATTCAAAAAGTCATGCAGGAATTTATTGAAAAAGGCTTTTTTAATGATCAACTTTGGGTGGAGTCGTTCATTCGCACACAGCGCAAGCGATTAGCGTTACCGGCTATTTTGCAAAAAATGAAGCTTAAGGGCCTTTCTCAAGAAGAAATAGAGAGTGTTCGAAAGACATGGCAGGATGTCGATCAAGAAAAATTAAGCATAGAAAATTTACTACGAACACGTTATCGTAAAAAAAACTTGGAAGAATTCTCGGAAAAACAAAAAGTGATTAAGGCGCTTTTGAGAAAAGGTTTTTCTTTTGAAAATATCAAACAAGTCTTAGACGGGTTTCATAGTTAGCTCATGCAACTGCAGCGTTTTACGAGCCTTTTCCTATAGAAAAGGCTCGAGAAATTCTTAAACGCATTGAATTTCGTTAGACACCCAAAGGATGGAAGTCGGTTAAATATAGCAGAAAATGAACTTAGCGCGATGCCAGGCCAATGTTTAAATAAGCGACGCATTGACGCGGCATTATTACCCTAAAAGAAGTACAAGCTTGGGCTAATGCAGTAAATGAGAGGCAAAAGGGTTAAAATATGGCAAGACTAAGTTGCAATTTCTGCTGGAATTTCAGTAACCTATCGACAAACAAGTTAGTTACATTATGTCAGAAACTCCATTTTATCCAAATATCCATCGTTTAGTCCCTTATTTACGGTTGTTTCAACGATATGTGGAGTATGAAGTGGACCTTGGTGCTCATACCGCTTAACTAGACTCGTGTGTGTAAATACGCTTAGAGAAATTGGAAATAGCAGGAAGGTTAGCTTTCATTATTTGTTTAAGAGCAGGATTTGTTTTAATTATTGTTTCGAGAAGGGTAGACAAATAGCTTCGCGAATTTTTTTATTATTGTTTTGAATAAACTCTTTTATACCTAAAAGGCTGATCCTTATACACAAGTCATAATAGATTTGCTCTAAGTAAAATGTCCTGTAATCTTTTATAGCCCTTCCAAATGGCTTGCCATCCAGGTTCCCCATCTGATTTGCGACCTATAAAACCTCCCATACGCGCCAGAGCACGCCAAAAATCTCTCACTATCTTTATTTTCACTTGTTTAGATACCTTTCCACAAGAGTAATCCACCTCTTAGGTATTTTTTCTTCAACCGGAGTTGTTGGAAATAATCGACAATGTTCTCTTATCACCGAGAACTTTTTATTTAGGAGAAAATTCATGAATCCAAATGCTAAAATCACTGGCAGAGTAGATAGTGAAAATAGAGAAGTATTAAAATGTGAAAATGAGAATTCTTCCATGTGCAACCGAATGATAGGTTTAGCATCTGACATATTCGCCAAAATACCCTTTAGACTGTAAAGTAACAAAATTAAATTCAACCTTAGAAATTAAGCAAAGTTGCTTATACAATGAATGGGCGCTGGAATGTCGGTTCTCAAAATATATTCGTCCTAATTTTCGCTCTAAAAGCGATCTTGATCCTGAAAAACAAAATCCAAATGTGGAATTAATCCAATCCACTTTTCATCACGTAAGGGGAAAATGGGCTCTTTGGAAATCTCCAAGAGAAAAAGCAAGATGGAAAAAAATTGAAGTGCCATATCTTAAATTGGATTGGGTTATCCAGAATGTAGAAGTGCTTTATCGGAGCAAGGAGCGATTTGAAGTTTCAGAATTATCAATGGCCTTTTACGTCCGATGACTAAGCCAGAAAGCGAGTTTTTGTCTGACCGATTGTGGCGTGACTATTTGCTTACCTAATTTAGGGACTAGATTCAACGGTGCTTAATTTGAATAAGACTTGGAGTCAAATACTTTGGGTTTTAAGCCCAAAGTTTGAAAAAATATATTCTGCCCTTTAAGGGACGGAATATGGGATAAAAGAAACCTGTTACTCATATTCTTATCGGAATAAGGCGGTTCGTTTAGCGGAAAGCCATTTAAAAATTGATGACTTGCCCATGGTTTTGCCAGAATTTGAAAAAGTGGAAAAAGGTAATTTAATACCGAGACGCAGATGATTACATTGGAAAATTTAAGAGTTCCTGCAGTTTTACTTTGAGAGATGGTAACTCTCTTTTTACAACCGCCCAGGTAAGAGAAAGATCAATGTCGAAGTACTCATGAATTAAAATATCCCTCATTCCAGCCATTTGCTTCCAAGGAATTTTTAGAATGCTTTGTTCTAAAGGTTGGGGGAATATTTTTTACCGCCTCGCCAATAATTTCCAACCGTCGAATGATGGCGTCCTGCATG
>Ga0105047_10003697_pt1 | contig 26900 bp, 28 predicted proteins | sample MAT04_FD_78384 | JGI IMG/M metagenome (GOLD analysis project Ga0105047, IMG submission 78384) | Freshwater microbial communities from Lake Fryxell liftoff mats and glacier meltwater in Antarctica - MAT-04 (megahit assembly) | ecosystem: Environmental > Aquatic > Freshwater > Ice > Liftoff... | reverse complement strand
GGCTGGACCTGGCTCAAGCGCCGACGCCGGCGTTTGGGTGGCGAACCCTACAGCGCGCGCGAAAACTGATCCACACGTCGCCCTGCGTCCTTCGTGCGTGGCGGCTTTGACCTTCTTGACAATCGCAAGGACCCCAACGCCATGGATGTGACGCTCAACGACGCCGCGCGCAAGAAGGCCATCCTCTCCATCGAGCGCTATTTCGCCGAGAACATGGACGAACGCATCGGCAATATCGCTGCGGCCGCCATGCTCGGGTTCTTCATCGAAGAGATTGGACCGGCTATCTACAACCAGGCCATCAGCGACGTGCAGGAACGCCTGCAACAACGTGTGATGGAAGTCGATATCGAACTGCACGCCGAAGAATTCGACTATTGGCGCAAGTACGACCAGGCACGCAAACGGCGCTGAAAGGGGCCATTCGCGGGGCCATTCTTTTACCTGGCAGGTAATGGACTGTGCCTGGGTAGTTTCAGACACTGGTTGCACCATGGCAACCGCCATGGCAACCTGGCGACGAAAGGAAGTCCTGCACCATGGCCTCGAACGAACTCCTCCCCCTGGCAATCGCACTGCTGATCGGCATCCCGGCCTTCGGGTCCTGCATCGGTATTGGCCTGGCCAGCATGAAGTTGCTTGAAAGTGTCGCGCGCCAGCCCCAACTGGCAGCCGAACTGCAAAGCAAATATTTTCTGGCCGTTGGCGTGACCGACGGCGCCTTCATCATTGCCACTGGCATCGGTCTGTGGTTTGCAACCGCCAATCCGTTCGGCTGACGGTTTCTCCGTCGCAGCAGCCGCGTCAAGGCCCATGCCTTGCATCGCTGCCTGACCCCACCGACAACGCGTGTGATTGCCGGTCTGCTGCAAAGTTGGGCGCAGCGCTTAGACTGCGCGCTCACACACGGAGACGGACGAATCGATGGAGCAAACCTGGCGCCGAATAGCCTGGTTGTACGCACTGGGCGTACTGGCCGCAGCACAACTGGGAAAAATGTCGGCGCTGGCGCCTTTGATCGCCAGCGATCTGGATATCGGACTCACCATGGCCGGCGTGCTGATTTCTCTGCTGGAGATCGGCGGCGCAACGCTGGGGTTTGTCGCCGGGCTGCTGGTCGACCGGCTGGGGGTCGCCCGCGTACTGTTGAGCGGCGTCGCCCTGATCGTGGCCGGCAACCTCGGCGAGAGCCTTTCACCATCGGTGGCTTCGCTGATCGCATGGCGCGTCTGTGAGGGTGCCGGTTACCTGAGCATCGTGATCGCAGCGCCGCTGCTGATCTTTCGCACCGCGCCAACCGAAAATCGGACCGTGGCGCTGGCCTTGTGGAGCAGCTTCGTGCCGGTGGGCTTCGCACTGGGTGCCATGGGATCGGGACTGATCGCCGATCTGCTCTCCTGGCGTGCGGCCACGCTGGCCTGGGCGCTGATCGCGGCACTCATGGCGCTGATCTCCAGCCGCATGACATTTGTAGCGTCCCCCAGTGGTCACTCCCGTCGCCTGGTGCTCCCGAGCCGGCGCATCTGGGCTCTGACACTGGCCTTCGGCTGTTGGGCCAGCTTTGCGGTGGGGATCATCGCCTTGTTGCCAACTTTTCTGGTCGAACAGGCAGGCGCCAGTGCACGTGTGGCGGGACTGGTCGGCGGTGTGTCGGCCTTTATATCGGTACTGGGCGTGGCGCTGTCCGCCTGGTTGCGCCACCATGGCGCGCGCACCGGCGTCTGGATGACACTTGCCATCGTGCTGCCGGCGTTGATGCTGTTCGGGGTATTTCGCGACAGCGCCGGCATCTTGCAGGTTGCCGTTCTGATGCTGGTGCTCAACACCATTTCGGGCGTGTACTCGGGTCTGGCCTTTGCACTGCTGCCGGTACTGGCGCGGTCCGACGGCGAGATGGCCGTGGCCAACGGCCTGACCTTGCAACTGGGCGCCACCGGGTCACTGCTGGGCCCGCCACTTTTCGCAGCATGCGTCGAGCAATGGGGATGGAGCAGCGCAGCCACCGCCGGCGCAGTGCTGTCTGCGCTGTGCCTGCTCTTGATGCAAGGCGCCCGTCCCGCGACACTAGGCGCTGCTCACCGACAACCAACGCGGTGAATCCAAGCTAGCCTGTTGACGAGGAGACCGTAGCGACATGGCCCGACCGAATCCCCTGCGCCCATTCACACCCGACTCCGCCCAGATGGCGCTCGTGCCCGATATCTCGGGCAACCACATCAACGGATTGAACGAAGCCGCGCCGCGGCCGCCGCGCATGGTGTACTGGGCGCCCGATCCCGACAGCATTGCCCATGGCGCGATGCAGCGCTGGTTTTACCAGGTAGATCCCGACAACCCTGACATTGCCAAGGCGCGGGCCGATCGGGCCCGCACCTTGCAACAGGCGCTTGCCGACCTTCAAGGCGAACCGGTGCAGCGCGCACCGCAGGCATGGACCCAGGCCTTGAAAGACTTCGGCGCCACGGCCGATTTCGACATGGTTGGCGTGGCTGCGATGGACCCGGCATGGGCCTACCAGGACCAGCAAGTGACCCAGTCACGGGTCATCATGCTGGCGGTTGCGCACGACTACGAGCAGATCGCCACCGCACCCGCGTCGACCGCCGGTGCCGAGGTGGTGCGCCAATACGGGCGCGCCGGGGCGGCGGCTAAAACGGTGGCCGGATGGCTGCGCCAGCAAGGCTGGGAAGCTGAACCTGTGACCGGACCGATGGCCGGCAAGATCCTGCTGATTCCACCGGCACTGGCCTGCGGCATGGGTGAGCTGGGCAAACACGGCTCGCTGATCAACGCCGAATTCGGTTCCTCGTTCCGCCTGGCGGCAGTGCTCACCGACGCGCCGCTGGCGCCTACAGCGCCGCGCAGCTTCGGTGTCGACGACTTCTGCCGTCACTGCCGCGTGTGCGAAAACGCCTGCCCGCCCGAGGCGCTTGCGCCCGACAAGCAAATGGTGCGCGGAGTGCAGAAATGGTATGTGGATTTCGACCTCTGCCTGCCGTTCTTCAATCAGACCCAGGGCTGCGCCATCTGCATTGCGGTATGCCCCTGGAGCCGCCCCGGCGCGGGCTTGAATCTGGCTGAAAAGCTGGCGCGCCGAAAGTCCCGGACCACTGCCGGCGACTGACCGGCGCACCACGGCAACGGCCGGCCGCAGCCAGCGCCGCATGAATCTCTTTTGCATCTATCTCGTGTGTCCATTCTTTGATGCACACGTGTACACTCTGCCAAAAAAATGCAACCGGAAAGGTCACCGCGCCACATGGCCTGAACATCGTCCCGACCCCCGTTTTTGTCCCGTCCTCCCTTGCCATTTCGCCCTTCTCAGCCGGCAGCCCGCGTGCTGCTGACCGACCATGCATGGCCGGACACCCGGATCGAGCACGAAATCCTGCAAGATGCGGGGTTCGAGCTGCATGTCATGGGTGCGGCGCCGCCAGCCACGGAGCAGGTCGAGGCCCGGGTGCGTGAACTGGCGCCTGCCGCCATCCTGACCTGCTGGGCCCAGGTCAACGAAGCAGCGATCTCGGCCAGCGCTGCCTTGCGTGTCGTGGCCCGACTCGGCATCGGCCTGGACAACATCGCCGTGGACTATGCCACCACACAGGGTGTGATGGTCACGAACGTACCGGCTTACTGTGTCGAGGAAGTGTCCGACCACGCGGTTGGCATGGCGCTGGCCTGGACACGCGGGTTGGTTGCGCTGGACCGCCAAGTGAGAGACGGCGTCTGGGCGCCAGGACAGGCGCAGTTGCGGCGTCTGGCGCAGCTGACCTGCGGCATCATCGGATATGGCCGCATCGGCCGACGCACCGCTGCCAAACTCCACCACGGTTTTGGCAGCCGTGTTCTGGCGTTCAGCCGCCATCCGGCGCCGGGTTACGACAGCGTCGAACACGTGACATTGGACGCCCTGCTCACGCACAGTGACATCATCATCCTGCACGCGCCGCTGACGCCGCAAACCCGGCACCTGGTCAACCGCGCGCGGCTGGCAAAGATGCGCAGGGGCGCGTTGCTGATCAACGTCAGCCGCGGCGGCTTGGTCGACAACGAGGCCCTGGTTGACGCGCTGGCCAACGGAACGCTGGGTGGCGCTGCACTGGACGTGCTGGAGAGCGAGCCCGCCGTGCCCGCCGCTTTGCGCACCGACCCGCGCGTAATCCTTACGCCCCATGTGGCGTTTTCCTCCGACGCCTCAGTGGCCGAACTGCGCCGCAGCGCCTGTGAAGAGGTGGTGCGGGTGCTGCGCGGCCAGCCACCACTTCACCCCTGCAACACACCCCACCACTGGAAACCCGCAGCATGACCGACACCACCATTCGCCATGTGCACGCGCGCCAGATCCTGGACTCACGCGGCCGCCCTACCGTCGAAGTCGATATCGAGCTGGCCGACGGCAGCACCGGCCGGGCGGCTGTGCCCTCGGGCGCCTCGACCGGCAGCGCCGAAGCGCATGAACTGCGCGACGGCGACGCCAGCCAATATCGCGGGCTCGGTGTGACCAAGGCCGTGGCCAACGTCAACGGTGAAGTAGCCGCAGCCCTCCATGGAATGGACGCGATGGACCAGAAGAGCCTGGACCAGCGACTGGTCGAACTCGACGGCACGCCGCAGCTCAAGCGCCTCGGCGCCAACGGCATCCTTGGCGTCTCGATGGCCGTCAGCCGCGCCAGTGCGGCCGCCAGCCGGTTGCCGTTGTATGCGCGCATTGCCGAGATGTGCGGCAACCGTGCAGTGCAACTGCCGCTGCCGATGGTCAACATCCTCAGTGGCGGCCTGCACGCCGGGCGTGGCATGGATGTGCAGGATTTCCTGGCGATCCCGGCGCGCGCCGGCGACATGGCCGACGCCATTCATGTGATGTCGCTTGTGCGCTCGGCCGCCGCTGACGTGGCCGCCGAATGGGGCCTTTCCACCTTGCTGGCCGACGAAGGCGGACTGAGCCCGGGCCTGGAGACCGCGCAACTGGCGCTGAACATGATGCTCGCGGCCATCGAGCGCGCCGGCCTGCGCCCCGGCGACGATGTGTTGATCGCAATCGATGTCGCAGCCACCGCGTTGCGGGGTGCCAACGGCAAATACCAGCTGGCCCGCGAAGGCCGCGAGCTGGATACGGCCGCGATGATTGCGATGATGACCGACTGGGTAAACAACTATCCCGTGGTATCCATCGAGGACGGTCTGGACGAAGAAGACTGGAGCGGGTGGCAGGACATGACGCGACAGCTCAAGGACCGCCTGCAAATTGTTGGCGACGACCTGTTCGCCACCAACTTCGCGCGTATCGAACACGGCATGGCCCGCAAGGTTGCCAACGGCGTGCTGGTCAAGGTCAATCAGCACGGCACGCTGTCGGGCACGCTGGACGTGATTGCGCTGGCCCGGGCCAGCGGTTACGCGCCCATCGTATCGGCCCGCTCGGGTGAAACCGAAGACCCGTTCATCGCCGATCTGGCGGTGGGCAGTTCGGCAGGCCAGATCAAGATCGGCTCGCTGCGCACCTCCAGCACGGTATGCAAATACAACCAGTTACTGCGTATCGAGGAACACAGCCGGGCGCCTTACGTCGGTACCGCGGCATTGGCAGGAGCGTCGCGATGACGGACCCGCTGCAACCTGCAGCCGCGCTGAAAGAATTCGTTCACCGTCAGGGACTGGCAGAGTCTGGCGCGGCACTGCGCTGGACCGCTCTGACCGGTGGTGTCTCGTCCGACATCTGGCGGCTGGACCTGCCCGGGCGCAGCTTGTGCATCAAGGCCGCGCTGCCCAAGCTCAAGGTGGCGGGCGACTGGCAGGCACCGGTGAAACGCAATGCCCACGAATGGGACTGGATCTGTTTTGCCCACAACAACATGCCGGGCGTGGTGCCCCGACCGGTGGCCCACGACGCGGCGCTGGGCGCGTTTGCAATGGAGTTCCTTGACGGCGCGCAATATCCGGTCTGGAAATCCTTGCTGCTGCAGGGCCGGATTGAACTGACGACGGCCGAACAGGTCGCCCGCACACTGGCCCGGCTGCATGGCTGCTCGGCTGGCGATGCCGCGCTGCGCCAGCAATTCGCCACCGACGACGTCTTCTATCCGATCCGTCTCGAACCTTACCTTATCGAGACCAGCCGCAAGCACACGCAGGTCCGCGCGGTGCTGGAGCAGATGTCCGAATCCACACTGGCCACCAAGCTGGCGCTGGTGCATGGCGACGTCAGCCCCAAGAACATCCTGATTGGCCCGACGCTGCCGGTGATGCTCGACGCCGAATGCGCCTGGTACGGTGACCCGGCGTTCGACGTGGCGTTCTGCCTCAATCACTTCCTGCTCAAGTGCCTGGCGCGGCGTGCCTGGACGGCGCAGTACCTGGCCTGCTTCGACCGCTTCGCGGCGACTTACCTCGCCGCTGTGCAATGGGAGTCGGCGCCGGAAATGGAGGCCCGCGTTGCGCGGCTGCTGCCGGCACTGTTCCTGGCCCGCGTGGACGGAAAGTCGCCAGTGGAATACGTGGTCGACAACGCCGACAAGGACCTGGTGCGCAGCGTCGCCTTGCCGCTGATCCGCACGGCACCCGGCACACTGAATCAGGTGCGCCAGACCTGGCAACAAGCGCTGGCGCAATCGGGCGCGGCGCCGCACTGAGCGCCGAGTCAGTACCACCGGCCATGGCAAGAACTCCACGCACCAGAGGCGCGGACGTGACGATCCGCGACATTGCCGACGAACTTCGCATGTCCCACGCCACTGTCTCACGCGCGCTGCACGACCATGCCGCGATCAGCGCGCCGACCAAGGCGCGTGTGCGCGAAGCGGCGCAGCGCCTGGGCTACATCCCGAACTCGGGCGCGCGCGCCTTGCGCCAGACACAGAGCCGGCTGATCGGCGTGATCTTTCCGGACATCCAGAACGACTTCTACAGCGCAGCAATGGCCTGCCTGTCCAGCGCGATGCGCCAGGCGAACTATGCCCTGGTGCTGGCGGTGTCGCATGACGACGCCGAAATCGAGGCGCAACATGTGCGCAACCTGCGCGAGGCGCGTGTGGCCGGCGTCATCATCGCGCCGTCGACGCGTCTGCATGCCGGAACCGCCGAACTGCTGGCGCCTCTGCCGGTGGTCCAACTGCTGCGCCGCCATCCGCTGCTGGCCGGCCCAGTGGTGGGCGTGGACGAACAGCGCGGCATCGCGCGAGGCGTTGCGCACCTGGCAACCCGCGGCCACCGGCGCATTGCCTATGTCGGTGGCCCCGTAGCCCTGAGCACCGGCCTGGACCGCCTGACCGGCTACCGTGACGGGCTGCGCAAGGCCGGCATCGCGCTCGATGAGACACTGGTGATGCTCGGCGAGCCGCGCCCGGACTTTGGCCACGCGGCGCTCGAACGCCTGTTGCAGACCGGGAATCCGCCGACCGCGGTGTTGTTCGCCGGCTCGCAACTCACGCTCGGCGGGCTTGCAGCGATTCGCCGGCTCGATCTGCAGGTGCCGCAGAGTCTGGCCGTGCTCGGCTACCACGACCCGACGTGGTTTGCGGTCTGGGGCAACGGTATCAGCGCGATCCGCTTGCCGGTGAGCGCACTGGCTGCGCACGCCGGCACAACCCTGCTGGCCATGCTGCAGGGAGGCCCGTTGCCCGCCCATCTGGGCTCTGCGCGGCTGGAGCCCCGGCTAGTGTTACGCGGCTCCACCCGCTCGCGCGGTCCGTCCGGCATCGCCAAGTCCGGCTGACTTGGACTGGTGTCTCAGTGTGGTCACGCGCGTGCCGCCCTGCCATTGATCCACAGACACCCCGACCGGCCCCCTTGCCATGATGATCACGCATATCACGTCTTTAAGCCGTGGCGCCGTTCACCGACGGCGGCGACGCCGGCACACGCATCATGACCACCCGCTGGAACACTCTGGAGGCGATGTTCGTGCGGCTGCAGACCGATACCGGCCTGATCGGCTGGGATGAGTGTTTTGCGTATTCCTGCCGCAGCGCGGTGGTGCATCGGCCCGCGACAGGGTGGCACCGCTGTTGCTGGGCCGCGAGCTGCCGAACACACCCGAGGCCCTGAGCCTGGAGATTCAGCAGCGCCTGCATCTGTTCGGCCGCTACGGCGTCACGATGTTCGCCATATCCGGTTTCGACATCGCACTGTGGGACCTGCGCTGCGCAGCGAGGTGAACGCCTATGCCAGCCTGGTGCGGTATGCCGACCCGCATCAGGTACAAAAACACTGTCGCATGGTCTGCGACCCGCAATGACAGGTCCCGAGCCTGGTTAGAACCGGCGATGCCCGGCAAAATGTTGGCGTAGGTCGCCTCTTACAAAAGTACGCGGCGTAAACCGGCATACGCTGCGCCCGCCAACAGGCCCAATGCAATGGCGGATCCGGAAAACCTTCCTGAATCCTGCATCATGCAACTCAAGGAGAGAAACAATGAACAAAGATCAAGTAAAGGGTGCTACCAAGGAAACCGCCGGCAAGGTTCAAGAGAAGGCCGGCGAGATATTCAACAGCAAGGAACAGCAAGCCAAGGGCATGGCAAAACAAGTCGAAGGCAACGTGCAGAAAAACGTTGGCAACGCGAAAGAAGCCTTGAAGGACAAGATCGACAAGGCTTGATGCGGCTTCGGGCCCTATCTGAACGGGGCCGCCAGCGCGGCCCTTTCTGATTCTTCTTTCGCTTCGTCTGTCCTGTCTGTGTTCGCCCTGCGCGCATCAGCCACCTGGCTTTCGGTGATGATCGTTTGCATACTGCAGCAGCGCCTTGGCCGCTTTTATCCGCAGAGCCATCGCAACCGTATCGTCATGCATGACCAGGAGCAGAAACTGCTCTGGATGCGCGCCAGCAGCGCCGGCCGTCGGTCGCTCGTTTGCAATAGGTTTGCCGGCGCTGGCCACAGACGCAATCGTCAAAATTTGCGGTTGTCGGCTCGGCTCCAGCCTTGCACATGCGGACTCGAACGCAGGTAAGGTCGTCACCCCGATGCTGCGCAACAGCGTGGCCTGCCCTTCTTCATTGGGCGCAATGTCGAGCCACGGCGATTCGGCAAAAATCGGCACCAGATCAGGCGCCAGGAAAGCGGACCAATTTCCGCTGCCTGTTTGTAGCGCCGGCACAAGTGCGGCATGACGATCCTGTTGCAGCGTGGACGCGTTCGCAGCAGGCATCAGGCGAACACGGCTGGATTCAATGTCCGGCAGATACCGCCGGCGCAGACCCTCAAGAAAGACATGCGCCTGCGCCACCGCAATCGGCTCCGCGAGAGAGAACCAAAGCTGAAGACCGTCGATACCGGAGACGGCAATCGCCGGGGCAGGCAGTCCAAGTTCGACCTGCACTCCCTGCCAGACTCTGGAAAAGACCTCCCAGGTCGCTGGTCGCGTCAACTCCATCACCATGGCACGGACCCGGCCCTCGGCGTCGATCAGGGCCGCAGACGGCATGTCTGCTTCGACGCGATCCTGTGGCCTGGGGAGGTACAGACGATCGAGCTCATACCGCAACCGGTTGGTGATCATCCGTCAGAACCTTGCATTTTCTTCAGTGGCGCGCTCGGGCAAGGAAATCCGCCAGCTAGTGCTGCATGCCTGGGCGGCGTTGAGTTCGAGCCTGTTGTCTGCCCCTTCAGCGCCCGCACGTAGGCGTCCTGCTCGGCATCCTCGGCGTCGGCCGGGCCGAGCAATCGGGTGCGGGCTCGCACGAGGCGGCGGCGGTTGGAATCCATCAGGGCCAGGTGGCGGGGGTCGAGCATGCGCGCATCTTCCCACATCCTTTCCCACATCCCCTTCACAGTGGGCACCGTCACCGACCTAATGACCGCCGATGCCGGGTCTGGCGTTTGCGCCCACTGATCAAGGAGAGCAACATGTAAGTCGGCGCGTCCGAGACGCCCTTGAATCCCCTACCGGATGTCGCTATCGCCCTGGACACGCTTCACGCGTTGACGGTGCTCTCGCACGTTGTCGCCTGGTATGCGCGACCTCTGTGTGCCCTTCACCTCGTCGACCCTCTGGTCCGAGCCGGTTACAGGCTTCGCCTCGACGGCAGTTTCGTGTTCGAACGCATGCGATTTGTCAGTGTTGCGGTAATACCGGTACAAGGCCCAATACAGCAGGGTCGCGCCGGCGGGGCCCATCGCCAGCAGCCATAGTCCGCTGTCTTCGCTCATGACGTACTCCACAGGATCCACAGTGCAATGGCTTCGAGAAAACTGCCGACAGTGAGCGCAGCCAGCAGCAGCTTCCACTGCTGCACCGGCACGCTGCCCATGGTCTCGCCGGTGCGACCGTTCACCGCGATGTAGTGCAGCAGGCCGCCGTTGCTACCCGGCTGGTGGTATGAATAAAGCCACACTGGCAGGTACATCGCCACCCAGCGCGTGCCGTGTACGCGCAGGCTTTCCTGCTCCCAACGCACGCCGCGATCGTAGCTGCTCACCGATGCTTCGACCTTGGCGCGGGCGATCGACAGCAACTGGTCCTCCAGGCGCGGGCGCAGATGCTCCACGTCCCGGTCGCGCTTCTCCGAGCTGACACCTATCAGGTAGGACGCGTTCCACTGCACCGCGTTCTTGGTGTCGAACGGCAGGATCGTGTTGATGATGTTGTGGGTATTGGCGCGCGTATCCAAATTGCCGCGTTTGGTGGAGGATTCCAGCGTCAGGTCATCCACAGTGAAGTCCACGTGCCGCTGCACCTGGTACACGTCGGCATCGTAATAGGTCGTCTTGCTTTTCCCACTGCCAACCGTATAGCGGCGCGTCTGGATCTCGGCCTTGCCCGCGACATCGACACTCGTGTTCCCGTCAATGATCATGTAGGGCAGGTAGACGCCGCTGACGTTTTCGGGCGTGAACTGTTCCTTGAATGCCTTCAGCGCGAACATGCGCCGTTTGCCAACGAATTGGCGGATGCGCGCGACCGCGTCGTCTTTCTTGATATGAAAGGGCAATACCGCATCGGGCACCGCGCCGTTCGCCACTTGTTCATTGACGCCGAAGACGTGGCGGCACCAGTGGCAACGCGCCGTCATGGCACTTTCGGTATTGATCGTCACTTCGGCGCCGCAACCGATGCACTTGAAACTCATCAGGCTGGCAGCATCAGCCGCGATGTCCTGGGCGCCCGACGCGATGACCGTGCCCTTGAGCTGGGCTATGCCCTCGCCGAACCCGAAATCCTCCTCGACGCGGTTGCCATGCCATTCGTTACGGCAGTACAGGCAGATCAGCAGGTCGCTGCCGGGTTTGTGCCGGAGGTCGGTCGCGCCGCATTTCGGGCAGCGGTTGAGGCCGTCCTTGAGCTCGTCGGCGGACGTGTCGATGGCGACCGGATCGGGCGCCCGCAGTTCATCCCGGATCGGCTCAGGCAGTGTGGCCGGGTCGATAGCAAAACTGCCCTGTGGTGGCGGCACGTCCTGCGGCGACCCCGGGCCGGTGGCTGCAGGGACCGGCGAAGGAGTTTTGGCGGTCGACAAGGCTGTCGCTCGATTCGCGAGCTTTAGAGACCCAGCGCCCTGGCCTTGACCGCGTCGTAATCGATCTGCGTGATCAGCCCGAGATCGAGCATCTCCTTGGCCTTCTTCAATCTGGCGATCGGGTCGTCTGCAGCCGGCGTGGCCGGCGCGACCGGCTGCTGCAAGCTTCCAATGCCGCCTAACATGCCCGTCGCCATGCCAATGCCCATGACACCCGCCGCGCCGCCGGTCTCGCCCGCCGACTGGATTCCCGAGGCAACACTGGCCTGCAAATTGGAATTGCCGCGCGCACCGCCCAGCGCGTCGGCGCGCTGCACGGTCTTGAGCAGTTCGCGCGTGTTCGCGTCGTACTCGATGGAAATAATGGCGGTTTTGACAATCGCCAGGCCTCGATCGGATTTCCACTGATAGGCTTTCTCCACCGCATCGGACAAACTTTTAGCGAAACCGACCGAATCCTGCTGGAGTTTGGTGATGCGATTGCCCTTGCCCGGGTCGTTCGTGTACAGGCTGAAGGCCGGCGCGAGCGAACCGACGACTTCGCTGAAGAGCTGACTGGCAGCGGCATTGTCCATGTCGGTGAAGTCGAATACCTTGCCGACCTGGAGATACGCGGCCGGCACGAAGTTCTTCACGAACAGGATCGGATCGACAATTCTCAACGTGTACGAGCCCCGCGTGACTGCGCCGACCTGTGTGTTCAGGAAACCGTCGTCCCAGTAGATTTCGGATTGTGTACCGAAGCGGTTGTCCGGCAGCTCCTTGAGCGAGACGAACAACGCGGCCTGCTGCGAACCCGGCTGGCCGCCGAACTTGAACCGCTCCCAGCTTTGCTTGATGAGCGAATCAACGAGGCCATCACCCGAGAAAATCGACTTCGAGTTGAGATCATCCGATCGCCATTCGTACCCGCCCGGCTCGGCGGCAAAGCCCGTGATACCGCCATCCTGGAACAGCAGCAGCCCGTAGCCTTCGGGAACGACGATCTTCGAACCATTGGTGATGATGTTCGAGGAACCCTTGGTATTCGAACCGCGTCCGGCATTGCTGCCCTGCGGCACTGCGGCGAAAAGCGCCGCCGTTGCCGGCAAACCGCCCGGTACCGTGTAGAAGTCTTTCCACTGGTCGGCGAACGTACCGCCGATCGAACCCGCCACTGCCTGAACAAGACCCATGACTTCTCTCCGAGATTGCTCGGCGGGCACTGTACCCGCCATACCCGGCAAACTATACATTCCCGGACGGCGGGCACAGAACGCGCCGACCCGGCCGAAGTGCCGCCATCGGATTCTGCTTGCAGGGCAAGCACAACCTGTTTTTCGCATGCTGTAACACATGCAGCATGAGTTCTTGACTTGCGCCAGCACCCGCCGTATCGTCGCTTTCGCGTTAAGCGCAAGGGGAGAAACAACAATGCGATACGTTTTGCCTGTTTTGATTCTGGTGACGGGTGCCGCGGGACTGTCTGCTGGCGCATGGGCGGCCCCCGGAGCCAGTGCGTATGCGTTTTCCGCAGCCGGAGAGTCGAGCTGCGCAACTTTCGGTCCCACCGAACAGTTGCGCAATTCGCTGCTCGCAGGCGTCGTATCGGTGGGCACGCCGGGACCGGGCTGCAATGTGATCGAAAGTCTGCAGTACAACCCCGCAGTTTCCGGTGGTACCGCCAACGCCACGGCAGCGGCGGCAACAGCGGGCCCGATCAATACCCAGTTCGGTTTTGGCAGTACCAACGGCACGTCCACGTCCCGTGCGGCATCAGGTGTCCTCGGGGCCAAGGCAAGGTCCACTTTTGCGGGTGCGAGCGACGCTTTTACCGTGCGGGGAGCGGAAGCCTTTGGTGTTTTCACCGAAACGGTGTTGATCGGCTCGCTTGGCGGACCGGAAAGCTACTTTCATGGCACATTCACGGTGGACGGCTCCATGTCGCTGGCGGGCCGTGGACAGGGACAGATTCTGCTCGCCTATCAAAAGGACGCCGGGCCGCAGTACACGACCTTCAGCATGATGATGGGCGACCCGTTGGCCAACCCTATCGTTTCGGTTTTTAATGGTTTCGCCCAGAGCGCCAATGCGCCGCTCGGTTTGACACTGTCTCCCGGCAGGGCAAGTGGCAGCGCAGACATCGACTTCTACGTACCGATGACGTCTGGCGTCAGTTTCGACTTGACCGTCACGCTTTTTGCCAGCGCCCTGACCAGTGCAAGCACCGGTTTTCCGGATCCAAGCGTGACAGAAACCGACTTTTTCAGTACCGCCAGGCTGACCCATATCGACGTGCTGGACAGTGCATTTCAACCTGTCTCGGGCTTCACGATTCAAACCGGCTCGGGCGCCGTGTATGACATGAACGGGGTACACATCGCGGCGGTGCCTGAGCCTTCAGTGTGGGCGCTACTGCTGATGGGCCTGGTAACGGTGGCTGCGCTGGCGCAACGTGGAAAGTCCACCTGAAACTCGGGACGGTCCAGAGAACCCGAGATGATTCAGGTCGCGCCGCACAGGCTTCGTCCAGACCCCGCTCAAGCCGTCTCATCCGCCACTGCCCCCAACTCCTTCGCCATGGCCTCGCGCAGCACGAACTTCTGCGCCTTGCCCGTCACCGTCATCGGCCAGGCCTCGACAAAGCGGATATGCCGCGGCACCTTGAAGAGCGCGATCTGGCCGCGGCAGAAATCGCGTAATTCGGTGTCGACGAGCAACGCGCCGGGCTTCAGATCGACCCAGGCGCAGATCTCCTCTCCGTAGCGCTGGTCGGGCACACCAAAGACCTGCACCTCGGCAATGGACACCCATGCCGGTGATCTGATCAAAACTGAACATGCCGGCACGGTAGAAATCGCCGAAATGCACCACAGTCCTGAGCTCGGGTAAACGCTTGCTGGCCATCTGGCGGGGCAGATTATTTGGCATTTCCGGCATAACCTCGGCCAACATGGCCAGATAGTCGCTGCTCTTGATACCGGCTGCAGTGAACAACATCTTCACCGTGACCTTGTGCAGCGCGTACTCCAGTTCGCAGACGCGATAAGCCAGGTTGATGTTGACCATGACGGCGCCAATGCGGGCCGTCGCAAACTGCACCAGCACCCACTCGGGCCGATTCGGCGACCAGATGCCGACCCTGTCCCCCCGCTCTACGCCCAGGCTCAGCAGACCGCAGGCCAGGTGATCGACGGCGTCGCGGAACTGGCGCCAGGTCAAGCGCACACCATGCTCGACAAACACGAAGGCATCGCGGTCGCCGTGTGCCGCCACGGTGGCATCGAGCAACTGCCCTATCGTCTGGTCCACCAGTTCGGGCGACGTCGGCCCTTTGACATGGGCGCTGCCGCCTATCGGTCGACGCGCCACGGCGTCAGCGCCGCTTTGAAAGCTGGAAAACGGATTGCTTCTCACCATGACCTCCAGTCACCGGATTGCTCCAGGGCCGAGGCCGCCCAGTAGATCGTGGCCTCCTCCCAATGCCGGGCGTCAGCATCGCACCGACCGGCAAGCCACCCAGCAGACCACACGGCACGCTCATCGCCGGATGGCCGGTGGCATCGAACGGCGCCGTGTTGGCCACCATCTCGAACGCCCGCTGAATCACCTCGGACACCGGCGCATCGGGCGCTGGAATCGGCTGAGCCGTCATCTGTACGGTGGGCTTCAGGAGCAGGTCGTAACGTGCCAACGCGTCATCGTACGCCAGCCGGAGTCGGCGTGAGAGGTTCTGCGCCTTGGCGTAGCAGCGCCCTCGGTGCTGCTGTAAAAACCATTCGCCAACGAACATCGACACCTTGAGCGATGGTGACAACTTGTCGGCGCGCGCGCGCCAACCGGCGTGGCGGTCAATCAGGCTGGGCAGATACATGCCGCGCCAGTTGAAGCCCATGCCATTGCAATGCATCATCTGCGCCTGCAGCCCTTCGAGCGACTGCAATCCGGGTTCACGCGGAGCTCCGTCAGCGTACCGGCGGCGCCGCCGCGATGAACGCCTGCACATCTTCCAGCACCGGCGCGAGCCAACGCAACGGCCAGGCGAATGCGCCGATCAGCGTGACATGGTTGGCACGTGGATAGAACTTGACGGTCACCGGAACGCCCGCAGCCTGCAGCTTGTCTGCCAGTTGCTGCGTATTGCGCTGCGGATTGACCAGTTTGTCGTCAGTCGCCGCCGCCAAAAAGCTGCGAGGCGCGTCGGCTGACGTGAACTCTATGGGCTGCGAATTCGCCGGATAGTTCGGGTGAAAGAACACCGGCTTGGCATCCGGATTGACGATCGGATAGAAATCATAGGGGCCGGCCAGCCCGATCCAACCGGCCAGTTCGGTCGGCGCATGACCTGCCGCCTTGAGCCAACGCGCATCGAGCGCCAGCATTGCCGCGTTATAACCACCCGAGCTGTGGCCCATCACGAACACCCGCTTCGGGTCACCACCGAGCCGGTCCACCTGATCGAGTCCATAAGCGAGCGCCTGTGCGCTGTCTTTCAGAAAATCCGGATACCGCACTTCGGGGTAAAGCCGGTAGTCGGCCACCAGCGTCAAAATGCCACGCGCGGCCAGCGCCTGGGCCACGAATTCATAGTCGGCGCGGGAGCCCGTATTCCAGGAGCCACCATAGAAAAAAACCACGACCGGCCATCCCGCCGCTGGCCGGGTCGCCGTCGGCGTGTAGATGTCTAGCTTCTGCCGCGGCTGCGTGCCATAGGCGACATCGGCGTTCAGCGTGTAGCTGCTGCTGCGCGTCACTGCATTGAGCATTCCGGTGGCGGAGCAGCCCGCCAGCAGAAAGGTTGAGAGGATGGTCATCAAGGCAAACAGTCGCGCGGCTTTGTGCTTCATTGGGTGATGGTACGACGGCGCCGCTTTCGGCGATGGTCTGGGGGTTTTCAGGTTGCCATTTTGCCCGCGGGTCTGCCCTGCGAGCTTGATGCCAGGAAGCAATAAACCGGTAATTGCATGACATACGACAATGGCACGGTCGTCGCAAGCGTGGCCCCATGGGGTTGCCACTGGAACCTTCGGCACCTGCCCCACCGATTGACATCGCCCCATTTCCCATGCCAAAAGCCCCCATCTTCCGCATAGGCTCCGGCGCCGGCTATTCTGGCGACCGCATCGACCCGGCACGGGATCTGGCCGAGCGTGGCGAGCTCGACGCGCTGGTGTTCGAATGCCTGGCCGAGCGCACGATTGCGCTGGCGCAGTTACGCCGCGCCGCAGACCCCACGCAGGGATATGACCCGCTTTTGCGAGAGCGCATGCACGCAGTGTTGCCGGCCTGCCAGGCGCGAGGCGTCACGGTTTTGACAAATATGGGCGCTGCCAATCCGATGGCAGCAGGACAGGCGGTGCTGGAAGTGGCGCGCGAACTGCGCCTGCCGCGCTTGCGGGTGGCCGTGGTCGAGGGTGACGACGTGCTGGCCTGGATGCGCGCGCATCCGAAAACCGCCCTGCTCGACTCCGACCGGACCGTCGCCGACCTGGACGCCCGGCTGATTTCGGCCAACGCCTATCTTGGCGCCGACGCCCTGCTACCGGGATTGCAGCAAGGCGCCGAGGTCATGATCGCCGGGCGCATCGCCGACCCGGCGCTGTTCCTGGCGCCCTTGATGCACCACTTCGGCTGGCAGGCGCACGATTGGCCCCGGCTGGGCCAGGGTGTCGTGGTGGGCCATTTACTCGAATGTGCGGCCCAGGTGAGCGGCGGCTACATCGCAGATCCGGGGTTTTTCGACGTACCCGATCTGGCCAACGTCGGTTTTCCACTGGCGCAAGTGCATGGCGACGGCAGCGCCGTCATCACCAAGCTGGCCGGCACAGGCGGGCGTGTCGACAGGTTGACCTGCACCGCCCAGCTGCTGTACGAACTGGAAAATCCAGAGCAATACCTGCAGCCCGACGTGGTGGCCGACTTCTCGCAGGTGCGCTTCGAAGAGATCGGGCCCCACCGGGTTCGGGTTTCAGGTGCCAGCGGTCATGCCCGACCCGACTTGCTCAAGGCCACGCTGGGTTACCGCGATGGATTCATCGGCGAAGGGCAGATCTCGTATGCCGGCCCGGGAGCCCGAGCCCGCGGCGAACTGGCGCTGAGGGTCCTCGAGGAGCGGCTGCAGCGCCTGGGCTGGTCGGGCCAGGAGCACCGACTGGAAATGATCGGCGTCAACGCCATGCACGGCCCGGCGCTGGGCGCGGACCGTGAACCCTACGAGGTGCGCGTGCGCCTGGCGCTGCGCTGCACCGACCGGGCACAGGCCGAGCGCGTGGCGCAGGAAGTCGAAGCCTTGTACCTTAACGGTCCGGCAGGAGGTGGTGGCGTCACGCAGTCGGTACGCGAGGTGGTGGCGGCAGCGTCTGCGCTGGTGCCGCGGGAGGCCATTCAGACCCGTTGCCAAATACTGGAGTTGTGACATGAAAATCCGGGACATCGCATTGGCGCGCTCTGGCGACAAGGGAAACCGGGCCACCTTGAGCGTGATCGCGCGCGATCCGGCGCATTACCCGCTGCTCGAACGCACGCTGAGCGCCGAACGTGTCAAGACGTTCTACCAGGGAATCGTACATGGCAGCGTCACGCGCTACCCTTTGCCGCATCTGGGCGCCGTTCATTTCGTGATGCAGGAGGCGTTGGGTGGCGGTGTCACCCGTTCGCTGGCATTGGATGCCCATGGAAAGACCCTTGGCGCCGCGGTCCTGGACATCGAGATCAACCCGGAACTGTCCTAAACTCGCCCGACTCGCTTCGAGCAAATCTTCACTGGAGACCCACACATGCGTCCTGTTACGCGCTTCATCACGCTTTTCGCCGCGCTGGCAGCCGTCGGCTCCGTGGCCATGGCCCAGACCTATCCCTCCAAACCGATCAAGGCCATCGTGCCGTTCGCCGCCGGCAGCGCCACCGACCAGATCGGCCGCGCTTTCGCCGCCAAGGTCTCCGAAACATTGGGCCAACCTGTCGTCGTGGAGAACAAACCCGGTGTCAACGGCATGCTCGGCGCCGACGCGGCGGCCAAGTCGGCACCGGACGGCTACACCATCCTGATCGGCACCAACAGCACCAACGCCGCGCTCAAGAGCCTGATGAAAAAGCTGCCGTACGACCAGGACACCGCCTTCGCGCCGGTGGCCTACATGGGTTCGGTGCCGCTGATCATCGCCGTCAACAACGACGTGCCCGCCAAGACGCTCAAGGAGTTTGTCGACCTTGCCAAGGCGAAGCCCGGCAATGTGACCTTTGCCAGTGCCAGCACCTCGCAGTTGGTGTCATCGGCCGTACTCGCCAGCATGGCCGGCATCGACATGACCAATGTACCGTACAAGAGCGGCCCGGCCGCGATGACCGACCTGATTGGTGGCCAGGTGATGATGTTCAGCGCCGACTTCGGCGTGATGGTGCCCCAGGTCAAGGGCGGCAAGGTGCGCGGCCTGGCCGTGACTTCCAGCAAGCGCTCGCCCGTGGTGCCCGATCTGCCCACCGTCAACGAAGCGCTGGGCCTGAAGGACTACGAACTGATCGCCTATTTTGCAGCTTTCGTGCCGGCTGGCACGCCGCCCGAGATCATCACCAAGCTCAATGCGGCCTTCAACGCCGCAGCCAGCAGCAAGGATATCCAGGAGAAGTTCTCTGCCAATGGCTTCGCCGTTGAGCCCAGCACGCCCGAGGCACTGGCCCAGCGCGGAAAGCTGGAAACCGCCAAGTGGGCCAAGGCTATCCAGGACGCGAAGATCGAGCCGCAATAAGCAGGCAACAGGCCGAGGGTCGCTGCGCGTCTGGCGCACGCGACCTGGCCGCGAGCCGGCCACCGATTGGATCAGTGGCGGTGGCCACCCCAGTAGAACAGCGCATCGCGGCCGTCGACCATCAGGTCGACCGGCAGACCGAAAGGCAACACGACCTTGGTGGTCACATGCCCCATCGGCAGGTTGGTCAACACCGGCACCTTGATCTTGCTGCGCAACCAGTCAATCGCGGTCTGTAGTTTGTAGCCCTTGTCGTTGGGCGCCAACTGGTATTGCGTGAACTGACCGAGCACGATCGCCTTTTGTCGTGCCAGCACACCGGCCAGCAGCAACTGGGTCAACATGCGTTCAACGCGGTAAGGGTGCTCGGCGATGTCTTCGAGCACCAGCACGCCGCCCTTGACCTGCGGGAGATAGGGCGTGCCCACCAGCGAACAAAGCACCGCCAGATTGCCTCCCCACAATACTGCGCCACGGATGGGTCGCATCGGCTCAGGCGCTGGCACTGTGGCCGCGCCAGCCTTGCTGCGCGCAGGCAGCTTGGGCAATTGCCAGCCGGCTCCCTCGCCTTGTTCGCACAACAGGTCTTCCAGGCAGGCCTGCATGATGTCGTCCACCACCTCCGGGCGGCCGAAGTCGTCATTGACCACCGGCCCCATCCAGCTCACGGCACCCGTCTTGGCATACAGGGCGCATTGCAAGGCGGTGAAGTCACTGAAACCGATAAATCGTGTGCCGCGCGCCACGGCCTTGGCCAGCGCCGCATAACGGATAGCGGGCAGGATGCGGGTCAGGCCGTAACCACCCCGGCTGAGCATGGCCAGGTCGGCGCCGCTGGCGGCGGCGCGATGGATCGCCGCAACCCTTGTCGCATCGTCGCCTGCAAAACGCATAGACGTGGCGAGCGCGTCGGCATCAACCTCGACCTCGTGGCCGAGCGCCTTGAGCCGCTCGACGCCCCGGCGAAACGCCGCCTTGTCACGTTGGGCACTCGAAGGCGAGTAAATATAGATATGGCTCATGAAGGGATCCGCTCAGGTAAACAAAGCGGCATTATCCGCGGCCGAAAAGCCGTACCGCCTCCTGCGCAATGGGTTCGCCATGCTCTTGCACGAAGTGGCCAGCCTGGGGCAGCACCATGGGCTCCGGGCAATTGCGGATCTGCGCGCGCAAGGACGACATCACAGGTTCACCCAGCACCGGGTCCTGGGCACCGATGGCCATCAGGCTCTTGCCGGTCCAGTGCTCGCGCCAGAAGTCGCGCGCCTGGCGCGAAATCGCAGCGCCGTCGGAGTCGGGGAACTCGGGCACCATGGGCGCAAACGCCCGTGTGGCGGCACGGTGCCCGGCGTCCGGGTAAGGCGCCATGTAGGCGGCGCATTCTGTGGGATTCATCTGCGGATTGCCGCGTGCAAACAGCCGTGCAATATCGAACTGCGGGTTCTTCGCGCACATCTCGCGCCAGCCCAGGAAACCCGGGCTCAATGGCACATCGCCGGTAGCCAGCGCAGTGTTCATGGCCAGCAGTCCCTGGTAGCGCTGCGGCGCGTCCATCGGCAAGGTCAGCCCGAGCAATCCGCCCCAGTCCTGCACCACCAGCACCACGTTGTTCAACTCCAGCCGCTCGACCAGTTCCAGCAACACCTGGCGGTGCCAGCTGAAGGTGTGGGCCTCGTCCCTCTTGGGTTTGTCGCTCTTGCCGAATCCCGGCATGTCGGGTGCCACCACCCGATGCCCGGCCTGCAGAAATACCGGAATCATCTTGCGGTACAGGTAGCTCCAGGCCGGATTGCCATGCAGGCAGAGCCAGGTGAGCGGCGCGTCACGCGGGCCTTCGTCCAGAAAGTGCAGGCGCAGACCACCCAGCGACGGCAGGTCGCTGCAGTAGTGAGGCGCCCACGGATAATCAGGCAGGTTGGCAAATCGCGACTCGGGCGTGCGCAGTGCATCGTCACGCAACGGGCTGGTGGTCATTCGGTTCTCCTGGCGCTTTGTCGAAAAGAAGGCTTGAAGCACAGCCGCACATTCGGTCGCCATGACGCCGCCGGTCACGCGTGTCTGGTGGTTGATGCGCGGGTCGGCGAACGCGTCGAGCACGGAGCCCGCGGCGCCGGTCTTGCGGTCCGACGCACCAAACACCACTCGGGCCAGCCGCGCATGCAGCATGGCACCGGCACACATGGTGCAGGGCTCGAGGGTGACGTAAAGGCTGCAGCCATCGAGCCGATAGTTGCCCAGCACCTGCGCAGCAGCGCGCAGCGCCGCGATTTCGGCATGCGCCGTCGGGTCGTGGCTCGCTACCGGCGCGTTGTGACCGGCGGAGATAAGTTTGCCGTCCCTGACCACCACCGCCCCGACCGGAACCTCGCCGGCAGCAAGCGCCTTTTGCGCCTGCTCCAGCGCTAGCGCCATGAAACGTGCGTCGTGCGCAGCCAACTCAGGCATCCGGGCTGCCCGGTGGATTCTGGCCAATGCCGATGCGGTCCATCCACAAACCCAGCGCGTGTTCGTTTTCGTTGCCGGCAGCATACGTGGCGCGCAACTTCTGATGAGATTCCGGTCGATGCTGGTTAAGCTTGATCTTGCATTGCAGGTCCAGCACCTGCAACTCGAACGCGACGATGCCGGCCAGCATCTTGTGCTGGTAATCCGTACCCAGACCGATCCACTGCGCGATGTAGGCCGGGTCATGGTCACCAATGAGCTTTTTCAGCAGCGCGTCCTTGGCCTGCGCATCATCGATCACGGTAGCCTGCACGGTGCAGGACACGGCCAGGTAGTTCCAGGTGGGCACCCGCGCCAGATCCGGATAGACCCGCGGCGACAGGTAGGCATGGGGACCGAGAAAACTGACCACCGCCTTGGGCCGTTGCGCCAGATAACGCCAGTGTGGATTGGGCTTTGCGCAATGCCCGAGCAGGACCAGGCCGGTGTCACGCTGCTCGAGATGCAGCGGCAGGTGCGACAGGAACGGAAAACCCTCGTCGTCATTAGTAATCAGCGTCGCCAGCGGATGGGCGCGCATCAGCGCCATGGCGTGATCGGCGTCCTTTGCAAGGAAATGGGGGGGCATGTACATGGTGGCTTGACTTTAGCCCAAGCGCGCGCCCGTCTTCCGCCTGTCGCACGTGGTCCGTCGCCCTTCAAATTCGGGAAAACCCCTAACGTACATGTTAATGTATACGATAAAGTATGGGTCAATGAATGCGCCAAATACCCCGTTCGACCGTCCACACGCAACGCTGGACCAATTGCTTGCCGTCGGCGGCGGCCTGGTCCGCCCCGAGTGTGTGCTGGCGACGCGTTCGGGCGACATCTATAGTGCAGACTGGCGCGGCGGCGTAGCCCATCTCCACACCGATGGCACCCAGATCTTGTACGCCGGCCACATGCCCGACGGCAGCGACCCCAAGCCCAATGGCATCGCCCTGCTGCCTGACGGCGATTTCCTGTTCACCCATCTGGGCGCCGACAGCGGCGGCGTGTACCGCCTGACGCGAACCGGTGTCATCAGCCCTTGGCTGACGCAAGTCGATGGCCAGGCATTGCCGCCCACCAACTTTGTCGTACAGGACGCACAAGGCCGCACCTGGATCACCGTCAGCACCCGCAAGACACCACGCGCACTGGGCTACCGGCGTAGCTGCAACGACGGTTTCATCGTCTGCGTGGCACCCGATGGGCATGCGCGCATCGCCGCTGACGGCCTGGGATATACCAACGAGGTGGCGATCCATCCAGATGGGAACTGGCTTTATGTCAACGAGACGTTCGCACGGCGTCTGACGCGGTTCCCGCTGCATGCAGACGGCCGCCTGGGCCAGCGTGAGACCGTTGCCGAATTCGGCCCCGGAACATTTCCCGACGGCCTGGCCTTTGACGAGGAAGGCCATGTCTGGGTGGTGAGCATCGTCAGCAACCGGCTGATCCGGGTCGCAACGGACGGCACGCAGACCTTGTGGCTAGAGGATACCGACGCGGCGCATCTGGCATGGGTGGAAGCCGCCTATGAGGCAGGCGAAATGGACCGGCCGCACCTGGACGGCATCCGCAGCCAGACCTTGCGCAACATCTCCAGCATTGCGTTCTGCGGCGCCGACCGGCGCACCGCTTTGCTCGGTTGCCTGCTGGGCGACAGCCTGCAAAGCCTGCGCCTGCCGGTGGCTGGCGTGCCCCCCATTCACTGGAACTACACAACATGAATGCCCAGGCAACGGTACCCGGTTCCTCCCTCGTCGACGCAGCTTACGAGCAGATGCGCCGGCGCATCCTGGACAACGTCTGGCCTCCTGGCCACCGCGCACTGGAGCAGGAAGTCGCCATGGAGCTCGGCATGAGCCGCACGCCGGTCCGAGAGGCCTTGCTGCAGCTGCAGAACGAAGGCCTGGTCGAGGTGATTCCGCGCCATGGCGTGCGGGTATTGCCAGTCTCGCCGACCGACATGCGCGAGATCTATGAAATCCTCACCGCGCTCGAATGCATGGCAGCCGAACTGCTGGCCCGACGCAAGCCCAGCGACGAGGAATTGCAACCGCTGATCGCTGCAACCGACGCGATGGACGCCGCGCTCAAGGCCGACGACCTCGATGGCTGGGCCCAGGCCGACGAACGTTTCCATGCGCAGCTGCTGGAGCTGGCCGGCAACCGCCAGTTGCAGAACACTGTCTTCAACTACTGGGACCGGGCCCACCGCGCACGCATGTTCAGCCTGCGCCTGCGCCCGGCCCCGGTGAACTCCACACGCGAGCACATGCAACTGGTGGAGCGGCTGCGCGCCGGCGACCCGCAGGGTGCGGCCGCTGTCAACCGATCCCATCGCGAACGCGCCAACCGGGAACTGCTTGCCATTTTCGAGCGCTACAAGCTCGCCCAGATGTAACCCACCGACATGACAAAAGTAACCTACACCATCGCCGTCCTGCCCGGAGACGGTATCGGCCGCGAAGTCATGGCCGCATCGCTCGAAGTGCTGCAGGCCTGCGGCAAGCGCATGGGACGTGGCTTCGCCACACCACACTACCCCGCCGGCGCGCAGCACTACCTGGACAGTGGCGAGTCACTGCCCGACGCGACGCTTGACGCCTGCCGTACGGCAGACGCCATCCTGTTCGGCGCCATGGGCCTGCCCCATGTGCGCAACAAGGACGGCACCGAGATCATCCCCCAGCTCGACATCCGCTTTGCGCTCGACCTGTATGCCGGCGTACGGCCCATCCGCAGCTGGCCCGGCCTGCCTACGCCGTTGTCTCATGCGCGTGCCAGCGAGATCGACCTGGTGCTGATCCGTGAAAGCACCGAGGGACTGTTCTATGCCCGCGGTCGCGGCATCATCGAGAACGACGCCGCCTTCGACACCATGAAGATCAGCCGTGCCGGCACGGCGCGGGTCTGCGATTTCTCGCTCCAACTGGCACGCCAGCGCAAGGCCCAGGGCAAACGCGGTCACGTGACCAACGTCGATAAGGCCAACGTATTCACGTCCATGGCCTTCTGGCGCGAAGTATTCCTGGAGCGCACAAAAGCTTTTCCCGATATCGGCTTCGATCACGCCTACGTCGACGCGATGGCGCTGAACCTGGTGATGAAGCCCTGGGAATACGACGTGCTGGTGACCGAGAACATGTTCGGCGACATTCTGTCGGACCTGATCGCGGCGCTGGTCGGCGGCATGGGCATGGCACCGTCGGCCGACATTGGCGACCAATACGCCTTGTTCCAGCCCGCCCACGGAACGGCTCCGGACATCGCAGGCAAGGGCATCGCCAACCCGTCGGCCATGATTCTGTCGGTCGCCATGATGCTCGACTGGCTCGCGGCACGTCACGACGATCCGACACTTGCCAACGGCGCACGCGCCATCGAATCAGCGCTGCAACGGGCTTTCACCGAAGCCGGTACCCGTACACCGGACTTTGGTGGCAGGAGCGCCACGGCCGATGTGGTCCGTGCCGTGGTGGAGCGACTCTGATGTCCACAAGGATCGCCATGGTCGGCGCCGGATACTTTGCGCAGTTCCAGCTCGAAGGCTGGCGCGATGCCGACGCGCCAGTGATCGCCCTGTGCGACACCGATGCCATACGCGCGCGCGCCCTGGCCGATCGCTTTCAGGTCGAGGCCACGTTTGACGATGCGTGTGCCATGCTCGACGCCGTGCGACCCGACCTGCTGGACGTGGTGTTGCCACCCGCGGCCCAAGCCGCGGTGGTGCACGAGGCGCTGGCACGCGGCATACCGACGATCTGCCAGAAGCCGTTTGGCATCGACCTGGCCCAGGCGAGGGCGATGGCCGAGGCAGCCCGCCGGCATGCAACGCCACTGGTGGTGCACGAAAACTTCCGCTTCACGCCCTGGTTTCGCGAATGCCGGCGCTTGATCGACACCGGATTTTTCGGCCGCGTCCACGGTATCAGCTTTCGACTGCGCCCAGGCGACGGCCAGGGACCACGCGCCTATCTTGAGCGGCAACCGTATTTCCAGACCATGCCGCAGTTGCTGGTGCGCGAAACCGCGGTGCATTTCATCGACACCTTCCGCTACCTGATGGGTGATGTGGTCGCCGTGACCGCACGCCTGCGACGGCTCAATCCGGCAATTGCCGCCGAAGACGCCGGCGTCGTGCTGTTCGAATTCGGCGACGGCGCATCTGGTGTATTCGACGGCAACCGGCTCAATGACCACGTGGCCACCAACCCGCGCCTGACCATGGGCGAAATGTGGCTGGAAGGCGAACGCGGCGTGCTGCGCCTGGACGGCGACGCCAGCCTGTGGTGGAAGCCGCACCAGGGTGCAGAGTCCGAACATCGCTATTGCCATGATGCGCCGGGCGCCTTCGGCGGCGCCTGCACCGCGCTGCAAGCCCATGTGCTGGCCCATCTGCAAGAAGGCGCGGCAGTGGAGAACAGTGCCCGGGACTATCTGGCCAACCTGCATGTGCAGGCGGCGATCTATCACTCTCACCAAACCGGGCGCCGGGTCGCGATGGCGCAATTTGATCCTGACAACCCACGAGCCGACACGCTCACATTCCACCACTGAAGGAGACACATCATGAAACGTTTCGTACTCGCTGCCACTGCTGCCGCGGCCATGGTTTTGGCACTGCCCGCCAGCGCACAGACCGTGCTGAAGTTCAGCCACACTGACCAGCAGGCCGGTGCGCGCCAGGCCGCCGCGCAGGTGTTTGCCAAGAAGGTCGAGGAACTGACCCAGGGCCGCTACAAGGTCCAGGTGTTCTGCTGCAGCCAGCTGGGCAACGACCCCAAGAACATCGAGCAGCTGGCATTGGGCGGGATTGACTTCACGGTCTCGGGTACCGGCTCCTATGCACCGCACGTGCCGACGCTCAACCTCACCGCGCTGCCATACCTGGTCGAGAACTACCAGCAAGGCTGGAAGTTGTACGACGAGAGCAAGTGGCTCAAGGAGCAGTTTGACAAGGCACCGGCCAAAGGCTTCCGGTTCCTGGCCACCTGGGAAGCGGGCTTTCGCAGCATGACAACCAAGGATCCGCTGAACTCGCCGGCCGACGCGGCCGGCAAGAAGCTGCGCACTTTCCCCAACGAGATGATGCGCTGGACGCTGGAGGCCATGGGATTCAACATCCAGATCATGCCCCTGCCCGAGGTCTACCTGGCGATCCAGCAAGGCGCGGTGAGCGGCCAGGAAAATCCGATCGACACCATCTACTCGAACAAGTTCTACGAGGTGGCGCCCAACGTCACGCT
>Ga0105047_10003696_pt1 | contig 26902 bp, 14 predicted proteins | sample MAT04_FD_78384 | JGI IMG/M metagenome (GOLD analysis project Ga0105047, IMG submission 78384) | Freshwater microbial communities from Lake Fryxell liftoff mats and glacier meltwater in Antarctica - MAT-04 (megahit assembly) | ecosystem: Environmental > Aquatic > Freshwater > Ice > Liftoff... | reverse complement strand
GTTCTCGAAGCGGTAGCGGTCATCCATGCGGAAATAATTCTGGCTGATCAGGATCGGCGTCTTCTCCGCCGCCGCCACGCTCTCTTTGATCTCCTTATGGAAAACAATCAGCGGGCTCTTGGCGTTGAGCGTCATCTGCGCGCCTTTGAACTCCGTGGCATGCTTCGGCGCTTCGAAAGGCAGGTCGAGCACCGCGAGCGCAAACATCATCTCGGAGAAGCTTTTTGATGCCGCCTCGGCCAGATTGATGGAGTAAAAGCTCGGTTTTCCGGCAGCGATCGACGCGGCGTAGTCTTTCCAGAATGCATTGACGGTGATCAGATCGGCCTTCTGCACTTCGATGGGCAGATGATGATAGTTGTTCTCGGCCCACTCTTCGGTCTTGTCGAGCTTGCGGTACAACTGGCGAGCCTGCTCGCGCAACCTGCGGTCGTCTTGAAGCGATTCGAAACCGCCCAGTTCGCCGCGATCTTTTCCATCCGCTTCTTCCTCAATTTCGTCGGCCTTCTTGGCCTTGGACATTTCCTTCCTCTCTCTTTTTTCGGCGGACTCTTTGTCCGCGCGGCGTTCCCCAAGTTTACTTTCAGCCTGTGGCTTTGCCGGACCGGCGGCAACAGCCGGAGCCGGCGGTGGTGACGCGTCTGGGGCGGCGTTCTGCGCTGCAGCTTTCTCGCCGGCCTGCACTTGCTTCAGCGCGCCTTCCAAACCGAGCGCATCGCTGGTCTCGAGCGCGCTCCCCTTTATGGCGGTCTTGAATAAGAAATTGAAGCGCTCGAGGTCCGGCGGAATCAGGTCGTACAGATCCTTGACGTGCCGCGCCGCCGACTCCTGCTCGGCCTTGAGGCGCTGCGCCAATAGCGTCCGTTCCACCACGTTCAGCCGCTGGTATTGCCAGGGCTTCAGGTAACCCGAGAGATCGTTCTCAAGCAAATAGTAATCGATGAAGGTCTTGTCTTTTTTGCTCTGCAGATACGGCTGGATCACAGTCTTGAAGAACTCGGGATCCTTCTTCGCCAGGAAAAAATGGAGCTCATGGCTGGCATACTTCGAGTACTGCTCGCGCTTCTCTTCAGGCTTAAGCTTGGGCCAGTTGAGAATGAAGCCAAACTCGGCAAGAGTGGGATTGCCGCTCAAGGTCGCGTACAATCCATAAACCTTCGCCAGCGTATCGTAGTTCTCAATAGTGGACGTGGTGATGTCGGCGAGGACGAAATTTTTGTTGGCCTCAACAATCGAAATCTGCTTCTGCTCGGTGTAATGCTTTTTCGGATCGAGTCCGTTTGCCAGGCGCAGGTCCTGCACCGCGATCTTCGCTTCCGGCAGCACGATCTCGCGATAGACGGTGTTCTCCGGATCGGCCGCGATAATGCGGATGTGCTGCAACGCCCCAAGGTCTTTTCGCGCGATGATGACCAGACCGTTGGCGTCCGGTTTCAGGTTCGTCAAGACAACCGACTGCGTGGCGAGGAAATCGAGATTGGCGATGTAGCCCCCGCCTAGCTCTGTTGCCTTGCTGCCGCCGTGGCGCTTGATCATTTGCCTTGAGCCTCCACCGGTTCGGCTGCCGAACTGGCCGGTTCCCTTGCCTTCGTCGGTGCCCGTGTCCGTCTTGCGAAGTGCCCAGGGGTTGAGCAGCAGGCTGGCCCGCTTGAGCATGTTGCCCGGATATTTCTGCGCGTATTTGCGATCAAAGATGTAGCGGAATTCATCGCCGATATCGCGGCCCGACAGGTAGAACGAATCGCCCTTGGAGATCAGAACCGAATCCGGTTCGTCGAAGGGAATATCGAGGTGTGCGGCCATGCCGTACGCGGGGAAAAACCGGCTGGCGACGACGTGAACGCGCGCAAACGCGCTGCTGTTGGCGAGCTGCACTTTGACCACGTCGGCACCTGCATCCACCGACACGATCTGCAGCGGCTCAGCATTTTTCACCTGCAGCAAACGGCGATCGGAGAGCACCCACTTCAATCCATCGCGGATCTCTCCGGCGGTGATCTGCACCGCGATGTGTGTGCCGCTCTCCTTTAAGATCAGATCGTAATCGCCCGCGGGCAGGTCTTTAATATTCAGGAAGCCGTCCTTGAGCGCGAGATTTTCGAAGCGGTCTTGAAAGAATGTGCCGCCGCGTTTTTCAAGCAGCGAGAAGGCCGCCCGTAGCGCAGGCATCTGGCCTGCCTGTATCGCGCCCATGTACGGAATGTGCAATTCCACGCCCGCCTTGGCGTTGATCGACGCCGGATAACTATGCCAGTCGCGCGCCAGTTGCCAGGCATGCTGCGCGCCATCGGAACCCGCACCGCTGACCTGAGTGATATCCGCAAGCGCGCCCAGATCGATGCGCCCGTTGGCGTCAGATTGCAGCACCACCGCCAACGCTTCGCGAAAATCGCGGTGCTTGAAGCTGAACGTCACCGGCTTGTCGGCGCGCGGTTCGCCATTCTTTCCCAGTAGATAAAGCACGTACCCGTTCTCGATGCGCGCCAGATGCAGGTCGTCGACTTTTCCAGTCATATCAATCTGGTTCAGTGCAAAAGTATGACCGTCGCTAAGGTCGATCTTCGTGGCCTGGCTCAGATTCTGAACCTTGGCTTTCAACGTGAACGAAACGCGCAACAGATTCTCCGGCACCTGGAATTCGAAGAGCGACTCCTCTTTTTCTGCGATCTTAAAATCGTGAACGTCCTTCGTCGTGGCGACGTTTTCGCGGTCGACGGTTTGAATCTGCAATGTGATTTTCTCAAGCACCGAGAGCGCCACCGGCGTGCCATTCACATACAGCGCCGGTCGCACCATCACGCGCGCGGTCTTGCGTTTCAAAAGCTCTTCGCGATCCACATAGATTCCAGCTTTCAGCGAATACACCTCGGCCTGGTGCTGGAAGGAATCGAGCGACGCGAACGTCGCGCCGGGGGTGCCCGCCGCAGCGCCCGGAACGGAGCGTTGCAGAACGATCACCTGGCGCTTCGGCGCGTTGCTGAAGGGAACAACGATCTCGCCATTCTTGTCGGCGGCGTACTCCTTGCCGGCAAGCCAGATGCTGGCGTCTTTCACCTTCGCGTTCGACTCATCGACCACCGTGAAAACGTGCCCCGCCGTGCCGATGCGTTCGAGCGAGCGCAACTGGCCCTTGCGGATCAGCGCGCGGCTGCTGGTGCCATTGCCGATGAACTCCACGACGAAGACGCCCGGCTTTTTCAGCGACGGAAAATCGAAATGCCGTTTCACGCGCCGGAGTTCCAGTTCGTCGTACGCGTAACTTTTCTCTTCGTTCGCCACCAGGCCGTCGAGATTGATGTTGGCGTCCACATCGCGTTGCGTGTCGTGGTAATAGTTGACCGTGTTGATCTCGAAGACTTTGACGATCAACGCTTTGACATTCTTGACCGCCACATCCAGGGCGACGGCCTCATCGGTCCGGATGAAATTTTTGTTCGTGGGAGCAAAATCGATGTCCACGCGGTCTTTCAGCGCCTGGTATTTGGCCGGATTGCCGAGCATCGAGTACCACTTCTCCATATCGCCGACCCCGTTGACGATCTTGGCTTCGGCGAATATTTCCTTTAAGAAAGTGTCCTGAATGTAAGGCAGGTAGGCCTCGAAGTTCTCTTCCTCAACGAAAAAATGGAGCAGGTAATCGCGCACGAGCTGTTCGTCGTTATGGATCGGGCCAAAAAACGTGACGCTCTGGTAGTCGGCATCCAGCGCCACGCGCGAATTGTTAAACTCCTGCTTGTTGAGATATTCGGGCTTCACATACCCGGCGCTGCGCGGAAGCTTGAGGTACTCGATGAAGCGTTCCTTATTGTAGACACCCTGCGTGCGGTCGAAGAGCAGGCGCTGATAAAGCACGTGCGCCTTCAGCGAGTTATGCGCGCCTTGAAGCTTCTGAACATAGGCCCAGAGCCGGTCCAGGTACGCATCTTTTTCCTTCGCGTCGTGCTGCCAGTCCACGTCGGGGCCAGGCTGCAGTCTGACTAGATTGGCGTTCACAAAATTCGTGTTGTTGCGCAGAGCCGGCATCAGCTTGAGCAGCTCGTCGAGCTGCGACAACAGAAGCAACTTGTGAATCTCCAGGCTGCCGAAACCGCCGCTATTGGGATGCTTCAGGTCGTCGACGATAATCTGCGAAAGGTTCGCGAAGTCCGGACGTTTCAGGCGGCTCAACATATCCCGGCGCTGGTCGGGGTTCAGGTTTTCAGTGATCAAAAATTCGAGCGCGCTGTTTTCGAATCCCTGTAGATTTCCATAACGGCTGAAAGCCAGCTTCTTCAAATTATCGCGGCTGATGGCGGTCTGATCCAATTTCGTCGCATGGTTGGGCTTCTGGTCGAGCAACTCTTTTTGATGATTAAAATCGATACCCAGTCGCCAGCGAACAAACTCAAGCGACGCCTTGGGATCTTTTTCGTAACCCAGCAGCGCCTGACGATTGCGAATCTCTTCCACGCGCGCCGTGTTGCCATAGCGCACGATCCAGAGCTTCAACATGTCCTCGACCTTGCCGAGCTCTGCGGTGTTCTGGTAATGGAGCGCATGATAATAATAATAATCTTCAGTGCCCGGAATGAGCTGCTTGAGAGCCTGCGCTCGATCCTTGCTTAGAGCGAACTCTTCAGCGAACCCGTAGGAGCCCGTGCCAATCTCCGCTGACCGGCATGCCGACGAACACAATAAAACGAATGCCAGGCCTGTAACCCCAAGTCCGAGTCGCGATTGAATTTCAGTCTTCATCACATTCTCCAATTCATTTTAGATCGGTAGCGCAGGCTTCTAGCCTGCACGAAACGGGCAGGCTGGAAGCCTGCGCTAAGGGATAACGCTTGAGCAAAGCAATTCTTTCCTTTGACTCTCGATTTCGCCATCCGTTTCGGAAAATCTTTGACGGACTTGCGATCTTAATCTCGGGCGTACTCTTTAGCGTACGCTCGTTTTTTAAGCGGCTTTCGACTACACTTAGTCTAAGCGTGAAATTTCACGCCGACGTTCGTTTCACTTGAAGTGGTAAAAGGGAAATTCATGCCGCTGGCCGCAAAACTGTTCAACCAAGTTAATTCTGCCATTCGCAATCGTGGGCGCACGTATTTCAGCCAGGGGTTCGTACGTATCGGCGAGGTTGCCGAACTTTACGTTCACGCGAAAGTGCGCGGACAAGGCCGCTACGATGTGGGTTTGACGCTCAAAGAGGACGCGCTGGTCGTCCGCTGCACCTGCCATTATTTCGAACGCAACGACGAAGTCTGCAAACACATCTGGGCGACCATCCTCGCCGCCGACGAGCATAACTATCCGTCCGCTGCATCGTCGAAACCGGAATTGCATCTCCTTCTGGACGGCGTCGAGCCCCAAGAACCGGTTGAGGAAGAGCCGGAACCGCCGGCGCCGCTGAAGATCATACCGTTTCCGGTAAAACACGAAGTGCAGCCCGTTCCTTCATGGAAACAGAAACTGGCGCGCGTGCAGGCCGTCATGATGTCGGCGGATAACGCACGCGCCGACGTCTGGACGGCCGGCCGCGAGCTCTGCTACATCATCGATGCGCAAGAGAGCACGCAATCCGGAAAAGGATTGGTCGTCTATCTCGCTCACCGCGAACGAAAACGAAACGGTGAATGGGGCAAGCTGAAGACCAGCGGTTTGAACATCCGCGACATTTCGGCCATTCCCGAACTGGCCGACCGGCAACTGGTCGCACTGCTGCGCGGCGGTGAAGTGGGGCCGCGCTACTCGTATTATTCGTACGCCAACGGCGTCAACGATCAATGTTTCACGATCAATCCCGTGCAGCAGGAAGTCCTCCTTCCGATGCTCTGCGCAACGGGCCGCTGCCATCTGCGCGCCAACGCCGCGGATCAGGAGATGTCCGTCATTCAGTGGGACGGCAGCGCCGAATGGGAACTGTGGCTGGAAATTCGACATCTGGAAAACGAGAAACTGTATGTGCTCGACGCATCACTGCGCCGCGGCGATGCACGCATGACCATTCAGGAGCCCGTGCTGTTCACCGGCGGCGCCGTCTTTACCCGTAAATTGGCTGCGCGGCTCAACGATTTCGGCGGCTTGTACTGGATTCCTCTTCTACGCGAAGACGGCGGCCTGCGGGTCCCCGAGGCGCAGCGCGACGAGTTGCTGGAACAGTTGTTCGCTTGTCCCAGCCTTCCGAAGCTGGATATCCCGCCGGAGCTGCACTTCGAGACGACGCAGCCCGCGCCGCGTCCGCGCATCACGATCAAACAGTCCGACCCGGAATGGAATCCCGACAAGCTCGAAGGCGAGCTCTGGTTCGATTACGACGGAATCATCATCCCGGCGAATTCAAAGAAAGGCATCTTTCAAAAAGAGCGCCGCCGGCGGGTCGAGCGCGACCTTGTCGTGGAACGCGCGGCCGCTTCGCGCCTGATCCAATTGGGCTTCAAGTCGGTGCAGTCGTATCGCCACGAAAAGCCGGTCCTCGAACTCACTGTTAAGAAATTGCCGCATGTCGTTGGCGCGCTGCTTAAAGAACAGTGGCATGTCGAAGCCGAAGGCAAACTCTATCGCCGCTCCGGGGCCATGCGTCTGGAAGTCACTTCGGGAATCGACTGGTTCGAATTGCACGGCGGTGTCCAGTTCGATGGCGCAGGCGCAACTTTTCCAGCGCTGCTGGCCGCACTGAAGCGCGGCGAAAATATGGTCCGGCTCGACGACGGCAGCTTCGGAATGCTGCCCGAGGAATGGCTGCAACGCATGAGCGCCTTCGTCGGCCTGGGAAAAATGTCGGGCGGCCATCTCAAATTCAGCAAGAGCCAGGTGGGTTTCCTGGATGCTCTGTTGATGGCCGAACCCGAAGCTACGTGCGACGCGACGTTCACCCAGATCCGCGACGAACTTCGGAGCTTCGAAGCTGTTGAATCCATCGAGCCGCCGCCGGGGTTCCGCGGAACACTTAGAAATTATCAGCGCGAAGGATTAGGCTGGTTTCAATTCCTGCAACGATTTGGTTTCGGCGGCTGCCTTGCCGACGACATGGGTCTTGGAAAAACCGTCCAGGTTCTGGCACTGCTGGAATCGCGCCGCGTTCTTCGCACAACCGATCAGAAGGAGATTGGACCTTCGCTCGTCGTGGTTCCCAAGTCGCTCGTCTTCAACTGGATGGCGGAAGCCACGCGCTTCGCGCCCAACTTAAAAATTCTCGACCATACCGGGATCGATCGCACGCGCGGGACCACGCATTTCGCAGAGTACGACGTGGTGCTCACCACCTACGGAACGCTGCGCAACGAAGCCGCCGAATTTAAAGATTTCTTCTTCGACTATGTGATCCTCGACGAAGCGCAGGCCGTAAAAAATGGCAGCACCGAATCGGCCAAGGCCGTGCGTCTGCTCAAGGGAAAACACCGCCTGGCATTGAGCGGCACGCCGATTGAAAATCACATCGGCGAATTATGGAGCCTCTTCGAGTTTCTCAACCCCGGAATGCTGGGCACGGCATCGGTCTTCACGTCCTGCGGCGCCGGCGCCCGCGACGTTACTCCCGAAGCCCGCACGCTTCTTGCGCGAGCCCTACGCCCGTTTATTTTGCGCCGCACCAAGGACCAGGTGGCCCAGGATCTGCCGAAGAAACTCGAACAGACGCTCTACTGCGAATTGGAGCCCGAGCAGCGCAAAGTCTACAACGAACTGCGCGATCATTACCGCGCGTCGCTGCTGCCATCGATCGAACGCGACGGCATGAACAAATCGAAGATCCTTATTCTGGAAGCGTTGCTGCGACTGCGGCAGGCGGCCTGCCATCCGGGCCTCATCGACAAATCCCAGACGCATCTGCCCAGCGCCAAGCTCGATGTGCTTCTGCCGCAGCTTGCCGAAGTGCTCGAAGAAGGCCACAAAGTTTTGGTCTTCTCTCAATTCACAAGCCTGCTCAGCATCGTGCGCGAGCGGCTCGATAAGGACAAGACGGTCTACGAATATCTCGACGGCAAGACGTCAATGCCGGACCGCGCGTCGCGCGTCGAACGTTTTCAGACCGATCCCGATTGCAAACTTTTCCTGATCAGCCTGAAGGCCGGCGGCCTGGGCTTGAACCTGACCGCGGCCGAGTACGTTTATCTGCTCGATCCGTGGTGGAATCCGGCGGTTGAAGCGCAGGCCATCGACCGCGCCCACCGCATCGGGCAGACCCGCCCGGTCTTCGCCTGCCGGCTGATCGCGCGAGACACTGTGGAAGAGAAGGTCCTTGAACTTCAACAGAGCAAGCGCAATCTGGCCGACGCCATCATCAACGCCGACAACAGCCTGATTCGAAACCTGGGCCGCGAAGAGCTGGAACTGCTGCTCTCGTAAGCGTCATTCGGTCCGTTTTTCGTCCTGCCCGATTTTCATCTTCCAGTCGCGTGCGGCGGTGTCCGACAGATCGAGCTGGTTCACTAGATAATAGAGTCGCTGCGTGGCCGGCTTGTCGACGAACTGAAATCGGCGTTTCAGATAATAGGGCGGCAGTGCCTGGTAATACAGTGTCGCCGACACCGAGAGCGCTTCGCCTTCGGGCGCATCGATGGGAACTTCGTAACGGACGATATCGCTCGCTTCGCCGTTCTGATAGTCGGCGTCGTCCTCGGTCCCTTTGGCGTGAATGATGGCGGCATTGGGGCCGTTGGCTTTCCAGCCGAACGGCAGCAAACGGTTGTCCTTGAGCACTGTCTTCAGGCTCAGGAAACTCGTCGAAATGATGCCGTCGCTTCCGGCAATAAGCTGTTCGTAGATTTGAACCTGATCTTCGCGCGTGATCTTCTGATGATGCGGCTGAAATTCATTCCCATCGAAAAATTCGGTTTTCAAAGGCGCGAATCGCTCATCCTCGATCGTGCCAAGCACGCCCCATTTGTCCGTCGCGCCGGAGACCCAGAGCGTCTTGCCCGCTTTCGTCGTGACTTTCAACTCGATGAACGCGCGCCGGAAACTGACGCCGGTAGGGAACTTATGTCCAGCCAGGTTTGTCACCTTCACCTGCGCCAGCAGCCGCTTTCCGTCGCGCTTTGCAGAGAGCACTTTGACGATCGCAGTCTGCTCCTGCGCCATTTTGAGAACCGACTGAATGGCGACGTCAAAACCCGACTTCCCCGCAGGGAAGAGATTGTCTTTGGGTGGCACGCCCAGCACCGTCGGATTCTGCTTGAACATCTCGAGCGTGAAAAGATTTATGCCGTGCAGGGCATGGCGCGAATAGTCTTCGCGCACGTCCATATGCAGTTGCTCGTTGCTGGCGCGGTTGTCGACGGCGGGAAACGTTTCGTCTTCAATGTTGGCAATCTTGAAGCGCAGCTTCTCGCCTTTGTACGTTTTGGGCATGTGGCAGGCCTGGCAGCTCTGCTGCTTCGGATTGGCCGTGCCCGTCTCCGTCGAAAAGCTGCTGTTCTGCCACTCCAGATATGTGGCCTGTTCATGGAACGACTTCGACGGGTCCTTCGACTCGTTGATCTGCTTGAATTCGTCGGGCGTGTATTTGCGTTTCACGTCGAGTACAGGAACCGAAACCGTATGGCAGGATGCGCACATTTTGGATTCAGAAATATGCGCGCCCTTCAGCGGCGTCAGACCGAGCGACTGTTGCATCGGCAGGACGGCGACCTTGTCATACGGGCCGAAAATAGTGGTGGGTTTATCCAGCAGTTTAAAATTTCCCGAGTAGGTCCTGGGTGTGCCCAATCCGTCCGGCAGCATCTGATGACAGATCACGCAGGAGACGCCGTCGCGCGCCAGGGCGCCGTATTTTTCGTGCGCCTCGCCCGGCCGGGCCAGCGCAATTTGATGTGTGAACAAGGCCTCCGGTCCATGGTCTTTCTTCCACTCGCGCTGCCCCATCGCCGCATGACAGCTCAGGCATTTGTTGTCGATCTGATCGGCCAGGTCCGGATGGAGCGCCCGTTCACTTTCGAGCTGCGCGAAGAAGACCGGATCGCGCCCCGAAAGTCCCATCATCGAATAACGCCACTCCGAACTGGGCGATAGATTAATCAGCGGACTTTCTGCTTTTTTAGTGTCTTCATTGATCGCCATGTTGGGGCGCGCCGTGTAAAGCTGGACCGCGTTGTGGCACGCGTTGCAGTTGCTCGAGGTCAGGAATTGGCGGTGCCCATGTGGGCGCGGACCCTGCGGAACGTGATCCATAATAGTGAGCGGCTGCGGGTTCGGCTCATTGAACCAGACGATCCGGTCTGCGTGGTCCCAGTACGGCGCGGGTTCCTTCATGGCCCGTTTAACGGCGGGCTTCATCTCCTGTGAACTATGGATGTCGTTGGGGAAAATCAATCCCTTCCTCAAGCCTTCGGCTGAGATCTCAGTAATGTGTTTGATCGACGGGGCCACCGTGACATTGCGGGCGCTCGAATAGGTGCCTTCCGGGTTATCGGCCGAGGCATGGCAATTCATGCAGGAGAGCGCAAAGCCGGCATTGGGATCGAAGAAGTTCGCGGCGTGCTCGTGGGTCGGCTTCTGCAGCGGACCGCCGTCGGAGTAGAACCAGCCGTCCCACGATCCCTTGCTGTCCTTGACCATGATGCTGAAGCCGGTGACCTCCCGAGAGAAAAGCGCCGGATTCTTCAAATCGCGGTCGTAGAGAAGCTTGATGATGATCCCGCCGTCGGCAATCAGTCCCTTCCGACCGTTTTCCATCCACTCCCAGACCTGCGGCGAGTAGACGACTCTAACCGCAGCCGGGCCGTGAATCCCATAACTCTCAACGATGCCGGAGGGATGGACCGTGAACGATCCCGTGGGGCGGGGGCGCAGATCGCTCTGCCATTTTGAGTATCCGCCCTGCAGCAAAAAGGCATTCAATAGAGCACTGAACTTTTCGGGGCCGATCTCGCTCGGATTGGGCAATGGAAATTTCACCTCTGCCGGCAGCGATGGCGACGAGGGTGGAGCCTCTTTTTCGCCGCAGATGCCCAGCGGTTGCAGCACCAGAATGGAGCAGAAGACAAAAAGCATGGCCGAACGGACTCGTTGCATGGAACCTCAAGGAAGCGCAAAAATCGCTCTAGTGTTATCGTTCCAATCGGCGCTGGAGCAAATCTCAATTTTTCATTTTACGCATTGGAATTGTTGGCCTGATTCGTGCTAGATTTAAACATCAACAAGTTGGATTTGAAAAAACTTAAACCGGGGAGAAAACAGACATGCAGCGAACACTGGGATTTTTGAGTTTTGTAGTGCTGGTCGTAGTCACGAGCGTTTCGGCGCAGGCAGCGTGCGGCGGCGGCGGATACAAAGTCGTTACGCCAGCGGTCAAGGTCGGCTCCGGGCAGTCCGTCAGCGTGGCAACCAGCAGCACATCGTCGACTCAGTACGCCAGTCAGCCCGTCTACAATTCGAAGCTCGCTGATGCTCAGAAGGACATCGACAAGGCACAGGCCAAGCTCGACCGCTGCTCGGGCGATTGTGAAAAAGAACGCCGCAAGCTCCAGGAAGCACAAGCCAAGTACGCTCGCAAGGTCGCCGGCGCTTAATGCCGTAGCGCAGGCTTCCAGCCTGCCCGTTTCGTGCAGGCTGGAAGCCTGCGCTACAAAAGCCATAGCGGAAAATGTCTGCCCGGTTGAATTTTTCCGCTATGGCTTTCACAGTGCGAACCTTTTGACCAATCCTGAAGAAAATAGTCATTATCGATTCGGGGGCACTTCTGCCCCGACTCTGTCAGCGATGGAAAGCGATGCAAATGACGCCAAAATTCTGTCTCTTCGCCATTTTATATTTCTTCGTAATCCCTCCTGGCTGCGCCACTGTCGCGGCCGAATCGGTACCCCATATCTCGAAAAAGCTTGAGCAAGCCGCTGCCGCTGAATTGCGTGGCGATAACGCCCGTGCCTATGAGCTCTACACACAAGCGACGAAGGAAAACCCGGATTCTGCCGAAGCGTGGGCCGCCTTCGGCGAGCATCTTCGTTTTTACGCCCATGACAGCAAGGCCGCGTCCGCTGCGTTCAAGAAAGCGCTCGAGGCGAAACAGCAGAACTCAAACGCAGCCGCATTCGCTTTGCGCGGCTTGGGCGAACTGGCCTCCAAAGACCTGCAGGACGAACTGGCGATTGGTTATTTCAAGAAGAGTCTGCAGGCGCTGCCGCTGGCCGACACCCATCGCTCGCTCTGCCATCTGTACTGCCGCCAGAGAAATTTTAAAGCCGCCGCCGAACAGGCGAACGAAGCCGTCAAATTGAATCCCGAGGATCCGATTGCACGCCTGCTCTACGCGGCGCAACTCCACCGCTCCGGCGACGCGGCTGAAGGGCGCAAGCAATACGAAAAGGCGCTCATTGACGGGGGCTTGAATGCGCAAGGCCCCGTGCACTGCTGCGTCATCTATAACGCTGCCGGATACCTGGGCGTCTGCGCCGACAACCCCGCCGCGCTGAAAATGCTCCAACGTTTTTTCGAAACACCCAATCACAGGCACTTAACGCGTCAGGAGATCGAAACCGACGCGGATTTCGAATCTCTCAAAAACATGCCCGAATTCCGTAACCTCCTTGATCGCTACTTTCCAGACACCGCACCGCCCAAAAAGTAAAAGGGTGCCGTAGCGCAGGCTTCCAGCCTGCCCGTTTCGTGTTGGCTGGAAGCCTGCGCTACAAATTAAGAATGTGCCCACGTGTCGCACGATGATGAAACTGTCGGGCTGCCCGTGTTTTACGTGTGGAACCGGTGGACGTCCGGTGATCGAATAAATTTTGCTCCGCTGCGAGCAACAGCACGAGCGCGATTGAATACGATTCTCAACCGATCTTCAGCAACTCAACTTCAAAAATCAGCGTTTCGTCTGGGCCGATGTCTCCGCCAGCGCCTTGGCGGCCGTAAGCGAGGTTGCTGGGGATATACAGTTCCCACTTGGAACCGACTTTCATCAGTTGAAGCGCTTCGGTCCAGCCGGCGATGACCTGGTTGACGCCGAATGAGGTGGGTTCGTTGCGCGAGTATGAGCTGTCGAATTCTTTTCCGGCGATCGACGTGCCGCGGTAGTGGGTGGTGACGACGCTGCTCTTGGAGGGGCTGGCGCCGGCGCCTTCCTTAAGGACTTTGTATTGCAGTCCGCTGGGGCGCACGATCACGCCTGGCTTCGTCGCGTTCTCGGCCAGAAATTTTTCGCCTGCTACTTTGTTGTCTGCCATGGTTTTCCCTTTCGCTCTGAGTAGTTACATGCCCGTTACCGCTACCGGTTCGAATTAAACTATAGTAAGGGGCGAGCAGTGATTTTTAAACCACGGAGACATTTTTATGCGCATTACTTTGGTACGAGCAAGCTTGGTGGTACGAGCAAGCTTGCCCCTGCACATGGATTAAAAAAAGCCCCCATCGATTTCGATGGGGGCTTTGCTATCAATCAAACATTTATCCGAACCGTTTTAGTTCGTTCGCCGCGAAACGCTGGGCGTCCGCGACTTCCATTGCCGGTTCTCCCACGGACGAGCTCCACTCGCGCGCGGCGGCGGGCCGCCTTCGCGGCTCTCCGAGCGGGTCGTGTGCCGGTCGTCGCGGCGTTGCGGGCGGTTGCCCGACGGACGCTGATTGCGGTTGCCGCTGTGGCCGCCGTATGTTCCGCCACCACCACCGCCGCCACCCATGCTGTTTGCAGTGTCGACCGACTTGTAATCGAAGTCCGGCAGAATCACGCGCTGAATCGCGCACGAGACCGCGCGCTCGATCGCCTTCAGGTCGCGCTCTTCATCGGGCGCCACGAACGTCAAGGCGTCGCCCTTTGCTTCTGCGCGCGCCGTGCGGCCCACGCGGTGAATGTAATCTTCGCTAGTCCCGGGCAGATCAAAGTTGATCACGTGCGAGAGAGCGTCGATGTCGATTCCGCGTGCGGCCACGTCGGTCGCAACCAGCACCTGGTAGCGCCCGCGCTTGAAGCCGTCCAGCGCTTGCGTGCGTTGAGCCTGCGTGCGGTCGCCGTGAATGCGCGTCGATGAGACGCCGTTCTTTTTCAGGAAATCAGCCACGCGGTCGGCACGGCGCTTGGTGCGCGTGAAGACCAGCGCGTTGGTCATGTTCCCGCCCTGAACCAGCTTCAGCAGCAGAGCCGACTTCAACGAATGCGGCACCGGGTAAACAGTCTGCGTGATTCCGGCAGCCGGCTTGGCCTGGCGTTCCACATTGATCGTCAGCGGATTCTTGAGCAGCTCGCGGGTCAGCGAACCGATCTGCGAAGGCAGCGTCGCCGAGAAGAACAAGGTCTGTTTCTTCTCCGGAAGAAGCTGAAGAATGCGGCGGATGTCCGGCAGGAATCCCATGTCCAGCATGCGGTCGGCTTCGTCGAGCACCAGCATTTCGACGGTGTTCAGCTTGGCGTACTTGTAGCTCAAATGGTCGAGCAGGCGTCCGGGCGTCGCGATGATGATATCCACGCCGCGTTCGAAGGCCTGGCGCTGCGCACCCATTCCCACGCCGCCGTAAACGGCCGCGCTGCGGATCTGAGTGTGCCGTCCGAGCTCCTTCAAGTGTTCGTCAATCTGCGCGGCCAGTTCGCGCGTCGGCGTCACGATCAGAGCGCGCGTTACGCCGCGCGTCTTGCCGATCAGGCGATGCAGAATGGGCAGGCCGAAAGCCGCCGTCTTGCCGCTTCCCGTGGCCGAACAAGCGAGCACATCCCGTCCGGCAATGCCGGCAGGAATGGCGTCTTTTTGAATCGGGGAAGGCTGGGTGAAACCGAGGTCCGCCACTCCACGCACCAGATCAGCGTGAAGACCAAAAGAAAGAAATGGCATTAAACTTTGTACTCCAGCAAACTTTTTGTTTGCCGGCAGAGGTCCGGTTTGCACAGATCGCCGCCAGTGTTGCGCGGTCTACGCCAACACTGGCGAAAACGCACAACTGCCGCGTTTCAGAAGCGCGACGTTGCACGAATTCAGTTCATTGAGTGAACGGGTTCGTGCGAGCATGAACACTGTTCATGCTGAGGTAAGCCCTGCGAGATGGAATTAAAACTCGGCTGGGAATACAACTGAGCCCACACATTACCAAAAGAATGGCAGAATGCAAATCATATCTGCCATTCTTCTTACGATATTACTCGCGGTCCAACGTTTGGACGCTGAAATCTTCTTCAACGCTCCTGCTTTATGCGCCGCCGGCTTGCCGCTCTTTACGCTCTCAACAAGGTACTCCGGATTCTGCTTCGACAAAAGTTAACGGAGGAAATTTTATTGACCTTTGAGCGATTAAATGCGTTGATTAAATTCCTCCACCGTAATCCCAATATCCGTGATAATGCTACGCAACGTGCCGGGTGGGATGTCGTGACCTGCGTGCCAGGCGATGGTAGTTGCCCGGCCATCTGGATGCTGGTATCTGCGGTGTGAGCCCGTCGACCGGACAAGCGTGAAGCCAAGCTTAAATAGAAATCGCTCTACTTTTGCCGGACGCGAGGATTTTGGCCTCACGCGATTTTAATGTCCACGTTCTTGGAACCGGCCTGCTCCGGGATGGGTTCATTATTGGCAAGCATAGCCTCAAGGCAGCAACGAATCGCTTCACGCGCATTCTTAAAAGCTTCGGCTTTGGTGAAACCCCACGAATGACACCCGCGAATGGCCGGAACCGTAGCATTGTAAACCTGGCGTGAATCTTCCAAGTCCCTGGTAACGACAATAGTGAACGTCCTGGCCTTCATAACCGGCCCTCCCTTCGCGTGTATGCAGCTAGAAATGTTAGGTCCGCTCCAATGCGATGTCAACCCTTCTGCTGCTGATCTCGCAGCAGCAGTCCGACTTATCCGCCTATCCGTTTTCTGCGACCTCCGGCGTTCCGTGCTCCCGTGTCAAAGTAGTTTAGCCGTCATTCGTCGCCGTTCCTTTTGCATTCTGCATTTTGAATTTTGCATTCGACGTCGTTCACACATCAATCCGCGCGAGCTCCTTATACACATTCCGCTGCCACACCTTCACGCGGTGCCGTTCGATGATCCCCAGTCCGTCCTTGCTGTTGTTGATCGCGTACCAGAAGCTTGAATTGGCCAGGTCGATTTTGTGCATCGTCGGCTTATGCAATTCATCCAGCACCATTATTTTTGCACTGAGTTGCTCGGCTAGAATCCGCGTCGTCGAAGCTTCAAACGCCGCAAAATCCCGCCCACGCCCCATGTTCTTGACGATGCAATAATTGACGCTCGAACTGTAATTGGTCAGCAGCGACTGCAGCAGCCCGATACTGTCCTTGCCGTCGTCCATGATGTGCCAGAACGTGATCGGAACATTGTTCTCCGCCGCCAGCTCGGTGATCCCGTTCTTGGACATCCAGTTAGCGAGAAACCTGTCGCTCTGAGCCGGCAGGTCGACGACCACGCGCTGATCGGCATCGAGCGCCAACTGCAGAATGTGATCGGTGGTCTCGAATTGATCGAGATCCGCCGGTGTCGTGAATTGCCCGTAATAGCGCATCATCGCCGGGTGCGAGCGGTCCGCGTCGACGACTGCAAACGTGTGGGAGTTATCAATGTAGTATTGCGCCAGCAGCCGCGAGACCACCGACTTCCCCACCCCGCCCTTCTCACCGCCGATAAAATGAATTCTGCTCATCGTCAAACAATCCCTTTTTTTTATGAAGTGAAAGTAATTCCCCTGATCCGCCGCAACTCGGAGTAAAAATCATGCCGAACACTCGACCCTTTTGCATGAGGTCATGTCGTCAACGAGGTAGCTCCGAACCCACATTAATCGGCCCCCCATTCCCGCGCCACTACCCAAACCTTTGTGCACTTCCGTCCACACTCTCTTAAATAATGGCTTTCATTTAAAAATGCGCTATATTCGCGGACAGAGTCTGGTGTGGGGTGGGGGCGTCGTGACGTTTCATGCCTCATATCCGGACCAAAGCTGTCAACGTGCGACAGCCATCTGCTGTTTTCTGGGATCAAAATTTAATCCATGGCTGACATCGAATTGGCCTGTCACACCTCTGCCTGGGGCGATGACGGCTTTATTACTGCGCTTTCCGACATTGAAAAAGCAGGCTTTAAAGGCATCGAAACAACCGTTGGCGTCGTCGAACAGTACGAAGATCGGGTGGATGTTTTCAATGAGATACTGATCGGCCACCAGCTTCAACTGATTGCGATCAGCACCAATGGCGCAAAATGGCCGGGCATGAGTCTTGAGGAGGAAGTCGAGCGCAGCTTGAATATTGTGCGCTTCCTCAAGAGCGCCAATGCCAAGATCCTGACCTTGATGCCGCCGCGCCCCAATCCCGATCAGCCGCTCGAAGATGAGGCCGACCTCATTCCGGTGGCCATTGCGTACGGCGAGATTGCGCGGCGTTCGATGGAGCTGGGCATTCTTCCCTGTCTCCATCCGCACATGGATACGCTGGTCTCGGACGCCAAGACGCTTGAGAAATTCATCGAGCACTCCGACCCCAACGCGATGCGCATCTGTCTGGACGTCTCGTTCCTGGCTCAGGCCGATATCCCCATGGCCAAGTTCATCAAGGAACATAGGAAGCGGATTGGGTCGGTGCATCTGCGCGATACCAAACCGGCGCCCGGAAAACGGAAGAAGAATGAAGGGCCGAAAGTTCAGACCGTCGAACTTGGCAAAGGGACGCTTAAGCTTGAGGACTTTGTCGACACGCTGCTGAGTGTTGAATTCTCCGGCTGGGCGACGGTGGAGCTCGAAAAGGGCGGAACCAAGACGCTGCAGCAGCAGGCGCTTGCGAGCCACAATTACGCGGCGCAGACGCTGGATCTGGTGCTGTAACGAAGGCAAACTCAAAAGGTAAAAGTAACGACACGGATTTCCGCGGCCCTTCTTCCTGGTTGCAATTTCAAATACAGCGAAGGTTCTGGTGTCCCCATAATCGCGGGTGTATGCTGCGCTAATAAGGAGTGCGCATATGCTGCCGGTTGACAAAATAGAATCCTTTGAAAGAAGCGTGGAGAACTCGAGCATGGGGAAGGTGTGGGTGGATGTCGAGTTGACCAGCACGGGAGACGAGGAGCTATTACGCCGCGGGCATATTCAGCCCGGCCAGGTGCGTCATATCAAGCTGTCCATGCTGGTGGATACGGGTTCAACGCTGATGTCCATACCAGAAGAAGAAATCGAAAAACTGGGACTTCCAGTATTCAAGGAGATGACCAGCCGTTTTGCAAACGGCCAAACGGCTACTCGGAAGATTTATGGTCCCGTGAGAATTCAAATTATGGGCCGGGAAACGTCGGTGTTGACTTTGGCCACACATCCGGGCATGCCTGCGTTACTGGGACAGATTCAATTGGAGGGTTTGGATTTGATGGTGGATTCGAATCGCCAGCGCCTGATGCCGGGGCATCCAGATTTTCCGAATGAGCAGTTGATGGAAGTGTATTGAGGTGTTGAGTTCTAGCACGGGCGGCCAAGCCTGAACTGGCCAAACGACCGTTTGCCTTTTGACTTCAAGTCTCGGTCAAATAATCTTTGCCGGTCACATGTTGCACGATGCCTGTCCGGATGGGGGAGGTCCGGTCGGGTGGTAGGTTTTTCTCCTTTGGCTGCCAGCGCCGGCAGGTCCGGTTAGCGTCAGCCCGTACGCGCTGTAGAAAGGAACATTCATGTCCAGGACGTTGTTTACTTCGGAATCCGTATTCGCCGGCCATCCCGACAAGGTCGCCGATCAGATCTCCGATTCGGTGCTCGACGCGATGCTCAAAGACGACCCCAAGTCACGCGTGGCTTGCGAGACGATGGTTACCACGGGTGTCGCCATCATCGCCGGCGAAGTGACCACCAAGACTTACGTTCACATTCCCGATATCGTGCGCAAGGTCGTTCGCGAAATCGGCTACACCGATCCGCGCATGGGCTTCGATGCCGACAGTTGCGCCGTAATGGTCTCGCTGGATAAGCAGAGCCCGGATATCGCGCGCGGAGTTGACGAAGGTCCGGCGAAAGAAATGGGCGCCGGCGACCAGGGCATGATGTTCGGTTACGCCAACCGCGACACCAAATCTCTGATGCCGCTGCCGATCCATCTGGCTCACGCCATCTCAGCCCGCGCTTTCGACATTCGCACCAAGGGCGAACTGGCCTATCTGCGACCCGACGGTAAATGCCAGGTCACCATCGAATATGATGGCCGCAAGCCCATCCGCGTTCACACCGTTGTGGTCAGCCTGCAGCACACGCCCGAGATGAACAGCAAGCAGGATCAGCTAAAGAAAGACACGATCGAGAAGATCATCAAGAAGGCAATTCCCGCCGAGTTGCTCGACAAGAACACCATCTATCACGTCAATCCCACGGGCCGCTTTGAAGTCGGCGGACCGCACGGCGATTGCGGACTGACCGGCCGCAAGATCATCGTCGACACCTACGGCGGCTATGCCCCGCACGGTGGCGGCGCGTTCTCAGGAAAAGATCCGACAAAGGTCGACCGCAGCGCGGCGTACTTCGCTCGCTACGTGGCCAAGAATATTGTTGCGGCCAATCTCGCCGACGAGGCCACGGTGCAGGTGGCGTACGCCATCGGCGTCGCGGAACCTGTCAGCGTGCTGGTCGATACCAAGGGCACTGGCAAAGTCAGCGACGAACGGCTTTCGGATATCGTGCGGGAGCACTTTGATTTCCGTCCGCGCGCGATCATCGATCACCTCAATCTGCGCCGCCCGATCTATCTGGAAACGGCGCGCAATGGACACTTCGGCCGCGAGCTTCCCAACTTCACGTGGGAGAAAACCGACAAGGCCGCAGCGCTCAAGGATGGTGGAAAGTCCGCAGGAAAAGTGCTGGTCGGCGTGGGGGTAGGTAATGGCAACGGCAGCCACAAAAAGGTTTCGGCGCGCCGACGCTGAGAGTCAGTCCGAGATCACAATTGAGTCGTGCGTCCATAAAGTGAAGTGGTAGAAGAATACGGCCCGCTGTTGGGGCGTAATCTTCTATCACTTTCGCTACGCCCGACTCAATGAACTAAGAGCGTGTACGAAAAGTTCATTTCTGCTCTTTTCGAAGCCGATGAAGCATTCGATTTATCATGGCAATATGGATCAGGGCTTCGCTGCTTTCCGTTAATTCTTCGTAGTCTTTGCTCAGGCGCCGATAGCGTCCCAGCCGGCCGAACGGTCGTTCAACAACCCAGCGGTGGGGCAGGAGTTTAAAGCCTGCCAAATCGTGAGTTCTTTTGACGATTTCCAAAACCCAGCCACACACTTGCCGGGTCCACTCGATCAACTTGCCGGCATACCCCGCGACGTCTCAAAACGCTTCGCAAATAGATTCGCGACCAACTCCAGCATGCGATTACTTTCTTCACGTCTCGAGTTCCTCGGCGGTCTGCTCAAGCACTATTGCTGCGAAGCGGCCTGAGCAATTCTCTTTTTTGCTTTCAAACAGCGCCAGGCCTGAAACTCCGTTCGTGCAGCGCAGATTCGTCGATCTCGGCGAGTAAACGAAATACGATTTTTGAATAGGACGGTGTCTGAAAATATTATTTTTTCAACGTGGCGCGAATCGAGGTGTACTTAGCACGTGCTATATAGATGAACATTCGGATCGCCGGGGATGGCTGACTCATGGTTTCCTGTCTATACCGCAATCGCATACTCGCAGCGATAGTGCTGGTTCTGCTGACCCAACTTGAGCGCGGTGCTTACGCGCTGGCGGCAGAGAAAGGCGCTCAGCACGCGCTCGCGACGCTCAATAATCGCTGCTCGGATTGTCACACCGGCGAGAAGAGCAAGGGCCAGTTTCGCCTGAACAATCTACCCGCTGACTTCACCGACCCGCAAGCCGTGCGTCGCTGGGAGCGCATTCTGTTTCGCATTGAAGCCGGCGAGATGCCCCCGCCGGACGAAGATCGCCCGCCCGCCGCCGAGGTCGATTCCTTGCTCATCTGGGCCAAGACGGGCCTGGCGGCCGCCGCCAAAACCGAGCGTGAGAAAGCTGGCCGCGGCAGAATCCGCCGTCTGAACCGTTTGGAGTACGAGAATACGCTCCACGACCTCCTTGGAATTCAGACGCCTCTGCAGGACCTTCTCCCGGCTGACGACACCGCTCATGGCTTCGACACGGCGTCCAGCGCGCTGAGTATTTCGCCCGTGCATGTCCAGCGCTATATGGACGCCGCAGAAAAAGCGCTGAAGGCCGCGCTGATTCGCGGACCCAAACCCGAACCCGTGACGAAGCGATTCATCTATGAGCCGGACAAAGAGAAGTATTTCATGACGCACGACTGCAATCATCCGACGATCCGTCCGCGCAATACCGAACTCCTCTTCTTCTCCGAACCGCACATCGAAGTTCCCGCGCAATTGACACAGTTTGCGGCGCTGACGAAGAGTGCTCCCGGTCGGTATAAAGTCCGCGTCTCGGCGTACGCGCAGGACGCTAAAGAGCGCTCACTAGCCTACCTGGTGCGCACAACGCAGAGCCGAAAACTACTGGGCTACTTCGATGCTCCGCCGGAGAAGCCCGCCGTCGTCGAAATGGAACACACCTTCGGCGCGAACGATTCGGTCATCGTCGCGCCCTATAGGCTCAACCAGGCGCGCGGCGAATCCAAACTCTCTCATTATCCGCCAAAGCCCTGGAAGGAACCTGAGGGGCTGGCGCTTGCGATTCAGTGGGTCGAAGTCGAAGGGCCGCTCAACGATGTGTGGCCGCCGCTGGGACATCAGCGGATGTTTGGCGACGTTCCGCTAAAGCCCTTCAAAGGGCTGCCGAAAGACGCGGTCACTCCTGGCGAATTGCAGAATTTGCGCAGCAGCGACAAGCTGACGCCGGTATCGGCAGAGCCTCTGACGGATGCGAAAAAGCTGCTGGCGAATTTTCTATCGCGCGCCTTTCGCCGCCCGGTAAATAACGATGACATTCAGCCGTATCTGGAGATTGTGTCCAAGCGCCTGGAACAGAAAACGTGCTTCGAAGCGTCGATGCTGGCGGCGTATCAGGCAGCGCTCTGTTCGCCGGATTTTCTCTTCCTTGTCGAAGAACCGGGAGCGCTCAGCGGTCATGCTCTCGCGTCGCGCCTCTCTTATTTTCTCTGGCGGACGATGCCCGACGACGCGCTGCGCGCCGCCGCCGACAAAGGCGAATTGCGCCGTCCGGAGATTCTGCGCCGGGAGACCGAACGATTGCTCTCCGCGCCGCGCGCGAGCGCATTCGTCGCGGATTTTCTCGACCACTGGCTGCGCCTGCGGGATATCGATGCTACCACGCCGGACAAACTGCTTTTCCCTGAGTTCTACGAGAGCGCCAACGGCGGACGGCTGGATGGACTACTGCGCGAATCGATCGTCGCCGAGACGCGCTTGTTCTTTGCGGAGTTGTTGAAGAAAGACGAGAGCCTCCTGAACCTGATCGACTCAGATTTCACATTTTTGAATAACCGTCTCGCGGAGCACTATAGTCTGCCTGCGGTAAACGGCGTAGGAATGCAGCGCGTGGCGCTTCCACCCGGCAGCGTGAGGGGCGGCGTGCTGACACAGGCCAGCGTGCTGAAAGTGACCGCGAACGGGTCGGTGACATCGCCCGTCTTGCGCGGCGCGTGGCTGCTGAGCAATATCATTGGCCGCGAACCGCCTCCTCCACCGCCAAATGTGGGCTCGATCGAGCCTGACACGCGTGGCGCGACCACAATTCGCGAGCAGCTTGCCAAACATCAGAACAACCAGGCGTGCGCGTCCTGCCACCGCCAGATCGACCCGCCGGGTTTTGCACTCGAATGTTTCGATCCTGCGGGAAGACTGCGAACCTTCTACCGCACGACCGAAACGGGCAAGCCGGTTAAAGAAAAGTTTTTCGAAGATTCGCATCTCAACGAGGTTAAGTACCGGCAAGGGGTAGACGTGGACCCTAGCGGCGTTACTGCGAATGGCAAAAAGTTCTCCGGCCCCAAAGAATTCAAGCAGATCGTCCTCCAACAGCCAGACTTCATCGCGCGCAACCTGGCTGCGAAGCTGATCGCGTACTCCACCGGGCAGCATACGGAACCGGGAGATATCCTGGCGCTCGACGCACTGGTCTTACGCGTGAAGAAACAAAAATACGGGCTGCGCTCGCTGTTCCACGAGATTGTTCAAAGTGAGTTTTTCCTGACAAAATGACGTTGAGGAGATCAAAGCATGTTCAAATCATTCGACCGCCGCACCTTTCTTCGCACGGCGGGAGTCAGTCTGGCGCTGCCGTTTCTGGAATCCATGGCGCGCCCAGCCTCAGCCGCCGGTGCAAGCCCGCGCCGGGTGGTGGCCATTGGCACCCCGTTCGGATTTGATCCGTCGTCATTCGTTCCCACCACCACCGGCAAAGATTACGCGCTGACGCCGCATTTGGAGCATCTCAAAGAATGCCGTGACGACTTCACCGTGATCACGGGTCTCAACCATCCCAACACCGGCGGCGGTGGGCACAAGTCTGAGGCCGTGATGCTGACCGGTGCGCCCTACCCCGATTATACGCATAACCTCAAGAACACGATTTCGATCGACCAGGAATTCGCGTCCCGTTTTCGCGGCCAGACCCGTTACGACAGCCTCGTGCTGACAACGTACAACGGCACGCTCTCGTATACGGGCAACGGCGTCGCGATTCCGGCGCTCAGCCGCCCCTCTGAAATCTTCTCGAAGCTTTTCCTCGCCAGCACGCCGCAGCAGGCCAGCGAGGAGCTGCGGAGGATCGGCGAAGGACGGAGCATGCTCGATTTCGTCGGCGAACAGGCCAAACGGTTGAGCAAGAAGATCAGCCAGCTTGATCGCGCGCGGCTGGATGAATATTTCGAATCGGTGCGTTCGGTCGAGAAGCAGTTGCAGATGTCCAGCGAATGGGTGAACCGTCCCAAGCCGAAGGCGCCGGTGCCGGCCCCGCAGGATATCTCCGCGCCTGGCGAGCAGCCGAAAAAACTTCAGCTCATGTTCGACATGATCCATCTGGCGCTGGTAACCGACGCCACGCGCGCGATCACGATCAAGACCTTCGGTGACCATCACGATCTCTCGCATCACGGCAAGGAAGTCAAAAAGCTCGCCGAGTGCCGCGCGATTGAGATCGATCTGCTCAAGACATACGCCTCCCTGATCGCAAAACTCAAGGCATCGAAAGAAGGCGAAGGAGGAAACCTGCTGGACAACACCATGGTGCTGCTCACGAGCAACCTGATGGATGGCAATTCGCACTCCACGTACAATTTGCCGGTGCTGTTGGCGGGAGGCGGTTTCCGGCACGGGCAACATCTGGCTTTCAATCAGCCCTTCATCGAACATCTCGCCAAAGAAGCCAAAGTCGTGGACGGGAAGGCAGAGAAGAAACCCATTCCTACGACTGCGGCAACGCCCACTCCGATGTGCAACCTGTACGTATCGATGCTTCAGCGCGCGGGCATCGAAACGAGCGCCTTCGGTTCGAGCAGCAGCCGGCTGACTGGCCTGGAATCGATTTGATGGATTACACTCATGCTGAGGATATTCTATGAAACGCGCTCACAGCAACTCACTGATGGGGCCGGTGCTCTCTTTGAAGGATTTTTCAGGACAGCCGAGCTGCTGAAGGATCGTCAGGTACAGGTCGGACGCCGGTTTCGTGCTGCCCGGCCATTTGAGGTGCTGGCCGTGTTTGAAGCCCAGCTTTTTGCCGCCTGCCAGCAGCATTGGGAAGCTCCCGCCGGAATGGCTGCTGACCTGAGAACCACCCAGTAGCAACACCGTGTGATCGAGCAATGTTCCGTCGTGGGCCGGCACGGCTTTGAGCTTGTCGATCAGCCGGGCAAAGCTGGCGCAGAGCATCAGGTCGCGATGGCCGAGCACCTTCGTGTCGGGGTTGTCGGCGCCGCGTTCGCCTGAACCTTTGTGGTGGACATCATGAGCCCCACGCAATGGCGCTCCGGCCAGCTTGGACCAGTCCTTATAGTCATCATAGTTGGGGCCGCCTTCGCCACCCAGACAGTGCGTAATCACACGCGTCATGTCCGTCTGGAAGGCCAGCACGATTAAGTCCATCAGCATTTCGATGTGCTCTTTCATGGTGTTTTTGCCCTGCGGCTGCAGGCGCACGGCGGCTTCATCGAACTTGGGCCGGCCCTGGTCAAGTATCTTGTCCTTGTCGACGAGGCGCTTTTCGATTTCGCGGATGGATTCGAGATACTGTTCGATGCGGAGCTTATCGCTGTGCCCAAGTTGAGTCTGGAAGGACTTCACACCGTCGACCGTCGTGTCCAGAACGCTGCGATCCTGCGCAATGCGGGCCTGCGCTTCTTTAAGCTGAGCGCGGTCGGCCGGCGGGAAAAGGCGTTCAAAGATGGTCTGATAACTGGCCAATGCGGGAATGTCCGAGCCCATGGCGTTGCGCGAGAGCGTGCTGGTGCCGACGCCGTCGCGCCAGGAAAGCGCCAGTGACGGCATGTACGTCGGCCCCAGATGACGCGCTGCGACCTGGTCCATGGAGATCGTATTTGTGATGGTGCCTGGCGTGATCTTGATGTTTGTGCCCGTCAGCCAGTTGTACGGGTGTTCGTGACCGCTGATGCGGCCCTGAATGTGCAGCAGATTGCTCACTACGGAAAAGTCGGCGCGGTGCCGCTCGAGCGGCGCGTGTGAGGGCGAGAGGGTGTAATTGAAGCCGGTATCTTTGGGAAACCAGTTGTAGTGATTGATCGCTCCTGGAATGTAGAAGCAGGCCAGGCGCGAGGGATCCTTTTTGTTGGACTTCTCACCCGCCAACACGCGTCCGCCCATAATTTCCAGGTAAGGCAGAGCGATCATCGCTCCCAAGCCGCGAAGCATCGAGCGCCGGTCGAGTGAAATGTTCATCAGGTGGTTCCTTTCAAAGTGCAGGCCATTCTCACAATCCCGAAAACACGCGTGATCGCAGCAAACTTTTGAGCACGTCACGGAGCGGCATTTCGCGGGGCGTTTCTGTGTCCAGAATCGCGCGAATTTCGGCCAGATCGGTAACGTCAGGCTCGCGGCCAGTGGCGTACAGCGTGAGCTTCTTCATCAGACCCAGGGCCGCGTCGCGCTGGTAGTGCTTCACCATCAGGTCTTTGCACTCAGCAAACGTTTTGAATGTTTCGCCGCGCGGCAGTTGGCCGGTGGTGTCAACCGGGCGCGTTTTGCCGGCGCCATTCCAGGCGATCTTCCCGTCGATCTCCTCACGCTGATAGCGTTCGAATTCCAGCTCGCGCCAGCGGCCGCTGAGATCGAAGTTCTGGAAGGCGAAGCCCATCGGATCAATCGTGCGGTGGCAGACCGTGCAGCGCGAATCTTCCTGGTGCTGCTTGAGCAGCTCACGGAAAGGTTTTCCCTGGTTCTTCTTCTCCGATGGATTAAGCTCGGGCACTTCGAGCGGCGGCGGGGGCGGCGGTGCGTTAAGAATCTGCCGCAACGCCCACGCGCCGCGATAGATCACCCAGTTTTCGCCCATCCAGCAGAGCATTGACTGTATACCCGCATGGCCGAGGATGCCGCCGCCGCGCGGATCGTTGGGCCGCAGCGTCACTTTGCGAAGCTGTGCGCCGGTGATGCCGTCGTACCCGTAATGAAGCGCGAGAACGTCGTTCATCATCGTCCAGTCGCTGCGGATCAACTCGCGCACGGGCCGGTTGCCGGCGAGCAGCTCGCGAAAGTACGTTAGCGTCTCGTCCTGCATGGATGTTTTCAGGTGGCGGCCGAATCGAAAATCCTGTTTCTGAATGTTCTCCATCGCCAGCGTGATCGGCTGGCCCATCTCGAGCCATTGCGTGACAAACGGGCGGATGAAAGCATCCGCGTGGGGGCTGGCGAGCAGCCGGTCGACCTGCCCATCCAACACCCCGCCATCACGCAGCTTGCCGGCCTCGGCGAGGCGACGCAGTTCGGCGTCGGGGGGAGCGCCCGCAAGCATGAAACTCAGGCGCGCCGCGGCAGCGTGCTGTGCAATGACTGGATCGGGATCGGAGATAGCGGGGAGATAGCGGAACGGTGCGCTGAGCAGGACAG
>Ga0105047_10003695_pt1 | contig 26906 bp, 22 predicted proteins | sample MAT04_FD_78384 | JGI IMG/M metagenome (GOLD analysis project Ga0105047, IMG submission 78384) | Freshwater microbial communities from Lake Fryxell liftoff mats and glacier meltwater in Antarctica - MAT-04 (megahit assembly) | ecosystem: Environmental > Aquatic > Freshwater > Ice > Liftoff... | reverse complement strand
GGGCGTGCGGTGGGGCCAGCCGCAGAGCGCGTGGCATCATGTGCTCGATGCAAGTGGGGGCATCGGATATGTCCACATAGATCAGTTCAGCGGCAATGCCGCGGCTGATTGTGCCATAGCGCTTGCGTATCTGGTTGCAGATCTTGAAGCATCTGGCAGCGGACGCACACTGCGCGGGCTCATTCTTGATCTGCGCGGCAACCCCGGTGGACTGCTTGAGGATGCAGCCGAGCTGGCCGACATGTTTCTTGACAGCGGGCTGATCGTCTCAATTCGCTCGCGCGTAGATGCCGCCGCCGCTGCGCGAGTTGGCCCTGCCTCTGAGGAGCTTCGCGCCAAAGTCGGCATGAAGGTGGCCGCAAGCGTTATTGTCACCGTACTCGTTGATGAAGCGAGTGCTTCGGCCAGCGAGGTCGTCGCCGGTGCGCTGGCAGAGCAGCGGCCGCCGCGGGCGCGGCTGGCGGGCGCGCGAAGCTTTGGCAAAGGCCTGGTACAAGTGACTGAGCCGCTGCCGGGCGGTGGGCTGCTGAAGCTCACCGAGCAATTCTATTTCTTGCCCTCTGGCAAGTTGATTCAGCGCAGGCCAGGTAGCGAGACGTGGGGCGTGCAGCCGGATGTCGAGCTTGCGGTGGAGCAATCGCTGGCAGAACGCTGGCGGGTACGGGTCAGCCGCGAGGCATTGTGTGCCATTTGGCCTGCCAATGTGCCGCGGACTGATCTGGAGCGAGCTTTGCCGACTGGGTGGCCAGATGGAGGAGGAGAGGAGGAATCGCGAACTGACAGCGCGGTAACCGGTCGCGCGCTTGCGGCAGCAAACGTGAGAGATCTGGTGCTGGCGCCGCAGTTCGCCCAGCCAACGTGGGTCGCTGCGGTGATGGGAGATTCTCAGCTTGCCCGAGCCCTGCTGGTGATGCAGAGTGACCTTGCGAAAGTTGCAGGAGCGCGGCCATAGCAGCGAATCCAGCCCAACCTACGGATGATCGCCAAGCACTGGTGCTCGGCATCGAGACCAGCTGCGATGAAACTGCCGCCTCGGTGGTGTGCGGTGGGCGCACCGTGCTCAGCAATGTTGTGGCCAGTCAGTATGAGCTTCACGCTGAATATCGCGGCGTGGTGCCAGAGATCGCCTCGCGCGCGCACGCCGAGCGCATCGTGCCGATCGTTAAAGAGGCGATTGCGTCGGCCGGGGTGCGCATGCAGGAGTTGGCCGCCGTGGCCGTTGGTAATCGCCCGGGCCTGATCGGCTCGCTTCTGGTCGGTGTTTCGGCGGCCAAGGCGCTCGCATTTGTGCTCGGGCGGCCGATCATCGGTATTGACCATGTCAAAGCGCACCTTTATGCCGGTCTGATGAGCGGGCAGGCCCCCGATGATCTTGCCCCGCTCTTCCCCGCACTTGGACTCGTTGTGTCAGGTGGTCATACCAGCATCTATCTCATGAATTCATCCACGCAGATGCAAAAGGTGGGCTCGACGATCGACGATGCGCTCGGCGAGGCCTACGACAAAGTCGCGGCGATGCTCGGCCTGCCTTTCCCCGGCGGGCCAAGTGTTGATGCGCTTGCTGCCACTGGTGATGCAAAGCGCTTTGCCCTGCCCATCTCGCGCCTCGATCGCGATTCGCTCAACATGTCCTTTTCAGGGCTCAAAACCGCAGTGCTCTACACGCTCCGCGGCGTGCCGGGCGCCAAAGCCACCATCGGCGGCGAGCGGCACGCAAAGCCCGCACCGGAGCTCAGCCCGCAGGACCGCGCGGATCTGTGCGCTAGTTTTCAGGCAGCAGCGATCGCGGCGGTGGTGCTCAAGCTCGAGCGTGCGCGCCAGCTTTATCCGCAGACCAGGTCTCTGTTTGCTGGCGGCGGGGTCACGGCCAATGGGCAGTTGCGAAGCGCGCTCAGTTTGTGGGCCGAGCGCGCTGGCTGTAGCAGTTTCGTGCCGCCCATGGCGCTCTGCGTAGACAATGGCGCGATGATCGCGGGGCTCGGCCATTACACGCTGGCTGAGCGGGGCTGGGTCGGCGATTCGCTGACGCTCACGGCATTCCCCAGCGGGAGCGTTGTATGAGCAGTGCGGAGGATGGATTCGTGCCGCGAGACCGGGCCCGCTGGCCCTTTGGATATGGCGATCACAAGGGCCAGGCATCTCGGCCGAAAGCGCGTGCTGGCCTGGTTCGTGAAGATGAGATTGCGAGCACGCCAGAGTCCGAGCTATGGCCGCACCCGGCATGCCTCGCAGAGAATGTGTTGCTTGAGCAGTGTGATGTGGTGCCAGGACGCAGCGGCGGCCCCGGCGGACAGAACCGTAACAAAGTGAGCACGCAGATCACACTCAAGCACTTGCCAACCGGCTTGATGGCGCAAGCAGGTGAGCGGCGCAGCCAGATGGAGAATCGCCACGTTGCGGTGGTTCGGCTGCGACTGGTGCTCGCGGTAGAGCATCGCGCAGCGGTGCCCAAGGGGCGCGGGCTGGCATTGCTTGACCTGCCCGCGGGATCAGTGCTTTGGCGCAGTCGCGTGCGCGGCCGGAAAATTGCTTGCAATCCTTCGCACTGGGATTTTCCATCCATGTTGGCCGAGGCCATGGATGTGCTGGCGGATATGGGCTTTGAGCCGCGGCGGGCAGCGCTCATGCTCGATGTCTCGGCAAGCCAGCTCATACGCCTTGTCGCAGAGCACCCGCCTGCACTCTTGCTGGTCAACGCCGAGCGGCAAAAACGCGCTAAACACGCCCTCAAGCCGTAGCTGGCGGGTTCCACCGTTGTCGAAGTTTGCCAAAAGACAACGATGGTGCTACTGTAGTTGGCCGGTAGGAATGTCCATGGCCAGCCGCAAGAAGACCCATCTCGTGACCGATCCCGCCATCTGGCGCGTGCTGATTGCGCCGGTACGTTATGAGATTGCCGAGGCAGTGCTGGGGATCGGACCGTGCTCGATTGCCGAGATCGGCGCGGCGATTGATCGCCCGGCTGATGCGCTGTACCGCCATGTGGCCCAGTTGATCGCCGCGGGATTGCTGGTGGAGGCGGGCGTGCGGCAAGTTGGCCGTCGCGCTGAGCGACTGGTTGACTGTCCGGCTGATGATTATTCCGTGGGCTTCGGAACGCCAGGCAAGGCCCCTGCAAAGGCCGAGCGCGATGCGCTGGTTGAGACCGTCAACTCTTTTTGCAAAGGCATCGGCAAGACGGTGCGGACCACTGCGCTGGCCGGTGGGCTGCGACTTTCGAGTGAGGATCGCAATATCTCCGTCAACTATGAGGTGTCCTACCTCACGGCGGCGCAGTATGAGCGTGTGCGTGCGCTTATGCGGCGCATCAAAGCGCTCATGGATGCAGGTCGCGTAGCCCGCAAGGGCACGCTGTATTCCACGCTGGCGGTAGCTACGCCTGTGATGCGCAAGCGTGGAGCAACTCGCGACAGCGCTCGTGATGAAGCAGGTGATGGTGCGCGTGTTGCGACATCCCGCGCAATTGATCCGACTTCTCCAGAGGTAAACGCAGCGAGCGCGCCCCGGCAGCAGATCGCCAGCGCAAAGCCCGAGCGCCGCGCGAATCGAAAATCATCGTGAGGTAGTTTCTTTTCGCAGTGCGAAGGTGGCCAATGAGTAAGCGCAAGTCTGGTGTCAACGTCCGTTCGGTAAACTTTCATCGTCGTTGTGTTCCATTGATGAATTTGTGGCTTGCGGCGGGGTTACTAAGTAGCAATGTTCTGGCCCAGCAATCCGCAGGCAACCAGGCCGCGGCGGTGGAAACAAAGCCCGTCAGCTTCGGTGAAGATGCGCCGATTCGCCGCCGCGGAGCAATCGGCATCGGCCTGCAGTTGCAAGGCGGGCAGGCGGTAGTTTCGGCCGTGCGCCCAGATGGTGCGGCGGCAAAGGCAGGGCTCGCCGCGGGTGATCGGCTGATCAAGGTTGGCGGTACGGCCATTGAGGCAGGGGCGCAAGCGTCAGCTCAGGCGACTGAAGCGCTGCGCACGGCGCCAGCAGGGGTGAGTGTGTTGGTGGAGATCTCTCGCGGCGGGCTTGAGCAAACGCTTACCTTGGTGCCTGACACTTTGGCTGATGAGGATCTCGCCGCAGCGGCATCAACGGTGACCTATGGGGATGTGATCGTGCCCGAGGGGTATCGCCTCCGCACAATTCTAACTCGGCCCAGTGCCAGCGCCCCTCCGGCTGCAGGCACAGACTCGGCCAGCACCCTGCGGCCCGCATTCCTATTCGTGCAGGGCATCTACTGCGTTTCACTCGACCGGCCAACTCAGCCCGATGCGGTCGATACGCGGCTGGTGCATGCAATGGCCAAGGCCGGCTTCATCACCATGCGTGTTGATAAGCCAGGCCTTGGAGATTCACAGGGGCCAGCGTGCGGCGACATCAACTTTCAGACTGAGCTTGACGGATATATCGCCGCAGCGCGGGCTCTGGTGCAGACGCCCGATGTTGACCCTGACCGAATCTACATGTTTGGCCACAGCATGGGCGGTGTGATGGCGCCGTACATTGTCGCTGATGTGCCGATGCGGGGAGCCGCGGTCTATGGCACGCAGGCGCGCACATGGCTGGAGTATTCGCTTGAGAATGTCCGCCGCCAGATGGAACTAAGTGGCGCACCGGCAGCCGAGGTGAGTGCGGCCGTGCTGGAGCAATCCCGGATGCTTGCGCCACTTCTAATCGACAAGCTGACGCTCGCACAGGTGTGGGTCAAGCATCCTGAGCTGAAGCCGACTGACGAGCAGGCGATCGCCGCGATGCTGGAGCCGGAGCGAATGGCCTCGCGACATGTGAGCTTCTATCACCAGTTGCAGGATCGCAATCTGGCCGATGCGTGGGCCACGGTGGGCAAGGAGTCACGCACCCACGTGCTGGGAATTTACGGCGAGTATGACTGGGTGACGGCCCAGCTGGATCACGAGCAGATTGCAGCGATTGTCAACGCCAACCACCCCAAAGATGCGCTGGTATTGTCCCAGCCGCGGGGAACGTGGACCGTGATGCCCAAGCACGATCATGCATTTACGACGCATGCCAATTTGGATGGCAGTCGTGAGGCAATGGGGCGCGGCACGTGGACGGGTGAGCTGCCCGAGACGGTGCTCGGGTGGATCGCGCAGGTGGAGGGGCGAGCGCAAGTCAAGCCCGCTGCTGCGCCAGTTGTTCGCGCTGCGACAATTGTTCCCGCTGCGCCAGTTGTTCCTGCTGCGGTAGTTGTTTCTGCTGCGTTAGTGCCTCCGGCTACTTCCCTGGCCGCCGCCAGCACTCTCACGCAGTCGGGGGCATTTCCCAACGATTGGTTTGGCACGTGGAGCGGCCAGGTTGAGTCGGTGAGCAATGGCAAACCTGGCCAACGCTTCGCCATGGAGCTGCGAATCGGCTCCACCGACAAGCCGAATCGCTTTGAGTGGACGATTGTCTACGCCGAAGGCGCTGCCCGCCAGGAGCGCAAGTACACCCTGGTGGCAATCGATGCCGCGGCGGGAAAGTACGCGATCGACGAGAACAACGGCATCGTGCTCGATGCCACGCTGGCCGGGCGGGTGCTGCTCAGCCAGTTTGAGGTGATGGGCTCGCGGATCAGCACGCGGCAGGAACTCATCACGCTCTCGGATGGCAAGCCAGCTATCACCTTTGAGCTGCTGACGTTCACGGTCGATCAGCAGACCACGACGGGTGGCAAAGAAAACACGCCCGAGGTCAAGACTTGGCCAGCCAACGCGTTGCAGCGCGCTGTGCTTGCCCAGCGGCAGGGCGAGAAGCCGCGTCGTGGGCAAAGTGGCCCTCCGGAATGAAAAGGCCCAGTCATGCCGACTGGGCCTTTGTGTTTTTGCTTGTCGTGGCAGGGCAGTGCCTGTCACACTCACTTAGTTAGAGTGAACGTGCGCCTCGAAATAGGGTTGACCGCTTGCTTCCGCCGCGGCCATCTGCGCGGCGCGCTCGGCCGCAAGTGCTTCCTTGGCTGTCTTGTTGCCGAGGAAGTTGGCCTCCAGCTCAAGGCGAATCTTCTCCATCGCCTTGTTCTGAATCTGCCGCACGCGCTCCTTGGTGACGCCGATGATCTGACCGACCTGTTCAAGCGTCATCGGCTTGTCCAGCTCGCCAGACTCAAGGCCGAAGCGGTGCTCAATCACGGTGCGCTCGACATCCGTCAGGTCAGCACGGTTGCTGAGCACGATGCGCTTGACCTCTTCGGCCGCATCCTTCTCAAAGCCAGCACGCTTGGTCTCGAGGAAGTTGGACTTCTCCAGCTTCGGGTCAAAGTCGGTTGGGAAGCGCTGGCGGTACTTGCTCAGCTTCATGCCCTGGCGGCTGAACGCTTTGAGGATGGCGCGGCAGGCGTAGGTGCTGAACTTGTAGCCGCGACCTGCATCAAACTTGTCAACCGCGCGGAGCAGGGCCATGTTGCCCTCGCTGACGAGATCGGCAAAGTCCACCTCGCTCATGCGGGTGCGCTTGGGCATGGCCAGAACGAGTGCCAGGTTGGTGTTTGCTATTTGCTCGCGAACCAAGGCAGACCGGCGGAACCAGCGCAGCACATCGCGGGCGGTGACCAAGTCGGCCTTCTTTGTCGGTGTGCCCCAGACATGCTGCTGCAACTTCCACACGCGATATCGGGCGTAGTTGAACTGGTGAAAGAGCACCTTCTCCTGCGCACCAGTCAGGATGACCTGCTGAGCCGTCTTGATGCTGCGGGTTCGGCCCGACAGATCGTCCATCACCGGGTGATACCAAGAGGTGTCGGGCTTGGGAATCTCCGGCGCTTCGTCATAGATCTTCGGCTCGGCATCGTCCTCGTAGAAAGCAGGAGAATCGATGAAGTCCTGCTCGCTGACCATGATCTGGTTGAGCAAGCGGGTATCGGCATCAGAAAGCTTGTTGCCTCGGGTAGCAACCTTCTTCGGGAGCGTGGCTCCGGCGGCCTTGCCTGCCTTCGTCACCGGAATGGTCTTGACCTCGGTCACCCGCTCAACGCCTGTGCGGCGACGATGCTGCTCCAAAGGGCTGACGGGGGAGTGCGTGGGCATGAGGTTTGTTGGCTGCATATTCGTTTTCCTTGCCGGGCTGTCCCCGGTCAACTTGAGCGCGAGTCAGGTGATTCTGAGGCCGCGCCCGCGATGTCATTATGTTCAATGCGTCATTTCGATGCACGCATGCAAATCAGCAAAGCGATTACCAACGCCGAACCGTGAGCGAAAACCTCAGAGCGAAGCGAGTTGGCACAAAAACCCGAAAAGAATACTAACTGTTATTCGGTCCTGAAGGTGATCGAGAAAAAAACAGTCCCCCCATACTCTTGCCGGTTCCTCTCTCACTCTCAGAAACGTTGTGGACGGAGTCAAAGGCCCGCCGCGTCGATGCCAGCCCAAGAAACATCCACTTCCGCCGGAAGCGCACCCTGCCAAAAACCAGTCCACCGTGGCTCAACGGCTCTCTATACCTAATACGTACCAAATCGAGGCCATGGTCGAAACTTGGTCAAACAACCCCTTCCCTCTTGAGCCGGATGGATGTTTACGTGAAATACGGCCAAGCGTTTCGTCATATTTCGATATTTACGACAAATTCGGCATGCCAACCGTTCGCTGCAAAGCCTATTTCAGGCCAGATTCCGCGACTTCGATCTGGAACGCTGATTTGGCCCGACTTGGCTCAATGTCAGCCCTCCAAGGGGTGATAACTAAGTGCGATGGGAGGGTGGAATAGCCAACCTCGCAAGCAAGAGGCGTTGTAACATATCAGGTATTCACGGCGCGGCAACGAAATCAGTGTGCAAGAATCCCCCATCAAGACGATGCTGTCGGTTAGAAGCTTTGGGGAGCCTGAGCAAGGCGTAGTTGTGTTAGGGTTTTGATCGCAGCCCCCCTCCCGGGGGCATTCAGCTCACACTAGGAAGTTCTCTGGCAATTCAGTTGCTCCGATTGCTTCGGCTTGATACCCCGATAACTCACATCCCCGCCGGCAGAGTCGTCGTAGGCAGTACCTTTGAGGAGCCGTCATCCACACCAGTTTATTCGCAAGCAGGCACGTGCGCGCTGGCGCATGGCGATGGGGACTTTTTGTCTAGGACTGCTGCTGACAGCGGTCGTTACTTCGCTGGCCTATCGAGATGGCGCAGCGCGGGATGCGGCGCGGCTTGACCGCGTCGCTGACCGGTTGGGTCAGGCGTTTGATGCAGAAGTCCGGCAACTGACCAGCTCGCTCGGCGGCTTGGCCGCCGGTTGGGCTGCCGGCGAGGATGGCACCGAAGCGGAGTTCGCAAGCATGTTCCGGACGTGGCCGCTGACGGCGGACTTTCCGGCGGTATTATCGGCCGGCTTCCTTGAGCGGCGTGCGGCCGCCGGGCCGGAGGGGGCCGCGGGGCTGGTGGGGCGTGCAGCAACCCAAGAGAGCGATCTGCCATTTGTACTGCGATACCAATATCTTGACCGCCCCGATCGTGCCAACTGCGCCGCTGAGTTGATGTCCGTCGCCGCGCAGGCGTGGAACTCTCCCGTCGCTTTGCTCGGGGAGGGCTGCCTCGTACCAGTTGATGATCGTCAGCCAATTGAAGATGATCACTCGTTCTTCTTTGCGCAGCGCACCGTCGACGCCGCTGGTCAAGTTGACGGCGTACTGGTCTTTACGATGAGCGGCAAAGACTTTCTGCTGCGTGTCAAGAGCAGTGTCGATGCTGACGTAGAGGTTGAGGCAACTTGTGGACCTGCTCCAGCGCCCTATGCGAGATTTGACGTTCGCGACCAATTTTTGTTGCAGCAGTCGCGTGTTCCAGCGACCTCGGCGGGAGGTCGGCCCACCCAATCGCAAATAGCCGAGCCGAGAGGTGAATCAAGTGAGGGGCTTGCCCGGATGGTGAGAAGATCTCTGGGCGGCCAGCCATGGAGCTTTGCGGTTACGCCCGGCGGCACCTTCAAACACAGCCGTCGCAGCAGCGCGGTTGCTGGGGCTCTCGCGGGCACCTTACTGAGCGTGTTCATCGGATTGCTATTGCGTTCGATTATGAAATCAGCAGCGATATCGCAGGGCCGCGAGGATGGGCTCTCTGGCGAGCTTCGTGCGGAAAGCTTTCGAGTTCAGCAACTCTCCACGATTGTCCGCGACATGCAGACCGGCGTGGTCAGTCTCGATGGGCGTGGTGCCGTGCGCTGGTGTAACGACACCTTCGAGCAACGCACCGGCTATGGCCTCGCAGAGCTGTCAGGCAAAGACTGGATCGCCCTGATCTTTGGCGGGCAGGGAGAGCAAGCCAGCATCCGGCGCGTTGCTGACGCCATTGCATCGGGTGGCACCTGCCGCGTCGAACTCTTTGGAAGAGCGCGGCATGGGCAGCTGTTCTGGGTTGATCTGGAACTACTTCGCGGCTCTCAGGATCACATTGAACAAGACAGCCAGCTGCTGGCTACCGAAGGTGATGCTGCTGCCAAGTCGGCAACCGGGGCGGGGCGGCCCGCGGAACTCCTAGCTGTTTCTCCCGGCGGCTTCGTGGCCATCATGCTCGATATCACGCAACGGAAAATTGCCGAGGCGGCGCTCTGGGATGCGAGCGAGCGGATGGAACTGGCGCTGGCCGGAGGGAGTCTTGCGCTGTGGGATTGGGACTTGCGTAGCGGCGCGATGACGCTCGATGAAAGATGGGCGGCCATCGTCGGCGAAGCGCTTGCGACGCTCCGCGGCGGAGATCGCGAATGGAAATCGCGTGTGCATCCCGATGACGCTGCCGGAAACGAAGCGGCCATCGATGCACATCTTTGCGGCTCTGCCGCAACCTACTCATCGCGACATCGCTTGCGCCACAGCGGAGGTCAGTGGCGATGGGTCTCGGCCAATGGTCGCGTGGTCGCTCGCGATGCTGCCGGTCGCCCGACCCGGATGGTCGGCACACTGCTCGATGAGACAGAGCATGTCGGAGCGCAGCAGACTCTCGCGCGGCGGGAAGCTGCACTTGCCAACACAGCCAGACTGGCGCGTATCGGGTGGTGGGAGCTGACCCTTGGCGCGATGAATCTCGAGTGGTCGGACGGGACGCGCGCGATCCACGGCGTCAGCAATGAGTTTGTGCCCGACCTGAGCAACGCACTGGACTTTTACCTGCCCGAGGATCGGCTGAAGATTGCAGGGCTTGTGCATCGCGCAACCGAGCATGGTGAAGCATTTGACACCGAGCTGCGCATCCGCAGCACGGCGGGCAAGATTGTCTGGGTGCGCTCACAGGGCGAGGCAACCCGGCAAGACGGTCGCGTGGTCAAGCTGTCAGGCGCATTTCAAGATATCTCCGAGCAGGTGGCAGCGCGCGAGCGTGCCGAGGCCGCCAACCGCGCAAAGAGCGAGTTTCTCGCGAACATGAGCCATGAGCTGCGCACCCCCCTCACGGCGATTCTCGGCTATGCCGATTTGCTCAATGACAATGGCACTGCCGAAGCACCAAGCGCTGCGCTTGCACGGTCAGAGCTCGCAGGCACCATATTGCGAAATGGCGAGCATCTGCTTTCGATCATCAATGATGTGCTTGACATCTCCAAGATCGAAAGCGGCGACATGACCGTTGAGCACATTGCCGTGGATGTGCAAGTGCTGGTGGGCGATGTGGTCTCTCTGCTGGCCGGCAAAGCAGCTGCGAAGGACATTGAGATTCAATGCGAGTTCGCGTCAGCCATGCCAGCTTCGGTTCAGAGTGACCCGGTCCGCCTCAAGCAGATTCTGGTAAACCTAATCGGTAACGCCGTGAAGTTCACGCTGGCTGGCACCATCAAGCTCTCTGTGGAGTGCGCGGTCCACAACGCATCGGCGGCCAAGCTCACCTTCGCCATCAGCGATACGGGCATCGGCATGTCCTCCGCGCAGATCGGCCGTCTGTTCGTGCCCTTCGCGCAGGCCGACAGCACCACCACACGGCGATTCGGCGGTACGGGGCTTGGGCTTGCCATTTGTAAGCGGCTGTGCGAGATGCTCGGGGGCGACATCACGGTTCACAGCCGCGAGGGCGAGGGTTCCACATTCACCGCCAGCATTATGGTGGGTGTTCCCTGCAGCACTCCAACGCAATTGCCTGCTACGCCGCAGACAGCTGTTGAGACCCAGTTGCCCGAGACCCAGTTGCCAGCACCCTGCAAGCAGACACTGCGACAGATTTCCAGCGCTTCGGGTCACTGGCAACCTGCTCCACGCGCCGGCAGCGATTTCCCGCTGATCGATGGTCAAGCTGCATCGCCGCCAGCCAGCGTGACCGGTGGCCCACTTACCGGGCTGCACATTCTTCTTGCCGACGATGGCGCCGACAACCGCCGACTCATCGAGACCATCCTGCGCCGGGCCGGGGCGGAGGTTAGCGTGGTCGAGAACGGCCAAGAAGTGTGCGACATGTTGCTTGGTGGCGGTACGCGCGCCACCGTGGATGTAATTTTGCTCGACATGCAGATGCCGGTGATGGATGGATACTCCGCCGCGGCGGAGCTGCGGGCCCAATGCATCCGCACACCGATTGTGGCGCTTACCGCGCACGCGATGGCGAGCGACCGGCAGTTGTGCCTTGATGCCGGATGCGACGACTATGCGACCAAGCCGATTAGTCGGGTAATGCTTGTGCAGTTGTGCGCGCAGTGGGGGAGACCAGGGCGGCAAGCCGGGACCGCGGGTTAGGTAAGCGGGCCAAAGCAGTGGGCTAGCGCGGCGAATCGCCGGAGTTGACGGCTGAGCGACCGCTTAGTGGCGAGCCGGGCTTGGGGGTGATAGTGTTGTCAACTGCTGCGGGCGTAGTTCAGCGGTAGAACGTCAGCTTCCCAAGCTGAATGTCGCCAGTTCGATCCTGGTCGCCCGCTTTCTGCTTTAATACTGGGCCGCCGATGTGGCACGATGACACCGGCGGCTTTTTGTTGACAAACCCCGCAGATTCCGCGAGTTCGGGCGACGCGGGCGAGGGCGGCGGGATCGGGGCCGACAGCCGGACGATGACAGGGAATGACCTGGGTCGACGCTCGCTTGTGCAAGCGCGTGTGCAAGCGGTTGTGCAAGCGGTTGTGCAAGGTGACAAACGGCTGGGGCTCGTCCGATGGGCCAACTTCGCCGCGGACGGCGAGGGAGATATCGTTGCTGGATGGACATGCCCCATTACCTCGCAGAGATTCGACACGCGGTCGGTGTATCGATCGGCGGCGTGTGGGCGGAGCGGACCCTCCTCGATGCACTCGAGCGGCAGGTCGCGGCGCTCACCACCGCTACGAACGTCGGGTACCAACAGGCTCAGTTTGCTGCGATGAACGCAGAGGATGCGGATGACGCCGCGATGGCAGGAGGCATGCACTTCGAAACATACTTCGGGGTGGACAAGGAACGGCACCACAAGGCGGCGGACGCAGAGGATCTCAAGGCCCAGATTGCCGTCCACGCATTCGCCGGGGCATCGCTGGCGGCAACACTGCTCCAATACGCGAAGCAGGGGATGTCGATCGTGCACGGACCTCTTTCCAAGGTTCCCGACGGGCGTCTGATTGGAAGCCAGTCGCTCAAAGAGGTGATTTGGCAAGCCCGAAACCAGACCATGCACTGGGAGGAGGGGAAGCTCCACCCACCCGTTGTGCAATGCTTCGAGAGTCTGATCAGGGAACGCGGGCCGGCCTTCACCGATTTTCGTACCAGGGGCATGGGATTCGAGGTCGTAAGAGACCTGGGCTGGAAAACCGCCGCTGACTTCGAGAAGGACATGATGCTGTTGGCGTAACGCGTCAGCGACCAGCCGTCGCGACGGTGGGCCGCGTGAATTCCGCCAACGGCAGGTCCGGCAGGCTCGCCACCGCCCCGGCCACGTCGAGGAGTTTCGGGTCGGTGTAGACGTTGGCCGTGAGGCTCGGGTCGCTGTGCCGCATCGCGGCCTGCGCCGTCCGGAGCGGCACGCCAGCCTTCGAGAGGTGCGTCCCGAAGGTATGCCGAAGGGCATGAACGTCGATTGTGCGGCCACGCTCGTCGGTCTTGACGACGACCTCCTTGCCGCCGCGTTTCTCTATGCGGGCCAGACCGGCGAAGACCAGGTCGCGATCGAAGATGCGGATGAGCGCGTCGGGCACCTCGAACAGCGGCTCATCGCTCGCGAGCGCCGCGGGGATCGGTTCTTCCGCGTCGCGTGCGGCCTGCTGCGCTCGCGTCAAGCGGTCGGCCAGCCAGGAGCGGATGTCGGCCGCGAGGTCGGCCCGCAGCGGGATCTCTGAACCCCGCCGGTTCTTTTCGTCGCGGGCGTGGAGTAGCAGGTGCGGCACGCCGCCCGCCCCCCCTCCCATATCCACCTGGCCAACGGTGATGCTGGTCAGTTCGCCCTTGCGCAGGCCGGTGAGCACCAGCGTCTTGTAGATCAGCGCCCGCTCGCGACCGATGCGCAGCAGGTTCTCCCGCGTCTCGGGCGAGACCTTGGCCTGCGGCTTGCCTTTCGCCGTTCCGCGTCGGACGGTCAGCGCATCGACCAGCGGGCGGCGCTGCGCTGCGTCGAGCAGCCGGGCCAGTTCTTCTTCCGTCAAGGCTCGACGCTGCCGCCGCGTGTCGGCCCGCTGGTCGGCTACCGCGACGGCCAGCAGCGGATTGTGCGTGAGCCGTCCCGCGCGGACGCACCAGTTGACGAAGGTCACGCACGCTTGCCTGTACCCGTTGCGGGTACCCGCCGACATCCCCGTATCGACCTGATCGGTGAGCCAGCGTTCCACGGTCGCGGCGGTGAAGTCCCGGAGGCGCTTCACGCCCCGGTCGTTGGCGACACGGGCCACGCGACGCCGGGCCTGCGTGTACCAGTGCTCCGTGCTGCCCTTGAGCCGCAGGTGGTCCCGCCACGCGTCGAGGCTCACATCAAGCGTCTGAGCGCCGTGCTTGGACGCCGCGTCCTCCTCGGGCGTAAGCACGCCCGCCTTCACCAACTCCGCGCGGCGTTCAAGTTGGGCCAGAACGGCCCGAGCGGCGGTCTCGTCGGAGCAGCCGGTCGGCCGCTCGATCCAGTACCCGGCGGCGTCGCGGAACTTGGCGATGTACGACTTGGTCTCGCCGCGGATGCGAACACGACCATCGGCGGCGGTGAACACCTCGGCGGTGCGAAGTTTGCCGCTGCGGATGCGGTAGCGGGCGAGGCGCTTGCCGCGCAGCTCGACGAACTCCGCACCGGGCGGAAGAGGTGCGGTCCAGGCTTTTCGGAACACGGTGCCCATGGGGCGAATCTCCATCCGCCCCTGCCGCGTTCTGGAACGGTCGGCCGGGGTCACAGTGAGGGCGGGCCGGTGGCACGGGTCAAGTCGCCCCCGAGCGGTTACGCCAGGGGGCGATTCATGCGAAGATGTGGGCCGGATCGCGCGACTACAGCCCCTTGCGGGCCTTGGCGTGTGCCCGTTCAGCATCGGAGAGCCGGGCCTCTGCGGCTGCGAGAGCGGCCTTGGCCCGCTCGAGCTCACCGTTCAGCCGGGCCTCCTGCTCCTTGCGGTCGCGAGAGATGGGCAGGTACTGCAGCTCACGCTCCAGCCGCTGAACATCCTCGCGCAGGCTGTTGCGCTTGTTGGTCGCGGCGATCACCGCGGCGTGCGCCTGGTTGGCCGTCCCCTCGTGCTCGCGCCGCTCGATCATCGCGACCACGTCCTTGGGCAAGCGCGACGCGGGGAGGAGGCCTTCCTCGTAGATGGCCAGCACCCGCCGCGCCGCGGACTCTGCATCGCCGAGTTCACGCTGCACGCCATCGGCCTCGCGGGCGGCGGCTTCCGCCTCTTCCTCGAGCTTGTCGATCGCCGCCTGTGCTTGCGCACGAACCGCGTGGGAGTGGGCCCTGGCTTTGCTCGCGGCACGCCGCAGGCGCACGACGCTGTCGGCGGCGTCGAAGTCGTTGCGGGCATCCGCGATGCGGGCGATGATCGCGTCCGCCGCGGCGGGCTCCATTCCGGCGTCGCTGGCAAGCTCCGCCAAGCGCTCGGGCGGCTCTTCGGACCACGCTGCGTCGATGAACGCAGCGCGGGCCTGCTGCTTCTTGTTCTGGGCAATCTGGGTGAGAGACATCATGACTCTTTCCTTTCCGGGAGAGGGATGGAAACCACGCCGTGCAGGAACAGTTCCCGCGCGGCCTTGACGATCGGTGCGTGGTGCTGGCTAACGAGCCGCTCGGCGATCGAGCCTGCCCACTCGCCGCGCTGGGACCATCGCTGCGGAGGGTCCCCAAAGGCGTCGATTCGGAGGTCGGCGATCAGCGCAAGGTCCGAGGCGGCCCGGAAGTCGCAGGACTGATGGTCGAACATGTCGATCTGGCCGACGGCCTGCAACTCGATGGGCTTGTTCTTCAGATGTGGTGGAAGCTCCGGCTCCCGATCTCGCCCGGCGAGAGCTGCTGCCATTGGACCGATGGCCATGACGACCTCCCGGTCCATCGGGGTGAGTTCTCGCGACGGCCAGCACGCGCCGGCGTCGTGGTACACCTTCGCCATGGCTTTGTGGTTGCTGAGCACGTGGGCTGCGACCACGCGACCGGCCTCGTGCAGACTGCGTTGCCATCGATTCATGACGTTGCCTCCTTGAGCGTTCGTTCACACCATCGCTTTGCCGACCCCGCCGACCCGTACACACCCACTGCCTCCCAACCCTGCCCCCGGTTGGCCATCGCCAGGTAGAGCCGTCGCTCGCGGCCGCACGGGTGCGGCATGATCGGAACGGACGCGATCTGCTGAAGCGCGACTACGCGGGCGACGAGCTGTGTGCTGCGCCGACCGTCGAGGTGCCGACCTTCGATGAAGGCCCTGGTCCAGCAGCGGTCCCACTTCATCACGCGGCACCTCCGTCGGTGCCGCTGTTGGACATGTCTACACCGTCAACGCAAACGGAATCCCCCTCCGCAGCACCGCCAGCGGGGTTTCTGTAGACGGGATCGCCCGAAGCACCGGGCAGGACGAAGCGGCGGGCCTTGGGCGCGCCCGGACCGCGCTGCGGCGGGGTGACCCACGAGCCGTGGCCCGCGTCGACCAGCCGCGACAGGGCGGCCTCCGCGTCCTTCACGGCGCGGAACGCACGCGTCGACTGGACGAGCTCACGCCCGCTGATGCTGCCGCCCTTGCGGCGGACCATGTTCAGGAGTTGCCGGGTCTCGCGGTCGTCGTCGCCCTCGGCCAGGCGCAGGTACACCCGCTCGGCCTCGCGGCGGAACCACTTCGCCAGAGCGACGCCCCGGCGCATCGACTCGCCGTCGATCGCGTCCGCGCGGACATCCTCGCCGCCAGCGACTCGGCCGAGGTGGACGACCAGAGACAGGCGTGCCGCACCGCCCTCGAGCTTGGAGAGCATCGCCCGCGCCCGCTCGTCCTGGCCCGCCATGTTCTGGTTCAGCTCGTTGTAGTACTCGGCCCAGTGCTGACCAGCCTGCTCGTCGAGCGGAAGGGCACGCGGCATCGGCGTGCCGAACTCATCCTCGGGCATGTCGAAGCCGTAGAGCTTCTCGACCATGGCGCTGAAGGCCCGCTCGACCATGGGCGACAGTCCGCCGGGCCGCCAGCGCCGCGTCGGCGTCGGCGGCATTGACAGGAGCAGCCGAGCCACAAGCCCCGAGTCGTAATCCGTGCCCGTCAGCGCCGACGCCAGCACGCCCGGCTGGATGAGCCCGGCGATGTTGAGCGCCGCCCGCTCGACGCGAAGCGGAGGCGAGGTGCGACGATCGACTTTCAACGGCTGCGCTCCGTGCATCGGAAGCCAGCGGGAGGACTCGCCCGCAGCACGGCCGGTGTTGGCTGCGTAGCGGCCGAACGAGCCAATCCACGAGGCCAGTTCGTCGCAGGCCAGCAGCAGCCCGCGCGGGCTGGCGGCGAGCATGGCGGCCAGCGCCTCGATAGTGACGTCATTCGTGACATAGCGCTCGCACACCGGTGCTTCTGGAGCGGTGGGCGGCGCTGCGGCGAGGTTGCCTTTGCCGGAGCCCCGCTCCCATGCCCGCATGGAGTTCTCGTGCAGTACCACCTCGGCGGAGTGCGTCTTCATTGCCTCCTTGAACGCCCGGAGGGCTTCGGCATCGCGGCGTTCCGCCGGACGCGTGACGAGCTCGAGCGCCGGCGACTTGCCCGAGCCGGAGGGCGCGACGACGACCGCCCACAGCACCGCGGGCTCACGCCAGGAAGCGTGGAGCGCGATGGTGCGGGCGTTGCCGATCGCGGCGGCCATCGTCGCGAGCGCGAGCGGAGCCAGCATCGCCGGATCAACCTGCAACGAATCCGCCGCCGCCCGCAAAAGATCGGCGGCGGCCTTGGGCAGCGCCTCGGTGGGGAAGGGCTCAAACTCCGGCACGGGCGGCCGGTCCGGCGTCTCGGGCGCTGGTGGCGTGTACGGCAGAGACTCTTCGATCAGCCGCGCGATGCAGCATCGCCCGCGCCGCCATCCGCGACCCACGAGCGCACGTCTTTGTGTCCCTCCGGCGGGAATGTGAACCGCACCGACGCGCACGCGCCGACGAGCGCTGCGCACACGGTCTCGACGCTCCGACGCCCCGCATCATCGTTGTCCCCGAGGATCACAACGTGCCGGTCTTGCAGCAGGGTCGCGAGTTCGCCCGCAGCCTGGCCCGCCATCGGCACGCCGACGGCCGTGAAGGTGAACGTGTACAGGCACGCGGTGTCGCTCGCGCCCTCGGCGACGAGGACCGGATCGCGCGGGCTCGTGCCCGCATAGGCGGGCAGGCCATCGGCGGGGAAGATCAGGCCGCGCTTGCCGCCCTTCGCGGCGGTGTAGCGCGGCTGGCCCTCGGCTGGAGCGTCCCATCGTGTGAGCGTGCCGATGCGCTCGCCGTGGGCGTTCCGCTCTGGGTAGCGCCAGCCGCCCTCGACGCGCTCAGCGCCGATGGCAATCCAGCTGTGCGCGGCTGTGCCTGGTGGCATGTTGTTCCCGTAGGCGGCCACGCTCATCGACGCGCCCCCTTTGCGCCAGCGGCCTTCCGGTCCAGATGCTCACGGAGATCAGAAAGCCGCCAGCGCACGACCCGCTCGCCCAGCCGGATCGGCGCGGGGATCTCGCCCCCCTGGCTCAGTCTCCAAATCGTGCGAACGTTGACGCCGAGGAGTTCCGCCACCTCGCGGACGTTGATCACCGCGACGTCTGTCTTTCGAGCCGAGAGTTCATCCATGAAAACACCTCGATCGCCACGACGGCGCAAGAAGATTGGAGCCGCGATGCACCTTGCGTCGCGGCGGGCTGGTGTGGGTTCGTTGCAGGTTGAAGCCGACGGGGTTCGTTTGATTGCTTGCGCAGGCAGGTGAGGCTGCACCTCACCCATCTACGCAAAGGCCACTCGGAGTGGCGGAGACTCTGACGGACTTGCCGGGGCTTTGACGGACCCTGGCGGTCTCTATATCTGCGCGTGCCTCGGAAAGTGTCGCGCCGATTTGTCGATTCTGTCATCGTGGGTCATGGCGTTCATCCGTACCCCTCTGTCGAGCGCGGCGATCTGTCGCGCGGGATCGGCCAGTCCGTGCTCGACACTGCATGTCGCTATAGAGCACCTAACCCTTTGGCGGGCGGTTTCACGCTTCCCTGGCAGATTTTCGTGCAGATTCCAGTCATCGTCTGTCAGTGCGTGTCCGCGATCATGCCTTTATGCAAATCGGGCGAGGGATGCGCAGGAAATTTGCAAAGCGATCCCCCGGCTACATACGCCGTCCGGTGGCTCCCTGTCCGTCACGCCCGCGCCCAGGCCGCCTGAGTTTCCCGTGTCAGTGCGGGTCAACACACGCCCCTCTGTTTGTTTTTTATGCGGCCGAGGGACGAGTTGGACATGGATCCTGGCTCCCGAGCGTCCGGAGGAGCGAGTAACACCCTCTGACGTCTCGCGTCCAACCGCACGAAATCACGACGTCATCGAGTCCCAGGTCAAACTGACAGGTCGGCTGAGCAGCCGGGCAGCGAGGGCAGTGCGACCCAAACCAAACCCGCCCACGATCGCCACCCCTGTTTCTGGTCGCAGCATTGACATACCTGTGCCGTAGATATATCCTACGTGTATGGACGGTGAACTGCGACTGAGAAAGCTGATCGCAGACCTCGACGGTGCTGCCCGGAGCGAGATCGCCCTGGCTGCCGGTGAAGGCCGATTCGACGAGTTGCCTCAGCTGACGCCGATGGCGAAAGAGATCGCTGGATTGGCGGCACGCTGGCCATACAAAGTGTCTTCGACGCCATCGGCACCGGCGCGGACGGACGCCACAGAGGATCCCGCCGTGCCAAGGGCGCTCCGAGGTGAAGCGGCCCCGAGAGCCTCCGCCAAGCTCAAGAAGTCCGACTACCCGCAGTTCCTCCGTGAGAAACTTGATCTCGTGAAACTGGGATGGTCTCCGCGCGAGAAGGGTCCGTACGAGCACCGCGTGCCCAAAGACGGGGTGGACGCGGTCGCCTCCGCGGTTGCTACGAAGGGCAAGGCGGGCCACCGTTTCACGATGGACGAGATCCTCAAGACGTTGGCAAGCGCGAAGAGCGCCGAGCAGGTTCCGAGCTACCAGACGTACGCGGTCGTCTCCTGGCTGAAGTGGGCGGGCATGGTCCTGCAGCACGGCCGACAGGGCTACACCGTCGTCCGGCCGCAGACGTTTGCAACATCCATCGAGACGGCGTGGCAGTCGCTGCCGCAGCGCTAACCAGCACACCGAACCAGAGGCCCATCAATGGCAAAGTTCCAGTTCCGCGAGCGAATCCCGATCGACGTGCCGCACACCCTGATGCAGCTCTTGTCTCGCTTCCGCGGAGTAAAGGACGGGCTCCCTGAGCTGATCAAAAACTCCAAGGACCAGTACAGCCGCCTAGGAGTCACCGACCCGGCCCTGCGCACGATTGTCGTCGCCGTGAACACGGCCGACAAGTCGATCGGTGTGATCGACTTCGCCGGCGCGACCGCTGACCAGTTCAAGCGGTGGGAAACGTGGTCTGACCCCACGGCGAACGCCCGTGACAAGGCCTCGGACATCGAGGGTGGCCACGGCAACGGCGGCAAGGCCTTCATGGTCCTCGGATCGAGCACCGACTCGTCCTTCGAGTCCTGCCACGACGGCCGCCGCACGCGGATGGGATATGAGAACGACAGTGAGCGGTCGCGCTTTAAGCCCGGCATCGCGGTCGAAGGCGGAAAGGCGGTGGAGGATCAGCGCATCGAATCGACCCGAAAGCAGCTCGACAAAGCGCTGGCAGATCTGGGACTCAGCTTCGATCGATTGCCCAAGCCGGCACAGGAGACATTCAGCGCTCGGCAGTCGTACACGATCGCGCAGGTCAACGGCGTTGTGGACTGGGCGCGTGCCAGAGATGAAACGGTGCGACGCTCAATCTCGGAAATGCGACGCTCTGTCGAAACGCATCCGCAGGCGGCTCTCACACTGGAGTCGTGCGCCGTTTGGTTTGTGGTGGATGGCCAGGTCGTCGGAGACTCCCCGGCCAAGGTCGAGTACCCCGAGGCGTTTCCGGGCTTCGTGGACCCGCTCGTCATCGCCGTGCCGGACGAGGTGACCGACCCGCAGACGGGGGAGAATGTGAGTACGGGTGCTGGGGACGAGCGGACCCGCGTGCTCACGCTTCGCACCAGCTCTCGCTCGCTGCGCACGGAGGACATGCGGCCGCTGCACCTAATCCGAATCAGGAACAACCGGAACGTCGTCGGCCTGTGGAGTGTCGCAGACCTGAGCCCGGGGGCGTCCTCCGGCTTCGTGTTCGGCGAACTCCGTGTGCCTTCCCTCGAGGGGGAGCACCTTGCCGGTGCCGACCGCAAGTCGCTCAACGACACGCCGCTCGTTCGCGGGCTGCAGGATTGGACCGCCAACCAGGTCAAGGAGCTCGCTGACAAGATCCAGCAAGCCACGGCGAAGGAGCACCGATCGGAAGATCGGGACAAAGTGAATCAGAGCTTGAAGAAGCTCCGCGACCTGATGCGGGAGTTCCTCAGCGAGCGTGATCGAGGTGAACAGGGCGCAGGGAAGGGACAGCAGGGTGACGGGCCCGGCGGTACGAAGCCCCCTGTTCCGCCACCGCCGCCGAAGGGCGAGGTGGTGAACGTCATCGAGTTGGAGGGCAAGTCCGCCTCCATCGCGATTGCTGTCGGCGCGACAGTGCCGCTGCGTGTGAAGGCGTTTGAGCAGACTCCCGCCGGAGAGCTTCGGCCGGTGCCGTCGCCAAGGCTGGTCGTCAAGATGGACCGGGCAGACCTGCTACAAGTCGACGCCGCGAACCAAGCAACGGCTTCAAGCGGCGGCACGACGACCGTTTGGTTTGAATCCGAGGATGGAGGTGTCAAGTCTAACACCGTCACCGTCGAGTCCGTCGCGTGCACTGGGGCCAACATCACCGGCATCCCCGATCGTCTACTGCTCCAGGGCGAGCATCTGCCCATCAAAGTGACATATACGGCGGAAGGCGGAACTCGGGATGATCTGCTTCACGACGCTTCGGTGGATGAGATCGGGATGGGGCGGATCAGCCGTAACGGCGTCTATGTTGCTGGGTCTCAGGAAGGCACTGCCACGCTCCGGGTGCGCTGGGGAAGCAATCAGATCGATACCGTGTCGGCGTCCACCCGCATCGGCTCGGAACGAGTGCCGCCACGGCGAGGCACCGGTGGCGATGCTGGCGGCGAGATCCCGCTGATTCTGCTCTGTGGTACTTCTGTGCCCGGAATGGACCACTATCCTCTAGAGCAGCGCACCATCATGCCGTCAGAGCATCTTCCCACGATCATCGACTTCGACCCGGCATTCGAAAATGTGATCTTCATCAACCCGGACAGCAGAGAGTCGATTCAGGCTCGCCGCGGCCGGGGCGGCCGCAAGGGCATGGCCGGGATCGCAACCGAGACCTACTACCAGTTCGTCGCCATGAAGTGTTTCGAGATCCTGAAGCGGCTGTGGGTCTTCGAGCAGGCTCGGGAAACACCGCTGACCGAAGTCCAGTTCCGTGAAAGATTCGCCACGGCAGAGACCGAGTGCGCGCCGTTCATTGAGGACGCATACAAGATCGCTGAGGCAATCGCCGAGGCAGGAGGCCGACCGGCATGAGTGCTCCCACCAATCGACGAACCGCAGCCCAGGAGATTCTGCTGGCAGCCGCCGACCTGGCGAACGCTGGCAAGCGTGACTTTACCGAGTGGGATTTGACCGTTGCAGCTTGGCGTCGCGACAGTAATCGCTTCGGATTGCGCGGCTTTGAGTCGGCTCATCCTGATCACAAGCGAGTAATGATGGAGATCATGGGCCAGACCAAGAAGGACAACCCGATCCGAAGACGCTTCATCGAAAAGACGAAGCCCAACTACTACCGATTGACCGATCTCGGGGCAGCTGAGGTTGCTGCCATTCAACGGGGGCCGGAGGCAGAGGTCACCTCTTCAAGGTCGCCCGGGCCGATCTATGTCGCCATTGAGCCACTCGTTGAGAGTCCACCGTTTCGCGCGTGGCTCAAGGACAATGAAGAGCCACGGAGCTGGTTGGGTGCGGCAGCGTTCCTTGGCCTGTCCCGAAACACGGCCAATGAGCTCAATGATCGAATGAGGGCCATCGAGACTGCGGTCCGACGCGCCAAAGAGTGGTGCGCTCAGGCGGAACGCGTCGACATCACACGCGGGGTACACGGCGGCTCGCGCCCGATACCGTTGGCCGAGATCGAACAACTACAGGCGTTCCTGGACGTGCTGCGGTCCCGTTTCTCCCGACAGATCGAGGCGATTCGCCAAAAAGAGGGTTGATGCCCGTCAGCTCGTACTGCTTGAACCGCTCCTCTGATGTGCGTGCGTAGTGCTCGTCGGCCTCGATGCCCACCCATCGGCGATCACGCACGTCGGCAACGAAGCCTGTGGAGTTGCTCCCGGCGAACGGATCCATCACCAGGTCGCCTGGCTCGGTCAGAAAGTCCACAAAGAACTGGACGAGCTTCATCGGCATTCTGGCAGGATGCTGAGGTATGTCATTTTCCCGGCAATATCGCTGATAGGGGTCGGCGGTTGATGTGTTGGCGATCGAAAGAACATCCGTTGTTTCATTGCCTGCGGCCAGGATCTCCTGGAGGATGGCGGCAGCTGATGGCATGAGTACGTTTGGCGGTATCGCGCCACCGTTGTCCGAGAGGAATGAGGTCTCCCCGATTTGATGTTCCGATGGGCGGGTACCTGGGTTGTACGTGCCACGCTCCAGTAGTTTGCGCATCGCGCCGCTGTACTCGGTCAAGATACGGCTGTTGTCAGCTTTGGGGCGCGGCGTTGGTGACATCCACCAAACCCGCGTGAACGCGTCCTTCACTCGACACCGCTCGATTGTCACCCATTGTGCAGGGCTTGGTAGGCGTGCCGGGTTGAAACAGATGAACTCCTGGCAGAGGTGGAGGCCCGCCTTCTTCTTGAATGCCAGCAGGGCTTCGATGGCGAGCGTTGAAACCGTTGGCTGTCCCGCGTCCCAGCCGTTTCCGACCTCGATCACGATAGATCCATCAGCGGTCAGGTACTCCGTTAATCGTGGTGCATATGCCGCGAGCCATTCAACGTACTCCTCGCCCTGAAGGTTGCCGTACTTCTTCTTGCGGTTGAGGGGAAACGGGGGCGACGTGAACACCAGCTGCACCTTGCCGCGGTACTTCGTCAGTGGTGCATGAGCGAGCGCGTACAGCGAATCGCCGACGTAGAGCGTGCCGCGAGGCCGTTTGTACGCAATGGTCGCCGGTTGACCGGAATTGTTGATTGGGGACTTGGTGGGCATTCGACTTCTCACTGGCTTGCTGGACCGATCGGAAACTCCAGCTTCAGCTGGCCACTCTCTGATTCCTGAATGAACTGCTTCAACGCATATCGCACCACGAACGCCAGCGTGGTCCCGTTCTGCTCGGCGATTCGCTCGAGCACGGCACGCTGTCCTGGTGCCAGCGTCACCGTGACGCGATCAGATTCTGGAATTTGTCGTTTCTTTGGCATGGCAGCCTCGTGATGCAGGTTGCAGCATTGTGATGCAGGTTGCATCAGAAGTCAAGCGTAAAGCCCGAGGTGTTTCTGGACCCTTGGTGACCATCGCCGGGAGGGGATTGCCAGCTGCGGCGACGGCGACAGCGTGCTGCAGCCACGAAGCAATCCATCGCCGCGGTTCCCGTGCCAGACACCGGAACCCCCTGGACCCCGCTCTTGGCCTATCAATGTGCTGTCCCCGGGCATTTAGCGGCTCGGGCGGCACGGCGCAGCCGTGTGGCTGCCCCTCATCGCGTGCACCATGAACGGAGGTTACCCCAATGACCGAATCGGAAATACGCCAGCTGGCGGACGCCGCGTCGCAGGTACTTCGACCGCACATAGAGAGATCCGAGCCGCTTCGGCGGGCCGTTGCGCTGATAGGGAAGTGGCTTTGCGAAGAGGCCCACCGCGTGGCAGGCCCAGCGCCAGCCGCCGCCGAGCAGATAGTCACGACCGAAACGCCGATAGCTCCCAGCCCAGGCGAGCCCGCCCAGCCAGAACCAGCCTCGCCATCGACTCCTCCGATCCCATCGCCCGCTGCGAGCATTGAACCGAAGATGCAGCTGGCGGCGATTCAGAAGACGCTACCCGTGTCCTCGGCGATCGTGCCGCTGAAGCTCGGGGATGCCGTGGTGCATCTTCCGCTCACGGGGACAACCGAAGAACTGGGACGTGCCCGCGCATCGGCGTCGGAGGTGTCCGTCGATGCTGAGGAGAACGGCGCTGGCTTCAGCGCCCCATCCGACATCGACCTCGCGCTCGTCGAGAAGCGATGCCGCCTGAAGGCCACGTCATGTCGGCTGTTCATTGAGCGGCGTGCGGCGGCCGCCGATCCGGACACTGAGCGCGAGGTGCTCGACCGCCTCAACGACATGATCGCCAAGGCCAAGGCGATGGAGAGCTGCTTTCTGTGGGTCTTCTGGCGCAACCAGGCGCAGCCCGACGATGCGATTCTCGCTCGCATCGCCGATTGCTACGAGGCCCAGGCAGACGCGGTCGCACTACTTCGGCGAGTTGATGCCGTCGCGGACGGGCGGCGTGCCGAAGATGAGGAGTCTGCGTTCCACTTGTTGGCCGAGGCCAACTCGGCCCTGCGGGTCGCACTCGCTGACACATGGCTCAGCGATGATGATCGGGATCAAGCCGAAACGCACGTCTGGTTGCGCCGCGAGACCGCCGAGCGGCGTGTGTTCATCGAACGCCACATGACTGCCGATGATCCGGCAGACCCGGCGAACGCGGCGGAACTGAGGACGCGGATCACGGCGCAGGGCAAGCGGCTCAGCGAGCGCGAGGCTGCGACCAAAAGGGTCAAGAACGCGTTGGGGCAGATCAGTTATCACGCCGGGCAGCTCACCAAGGGACGTCCGGAGGAAGCGCCGGCCCATTGGACGAAGATCTCTGATGCCGTCAACCACCTTAAGGGGATGGGCGTCTGCACGACCGATCGTCGGATCGCGGAAGCCGTCGGGATCGTCGCCGCGGCCGCGTGGCCAGGGCCATCAGCACGCGCGGATCACATGACGGGCGTCATCACGAGAGCGTTGGCGCTCGGAAAGGACTTAGAGAAGATATCCAAGGAGCGTGCCAGTGCCGATCAGCGCGAGTGGAGTGGTTCGGTGCTCTCCGTTCGGGATCTGCTGCGCGGAAAACGCATGGTGGTCATCGGAGGTGAGCGGAACGCCGAAGCGGTTCAGCGTCTGACGCAGGCGTTTGAGCTCAAGGAGGCGGAGTGGGTCGAGCTGACGGAGCACGGCCCTGGTACTCCGATGCGAGCGCCGATCTACCGGCCGGACACGGCCGTCGTCGTGGTCATCATCAAGCTCACCGGGCACCTGCACGCCGACGAGGCGCGGGAGTACGCCAGCGCGGCAGGCAAGCCGTGTGTGACGCTATCCGGCGGCTACAACCCTGAGCGGATTGCCGCAGAAATCATGGAGCAGGCCAGCACCAGGCTGAAGTGAAGTGCCGCGGAGCAGCGGCCGTAAGCAATGGCACTTGGCCGAAGAGAAAGCCGCGACCCGCGTCGCGGCTGGGAGCAAGGCGTGATGAGCGCCTCACTCGTCGAGGTTCGGGAGCGGGCCGTCGGTCGCTTCGTCCCATTCGAGGGCGTAGCGCTCGGCGATGTCCTCGAGGTCATGCTCGGTCAGGTAGTCGACCGTCTTGCGCTCTTGGAATGTGGCGACGGCTCGGGCGAGGTCCGTCCATTCCTCGATGGTGAGCATCCGGTCCTGCAGTGCGCCGAGCACGTACAGGGCGGCCTGCAGCACGGCTTCGAGTTGGGCTTCGCGGTCGGGCGTCGCGTGTGGGGCGAGGGGCGTACTCACGGCTCAGGATCCCTTCCCCGCGACAAACACGCCGCGCTCGTGCTTCTTGAAGCGAGCGGCGGTGCCCTTGGCGGCGATCTCACGGATGATTGCGGCGTAGAGCGTGGCCTCGGGCGTCTTGCCACCGGGGCTCGTCCACAGGCCCTTCGCCTCCATCGCGGCGATCATCTCTTTGGCCCGCATCGGCACCTCGCTCGCGGCGAGCACCTGCGCGGCGGCGTCGAGGGCGCTGACGCGTTTCATCGGCGCGGGCGTCGCCTCCTTGGCGGGCGGCGCGGCCTTTGCCGCCTTGCGGGCCTTCCGAGCGTCGCTCATCTCGCGCTGGACCTTGCCCATGTTCTTGATCGTGCCCTTGCGTGCCATGTCGGACTCCTTCGTGTCGGATGCGGAACCCCGCCGCACGGCGCGGCGTGGGAAACGTGGCGGCCGCGGTTTCCCGCGACGCCGCGTGGCGATCACTCAGCGTCGTTCAGAAAGGACACGACGTGCTCGGGGTCCATGTTGCTCATGAACCCGACGATGTTGATCAGGTCCTCACGGACCTTCCCGAGGTCGCCCGCGTGGCCCCAGTTCCGCGGGTCGGCCTTCTGCTCCGTGTCGTGCTTGTCGAGTTCCATCTGCAGCACGTCGAGCAGGCGGGCGATGTCGTTGCGGCGGGC
>Ga0105047_10003694_pt1 | contig 26910 bp, 21 predicted proteins | sample MAT04_FD_78384 | JGI IMG/M metagenome (GOLD analysis project Ga0105047, IMG submission 78384) | Freshwater microbial communities from Lake Fryxell liftoff mats and glacier meltwater in Antarctica - MAT-04 (megahit assembly) | ecosystem: Environmental > Aquatic > Freshwater > Ice > Liftoff... | reverse complement strand
TGCGGCTGAGCGGTGACGACCGTGACCGCCAAGAGACAGAACGAAATGATGAGTGCTGCGCCCGCTCTTCGTGTCAGTAAGAGCATTTCGGAAGTCTCGCGCACATGGCCGGCACTATGCAGTCGGCACCGCGTCCATGCGCAGAGCGTGACGAGCTCGAACGTTGCCGGCTCGGGTGGCGGCCTCAGCTTCGGTTGCGAGGACCTGCGCGTATCGCGGGAACTTTCCGACTCGTACCGGAGAGGCCGGGTTGACACACAAAGCACGCGGTCACACCCATTGAGTACTGTTGTTCGTATGGACGTCGAGGCGGTGAGTCAACGGGTACGAGCGGTCGCATCGGTGCGGGCGTGCACTGGTGCGAACCGTGCGGCCTGACGGCCGGGCCGCTGCTCCGGGCGGCCTGACCCCCGGCGCTGCCTTGCAGATCGTCAGACGGGGGCTTCTACTCCGGGGAGGGGGGACTTCATTGCGGGTTGGTGGTCCCACAGATCGGCGAGCAGGTCGCTTTGCAGCGCAGTCAGCGAGGGGTCGTTCCAGCGGTTGACTCGCTGCAGCGGGTCGTCGGCCAACGAGTAGAGCTCGCCCTCGCTCCCGTCGTGCACGGTGCCCGGCAGATAGGTGCTGCACACCCAGCCGTCACGGGTGATGGTGCGCAGGTGCACGCCCACGCCGAACAGCTCACTGTCCCACTCGGTGAGCACGCGTTCGAAACCGCGGCCATCAGCGTCGGCGTCGTCGACGGGCAGAGCCTTGCCCTCCATCCACGGCGCTGCGGCCAGGCCGGCGATGGCGCAGAAGGTGGGGGCCAGGTCGACGTGGCCGACGGGCTTGCTGACGACGGCGGGCGTGGTGCCCGACGACGGCGCAGGGCGCCAGACGAGCGGCAGGCGCATGAGCCCCTCGACGTGATATGGGCCCTTGAACAGCAGGCCGAAGTCGCCCCCCAGCTCGCCGTGGTCGGTGGTGAACACGATGTCGAGGTCGTCGTCCCACCCGCGAGTGCCGATGGCCGCCAGCACGCGGCCGATGGCCTCGTCGATCAGCTCGCACTCCACCGCATTCAGGGCGGTCGTCTCGCGAATCTGATCCGGTGTCAGCGTGGCCGGCACCCAGGCCGCGGGCGCCTCGTAGTTCGTCACCAGCCGGCCGTCGTACCAGGCACGGAAGTGCCGTGGCTTGGCGTCGAGGATCGCTTCCCGCTCGGCGGCGCCCTGCGGATACCCGGCGGGCAGCGGCACATCGCGCCAGTCGATGCGACCGACCTCGCTGGACGGCGGGTCCCACGGGTGGTGTGGGTCAGGGAAGCTCATCCAGCAGAACCAGTCGTCATCGGCGCCCAACGAATCGAGCCAGCTGATCGTGCGGTCAGCAACCCAGTCGGTGTGATACCACTCCTTGGGGATGTCGTTCACCCACGCCTGCGGTGCTCCGGTGTCGCCACCCCCCATGGCGTTGACTTCCAGCGAGCTGTCCAGCACGGGATAGAACATGCCAACGGTCTCCGGGTGGTTCGAAAGGAGCCAGCGCGCGTAGTGCAGCGGGCCGGCAGCCCCGTGTGTGGCGGACTCGAAGTGCTCGAACCCGCGGTGCGGCCCGCACGTGCCCTGGCGTGCGAAGCCGTTCTCGGGGAAACGCGCGAACGGGTCGAGGAACGGCTCGAAGTGTGGTTTGCCGATGATGGCAGTGCGGTACCCAGCGTCTTGCAACACCTGCGCGACGGACGGCGCATCCTCGGGCAGCGGCACGCCATTCATCCACACGCCGTGGGTGCTGGGGTGCTGGCCGGTGATGATCGTGCTGCGCGCCGGCATGCACACAACACTCTGCGGATGGGCCCGTTCGTAGCGCACACCCTGCGCAGCCACCGCGTCGATGACCGGGGTGCGGGCAATTGTTCCGCCGTTGCAGCCAAGCGTGTCGTAGCGCTGCTGATCGGTGGTGATGAAGAGAATTTTGCGGCCCATCAGAGGCCTTCCATCTGCTGTTTGAGTTCACGAAGTGCCCCAGCCGTGCCACCACCGATGACCAGCGCCATCGCTCGCGGGTCGGACTCGGTGGAATAGACGACGATGCACGATTCGTCAGTGAGCGCGATCACGTCGATCGTGCCGCGGTGATGCTTGAAGATCGGCAGCGTCAGCCGGTACTGGAAGCGGCGCTGGGTGTTGTCGCACACCAAGATCTCCTCCGGCATCGACACGCCGGAGCCAGTGACGATCACCCGTGACATGCCATCTACGCTGCAGTCCACGACGCCGGGAAACCAATGATGCAGTTTGCCGGCATCGCCCGCCAGCGCCCATACGTCCGCCGCTGAGCGGGAGATGCAGATCTCGTGTCGAATGGTGCCGTACATGCGTCATCCCCCGCCGATCACGACTCGACAACCGGCGTGGAAGCGATGAAGTCGACGATCACCTGCGCCAACTCGGCGCCCTTGTCCTCCTGCAGGAAGTGGCCGCCACCGACGATGGTGGTGTGCGGCTGGCCCTTGGTACCGGGAATACGGCGCAGGAAGGGTCCTTCGCCACCGCGCGTCACCGCGTCCTTGTCGCTGAAGGTGCACAGCCACGGCTTCTCCCATGTTTCGAGCATCTTCCACGCTTCGCGGTTCTCGGTGGCGCCCGGGTCGTCGGCCAGGCTGGGCACCAGCGACGGGAAGATGCGCGCGCCGGCCTTGTAACTGTCGTCGGGGAACGGCGCGTCGTAGCCGGCAATCACTTCCGGCGTGAGGTCCGTCGCCGATCCGCCGTCGACGATGCCGCCGATCGGAAACACCTCTGACTCTCGCGAGAACTTCTGCCACGACAGAAACGCATCGCTGAGTTTGCCGTCGCCCTCGGGAAGTCCGGTGTTGCCGACCACGCCACGCGAGTACCTGTCCGGCGCCGAAGCCAACACGCGCAGACCGACCAGCCCGCCCCAGTCCTGGCCGAAGTACGTGATACCGCGCAGTTCCAGATGATCGAACAGCAACGCCTGCATCCAGCCGACGTGCCGCGCATAGGTGTAGTCCGACTTCTCGGTCGGCTTGTCGCTCTTGCCGAAGCCCACCAGATCGGGCGCGACCACCCGATGCCCAGCGGCGACCAACACCGGGATCATGTGGCGGTACAGGAAACTCCACGACGGCTCGCCGTGCATCAACAGCACGGGCGCCGCGTCGCGTGGGCCTTCGTCCACGTAGTGCACCCGCAGCGTGCCGGCGCTCGGGTCGCCGGCAACGGCCGGTATCTCCGCATAGTGCGGAGCGAACGGATAGTCGGGCAGATCGAGAAAGCGATCATCGGGTGTGCGCAACAACTGCATCAGGGCTCCTGGGTAGACACGGCAATGAAGGTTCAGAGATCGACGAACGTGAGGTCGTCGCCCAACACGATCGGCCCGGCGAAGTGAGCGGCGGCGAGCGCACGCCACTCGTCCTCCTGGCCCGGCTGTATCGCGGGCACGTAGTGGGTCAGCACGAGCGTTCCCACCCTGGCCGTCGTGGCGGTCTGCGCTGCCTGCTGCACGGTGCTGTGGTAATCGAGAATGTCCTGCAGCCGTGCGCTGGGCACCAGCCGCACGAGGTCTTCACGAATGACGGTCTGCACGTACGCATCCGCGCCACGGCACAACTCGTCGAGACCGGCGCAGGGCACGCCGTCACCCCCCAGAACCGCCGACTTCCCGCCCACCTCGAACCGGAAGGCGATGGTCGGCTCGACGGGGCGGTGATCCGTCCAGCCGACAGTCACCTGGGCGGAGCCGACCGTGAACGTGTCGCCGGCGGCGACCTCGCGCACCTCGACGGCCGGGCCCTGGTGCAGGTCGGCGTGATGCGCGACGCGGTAGCCGACGTCGGCGTTCAGCGAGGCCAACGTGAGGCGGACGACCTCGGCGGTGCCGACCGGCCCGTAGATGACGAACGGCGACGGCCCTGGGCTCATCACCCAACGGGTGGTGATGACATCGCCGAGGTCGCTGATGTGGTCGATGTGCAGATGCGTGATCAGCAGTGCATTCAAGAACGGCGGCAACGTGCCAGCGGCAACGAGCCGCATCAGGACGCCACGTCCACAGTCGATCAGCGCAGTCACTCCATCAGCGGTGACGAGGGTTGACGGCCCCGCTCGCCGCGAGTCGGGAATCGGGCTACCGGTGCCGAGCAGTGTGATGCGCATCGTGTCAGGCCTCCAACAGGCGGGTGATCGCGTCGGTGAGCGCAGCCGAGATCTGCGCATTCGTCAGCTGCTGGTCGTCGAGCAGCAAGTGCAGCGACTCGAACGACGTCAGGACATCGATCGCGGCTATGGCCGTCGCAGCGCCGGCCGCGCCTCGCCGCGCAAGCTCAGGGGCAAACAGCTGCTCGAGCTGACGGCGCAGGAACGATCGCGAGAGGGCCAGCTCGGACGCAATCAGCGGCTGGAACGGTGCTCGCACACGCGAAACGATGCCCACCGACCCGATGCGGTCGAAAAGGCGCACCCGTTGGGCGACCACTCGCGACACGCGATCGGCCAACGGGCCAGTCGTCGACACGTCCAACGCGGCCAGCGGTAGCACTCGCTCGTACTGACGGGCGATGGCGACCTGCACCAGGTCGTCGAGGTCCTCGAAGTAGCGGAACAGTGATCGCGGCGAGAGACCGGCGCGCTCTGCAATCTCGTCGGATGATGGGTCGAGGTTGCCGGTCTCGTACAGCGACAGCATTGCGTCGACCACGGCCAGACGATTGCGGTCGCGTCGAGCGTGGCGCCCATCGACGTCAGCCACTGGTGGCGGCAGCCGATCGGTCGCCCTGCTCATTCAGCAGCCATGGTGCACACATGACCTACCTGAGGGTCGACGAGTCCGCTCAGCAGCTCGAGGTACGTGGCCTTCACAGCACCACCGCCGCTGGCTCGTTCGAAACGCAACCAGCCGTTCACCCACGCGCGGTACGACGTCCACGCGCCGATGGTGCGCTGCTCCAGGCCGTCACGCCCCCAGTCCTTGTTGCGCTTGGCGATCTGCGCTGGCGCGAAGAAGAACTGCGGGGTCGGGCCAGGCAGGTCGCCAGGCTCGGGTGCCGGCGCGTCCCAGTGGGTGCCGCCGACGATCATGCTGTACGTGAGGTCGCCCTGCAAGTGCTCGTGTACCGCGCGTGTGACCGCGCTGTCCCCGGCGATGTCGACGTAGGCCCCAGGACCTACCGGCAGTTCGCCGAGCGAGTCGTACGTCAACACCTGCTGGTAGCAGCCCAGCCCACGGACGAACTCTGCATTGCGCGCCGAAGTGAGGCCAACGACGTGCACACCTTCACGCTGACCGAGCAGGTAGGCCGCACCGATTGCGGTCTTGGACGACGCGCTGGAGATCACCACCGAGCCACCGAGCAGCCCCGAGTCGTCCAGCATGTCGTCGATCATGAACGACGTGAAGAACAGCGGCCACAGCACCATCTGGTGTGGTTCGTGGTCTGCGTCGTACGACGGGTCGCGGTCGCAGAACACGTATCGGTTGTAGGTGGCTGCCATCGGCGCCCGATGCGTCGAGACATCGCTGCAGCCGCGATCGTCGAACCGACCAGGCTCGATGATCAGCTCGTCCGACATCGGCAGGTAGCCGTAGACGCGCGTGCCCTCGGCCAGCTCGCTGACCGTGGATTCCACGATGTCACCGAAACCCCAGACGGGCACACGGCCCCAGACAATATCGTCAGCGGCGGAGTTGGCCGGGAAGAAGTCCCAGTAGTTCATCATTTCGCCGAAAACGGCGTAGGTGATGTTGTTCGAGGTGAGGGCGAACTGGCTCACGCGCAGGCGAGCTTGCCCTGGCCGCAGCTGTGCCGGTGGTGCCTCGACAAGGCGCACCGTGCTCAATTGCTGACGATCTACTTCCAGATCCACTCATACCTCGCGTTTCGTGGGGGCGAATCCAACGACCTCGCCCCGGTTGATGCTGACCCAGTCGCGTGCTTCCAGGTAGGGCTTGAATGTTGCCACGATGGCGCGCTGGTCGTCGGCGGTCTTCGGCCGCTGTAGTTCGAACAGCTGCGGGAACTCACGCCACGCCGTCACCGCGTTCCACAGTCGAACGGCCGCGTCGCCGGTGGGCGGGTCGAGCAACACCGGGCCGAAGAGGGTCTGGCCGTCGGGGAAGATCAGTGTCGGCACGCCGTACCCGCCCGCATCCACCACTCGCTGGTGTTCGGTACGCACGTCGTCATGCGTCGTTGGGTCGGCAATGGCCGCGTCGACCAACGTCGGATCAAGACCCATCGTTGCGAGAAGGTGCCGAGCAACGTCCGGTTCGTGCGGCCTGCGGCCGTCGACGTGCAACGCCTTCCCCGCGACCGCGTACCACTGGTCGAGCAACGTCATGTCGGTGCGACGCAGCAGCGCACCGATGCGCATCATGCTCCAGCCGTAGCTCCACCCTCGCTCCCACGGGTGCTTCTTGCCCTCGACGCGGTTCACCTCTTCCAGGCTGAAGAAGCGCCAGTTGACCGTCAACCCCAACTGATCGCGAACCGAACGCATCCACAGCGAGGTCTGGTACGCCCACGGACACATCACGTCGAAATGGAAATCGACGGCGCCGACGTCGTGGGCGTTGTCAGGCGTCGGCATGGGCGAACCGTAACAGTTGACAGTCACGCTGACAAGTCTTATGGTTCCGAACATGTCCGACACACTGATTCTCGACTCGCTGCAGCGTCGAATGAAGGCCATGCACTCGCTCTACCACCAGGCGGTGGCCACGATGGACATCGATCATGTCAACCACTTCGAGCGTGAGGGCGTACTGCCGATTGCCTTCTGTCTGTTCCACATCACCAACATGATCGACGCCTCGTTCATGATGATGACCGGCACTCCCCCGATCTGGAACGACGAGTGGCAGGCCCGGGTCGGCATGACCATCAACGACCACGGGAAGCACAAGTCGGTCGACGAGATGATCCACCAACGAATCGGCGACTACGACGCGTTTCAGGACTACATGCGCGCTGTCATGACGCGTACCGAGGAATGGCTCGAGCAGCTCGACCCCACCGAACTGACCCGCGTCGTCATCCCGCGGCCCTTTCCGTCGCAGATCGCCTCCACGTTCAGCGCCCGCGTTGCCGGCGAGGAGGGCATCACCTTGCTCGATGCCACCGAGTGCTGGATCTATCAGCACGGCCTGCGTCACATGGGCGAGATCGAGCTCGCACGCGGCCTGGTCGGCCTCAACGGAATGACGAGCTAGTACCGGAGACGTCAGTTGTAGGGTCGCAGCGTGGACGACGTACTGGCCAACATCAACCAACTAGCCGCCGATACCGGTTTCTCCGGCGTGGTTCGAGTCGACGTGCCCGGCCCGCATTCGTGGGAGGCCGCGTACGGTCTCGCACATCGCGGGCATCTCTTCGCGAACACGACGTCCACCCAGTTCGGCCTTGCCAGCATCGCCAAGGGCTTCACTGCGCTGGCAGTGGCGAGCCTGATCGAAGACGACATGTTGGCGTTCGACACCACCGCTCGATCCTTGCTGGGCAGCGACCTGCCACTCATCGACGACCGAGTCTCCATCGCGGACATGCTCGCCAACCGCAGCGGCATCGGCGATTACCTCGACGAGGACGCCGGCGGCGACATCCTCGACTATGCGATGACCCTGCCGGTGCACCAACTCGACAACGCCGAGAGGTATGTTCCCATGCTCGCCGGGCTCCCCCAGAAGTTCACACCTGACACCGACTTCGCATACTGCAACGGCGGCTTCGTCGTGCTCGCGCTGCTGGCCGAACGGGCGAGCGGAACATCGTTCTATGACCTCGTTCGTCAGCGCGTCTGCGAGCCGGCCGGTCTTTCACACACCGCTTTCCTCCGCAACGACGAGCTGGGCGGCAACGTGGCTGTCGGCTACCTCGGCGAGGATGGCCTTCGCACCAACGTGTTGCACCTTCCCGTGCGTGGCACCGGTGACGGCGGTATCTACTCGACGCTCGCCGACCTCCACGCGCTGTGGACTGCGCTGTCCGACGGCCGCATCGTCTCGCCCGAGATGGTCGCCAATCTCACCACCGCCCGCTCAACCAATTGCACCTCGACGAGCGACTACGGACTGGGCTTCTGGTTGGTGCGCCACACGGGTGCGTTGATGCTGCAGGGTTCCGACCCCGGCGTGTCGGCCTGCACGGTTCACGTGCCGTCGCGGCAGGTCACGCACACCGTGCTGTCCAACACCACCGACGGGGCGTGGCCCCTCACCAGCCGACTGGACGAACTGCTGGGAACCTAGCCGTCACCACCGACCAACTTGCGGGCGTAGTCCAGGGCGTGACCCACCGAGTCGGTGAACGCTTCACCCTTCCACGCGATGTCGAAGGCGGTGCCGTGGTCGACAGAGGTACGCACGATCGGCAGGCCGAGTGTGACGTTGACACCGGTGTCGAATGCCAACAACTTCATCGGCCCGTGGCCCTGGTCGTGATACATGCACACGATCGCGTCGTACCGATTGCGGTGCACGGCCTGAAAGAAGACAGTGTCGGCAGGATGTGGGCCGGTCGCCTCGATACCCTCCGCGACCGCAGCCGCGATCGCTGGTGCGATGTGCTCGATGTCCTCCATCCCGAACAGCCCGTGCTCGCCGGCGTGCGGATTGAGGCCGCACACTGCTATTCGTGGACGGTCGATGAACCGCGAGAGCACGTCGTTGGTGAGGTGAATCACGTCGAGCACGCGTTGCTGGCGGACCCGCTCGATCGCCGTCGCCAACGCGACGTGCGTGCTGACGTGCGTGACGGCGAGCGAGCCACCGGCTGTCACCGCCGTCAACATCATCGTCACCCTTTCCACACCGCACAGGCCGGCGATGAACTCGGTGTGACCGACGAACGCATGGTCGGTGAGCTGCGTTGCCTCCTTGTTCATCGGCATCGTCACGATGCCCGCGACGTTGCCCGCAAGAGCGTCCTTCGTGGCTCGCTCGACGTAAGCACGGGCAGCGGCACCCGCAGCTGCGTCGAGCTGGCCCGGGCGATGATCGGCCGCTGTCAGCAACGCGAGATCGACGATGCGCAGAGCAGCCCAGTCCACGTCGAGGCCCAGGATCTCCGCACCACGGCGCAGGATCGACTCATCGCCGTAGACCACCACATCGTCGCCGAGCCCGACGTCGACGAGGCGACGCAACAGAATTTCGGGTCCGATCCCGGACGGGTCGCCCATCGTGATCGCCAGCGGTGTGCTCATCTCAGACAGTCTCGCCGCGCAAGAGTTCGACGAGTACATCCGGTCCTCCGAAACCACCGGCTTTGGTGACCACCATCGGTCCGCGCCCACCTTCGTCACGGCTCCAAGGCATGCCCGGCGCGACGAACCCGCCGACCGATCGGGGGGTGGCACGCAGCAGCGCGGCGGCGGTGTCGCCACCGATGACGATGACCGTGTCGGGCCGGGCGCCGGCAATCCAACGAGCCGCGCGCTCGGCAAGAGCCGTTGCGACCTCCGGTTCCAGCTCACCGTCCGTCGTCGGCACGGACATCACGGCGATGTCGGGCCGGGCCATCGAGAGGCGCCGAAGCTGCTCGTGAGAGACCACGTTCGCGCTGCCGCACACCACTACGATTGCATCCCCCACCGGTGGTGTGGACACAGGAACTGACGGGGCACCGATGTGCGCCGCGAACGCTGCGCCGAGGGGGCCAGCCGGACCGGCGATCAAGACGTCGGTGCCCGTCAACCCCAGAGCCAGCGCGTGCATGGTCTCGCTGTCCGGGACGTCACACACCGCAATGCGACCCTCGCCGGCAAGCCAGACCCGCAGCGCATCCGCACCGGTCAGGGAATCGGCGCCGGGCAGCCCGTCGGCCGGTCGTCCAACCGGAGATCCATGGGCGCACACCAAACCGTCCACACAGGTCCGCCCGAGCTCAGGCCAGCCGGGCAGCACCACGACGCGCCGACCCGTCATGGCCTGTCGCGCCAGCAACTCTCCAACCCAGTTGCCGCGCAGCGTCGAGTCGATCTTGTGTGCCGTCCAGGCGGACGGGTGTTCGTCGACCACCGTCGACCACCTGCTCGCCTCCGCTGCGGACATCGCACGCGAACCGAGATCCACCACCCCGTTGCCCACCGGCGCCGTCCCGACCGTGACCGTCACCGGTCCGACGACGACCGCCATCAGCCCGGCCACCTCGAACGCGCCCGTGCGATCATCGGCAGCCACCAGCCAGTCCCTCACCGCCCGGACTGTACCCGAGCAGCGTCGAACGGCCTGCCCCGCCATGCTTCGGCACCCTTCTGCGCCCATGGGCGAGCGATCGTGCCGAGAACGACATGACTACCCGCCCTTGGGCGGTGAAAGGTGACGGGCGAGCGGCTGGTGGTGGTGCTGGTGGTGGTGGTGACGGGCTGGTGGTGGTGGTGGTGAGCGAGGAGCCAGTCGACGCGTTACCGAGCGACGTGCACTAGTTGACCTTGCGGTCGTGGCCTTCCCAGTACGGGGCCCGAAGATCTTTCTTGAGCACCTTCATCGCACCTGACAGCGGCAGTGGCTCGGTCCGGAACTCGATGCTCTTGGGCACTTTGTAGCCGGCGATCCACTCGCGAGCATGAATGATCAGCTCGTCGACCGTGACTTCGGCACCCTCACGCAGGACGACCACCGCATGCACGGCCTCACCCCACTGTGGGCTGGGGATTCCGATCACTGCGACCTGCAACACCGTTGGATGAGATGCAAGGGCGTTCTCGACCTCTATCGAGTACACGTTCTCGCCGCCGGTGACGATCATGTCCTTCACCCGGTCGACGAGGTAGAGGTAACCATCGGCGTCGAGGTAGCCGGCGTCGCCGCTGTGGTACCAGCCGTCGCGGAACACTTCCTCGGTGGCTTCGGGCTTGTTCCAGTACTCGACCATGAAGTTGCCGCTGCGAGCACACACCTCGCCGGTCTCGCCGACAGGCAGCGTCGTGCCGTGCTCGTCTTGAACACTGAGCACCACACCCGGCAGCGGCATGCCGGCGGAGCGAAGGTACTGACCACCCGCACGATGTTCTTCGGGACCGAGCAGTGTCAGCACACTGCTGCTCTCGGTCATGCCGTACCCCTGCCAGATGTTCATCTCCGGGTACAGCCCGAGCACCTTCTCCAGCAGCGCCTGCGGCATCGGCGAGGCGCCGTAGACCAGGTCGTCGAAGCTGGCGAGCCCCGACGGTCGAAACTCGGGGTTGGCCATCGTCAGACCGATCATCGTCGGCACCATCACCGTGACCGTCGGCTGGTACTCCTCCACCGCGGCCATCACCGCCTTCGGATCGAACATCGGAACGATGACCGAGCGGGCGCCCAGCGCCGGCCCACCGAGAATGCTGAACATCGAGGCGGCATGGAACATCGGTGTCTGCATCAGGTTGACGGTGTTGCGATGCATCCGCAGCGTCATCATCACGTGGTAGGCGTTGAGGAGCTCGGCGCGCTGATCGAGCAGCACACCCTTTGGCTGGCCGGTGGTGCCGCCGGTGTACATGAGCACCACCGGGTCGGTCTCCTCACCCTCATCGGGAATCACGGCGTCGGAGGAAGCCAACAGATCGTCGTACCCGACGGTGTGAGGGACATCGCCCTGTCCAACGAGTACGACGTGCTCGATACCCGCCTCCTCCTTCACCTTGTCGATCAGACCCGCGAAGAAGCCGTCGACGAAGATGGTCTTGGTGCCCGAGTCGCGCAGCACATACGCCAGTTCCTTGGGTGCAAAGCGCAAGTTGAGCGGGTTGATCACACCGCCACCGAGGAACGAGGCGTGGTACAGCTCGAGATACTCCGGCGAGTTCAAGGTCATCACCGCGAAGCGGTCGCCACGACCAACCCCCAACGAGCCGAGGCCACCAATGAGGTGGCTCACCCGATCGAGGTGCTGGCCGAATGTGGTGGTGAAGCCGGTCGCAGTGTTGGTGGCGCAGGGACGATCACTGTTGCGCTCCACAGCTGGTAGCAACATGCGGTGATAGATGAGTTCCTTCATGGACGGGCATGTTACGCGCATGTCGAGGGCCTCATCCCCGCGGGCTCATGGTTCAATGGCGTGCTGTGAGCCCGTCGCAGCCATCGCTTCCGTCCCGTGCCCGCGTCGTGGTGATCGGTGGCGGCATCATCGGCACCTCGATCGCCTATCACCTGGGCCACCTGGGCTGGACCGACACCGTGCTGCTCGAGCGCGACCAGCTCACCAGCGGCACCACCTGGCACGCCGCCGGCTTGATGGTCACCTTCGGCTCGACCAGCGAGACTTCCACCGAGCTGCGTAGATACACCCGAGACCTGTACACGAACCTGGAAGCAGAGACCGGTCTTGCAACTGGCTTCAAGCCGGTGGGGTTCATCGAACTTGCCGCCGACGAGGGCCGGTTGGAGGAGTACCGCCGTGTCTCCACGTTCAACCGCTACTGCGGCGTCGACGTCCAGGAGCTGTCGCCGCGCGAGGTGGGCGAGATGTTCCCGCTCGCCCGCACGGACGACGTACTCGCGGGCTTCTACGTGGCCGGCGATGGTCGGGTGAACCCGGTTGATGCAACCATGTCGATGGCGAAGGGCGCCCGCCAGACCGGTGTGCGTATTGCGCAGGGTGTGTCGGTCATCGATGTGCTCACCCGCGACGGCGCGGTCTGTGGCGTGGTCACGAATCAGGGCACCATCGAGTGCGAGTACGTGGTCAACGCGGCGGGCATGTGGGCACGCCAGCTCGGTGCCAGATCGGGTGTGTCGATTCCGCTGCAGGCCGCCGAGCACTACTACCTCATCACCGAACAGATGGAGGGCCTGGACCCGTCGTGGCCGGTCATCGAAGATCCAGCCAACTTCGGCTACTACCGCGAGGAAGTCGGCGGCCTGATGGTCGGTTTCTTCGAAACGAAGTGTGCTCCGTGGAACGTGGGTGCCATTCCGGCCGACTCGTCGTTCACGTCCATCCAGCCCGACTGGGACAGGATGGGGCCATACGTGGAGGCCGCAATGTCGCGTGTGCCGCGCTCGCTGGACACCGGCATCCGCACGTTCTTCTGTGGTCCCGAGAGCTTCACACCCGACCTGCGCCCGATCATCGGCCCGGCACCGGAAGTTCGCAACTACTTCGTCGCCGCCGGGCTCAACTCCATCGGCATCCTCACCGGTGGCGGCCTGGGTCGGCTGGTCGCGCACTGGATCGTCGACGGCGACCCCGGCGCAGATGTCACGGGGATGCACCCTGCCCGCCTCCAGCCGTACCAATCGAATCCTGAGTACCGCCGCACGCGCACCGTCGAGTCGCTGGGCATGGTGTATCAGTGCCACTACCCCAACAAGTCGTTGCAGACGGCCTGCGGCGCCAAGCTCTCCCCGTTGCACGCTCGCCTGGTGGAGCAAGGTGCGTACCTGCGCGACGTCAGCGGCTGGGAGAGCGCCGACTGGTATGCGGGACCAGGAGACGTTGCCGAACCCGGACCGCTGACGTGGGGCCGTCCCTCGTGGTGGGCCCGGTGGGAAGCCGAGCACCGCGCCTGCCGCGAGGCCGTCGTGCTGATGGACATGAGCTTCATGTCGAAATTCCGAGTACAGGGCCGTGATGCCGGCGCAATGCTGGACACGCTGTCGGGCAACGCGGTGAACGGCGCAGCGGGCGAGATCACCTACACACAATGGCTCAACGAGCGCGGCACGTTGGAGGCCGACCTGACCGTGACGAAACTCGGGGACGACGAGTTCTTGGTGGTGGCCACCGACACGGCTCACCGCCACGTCGAGTCACAACTTGTACGAGCCGCTGCCGGGCATCACGCATTCGTCACCGATGTCACCGGCGCGTATGCGCAGATCAACGTGCAAGGTCCGAACTCGCGTGCGTTGCTCCAGACGCTGACCACCGTCGACCTCGCCAACGAGGCATTCCCATTTCGCACCGCCCGCAAGATCGACCTTGGCTTCGCGCGTGTGCTGTGCGTGCGCATCACGTACTTGGGCGAGCTCGGCTACGAGCTGTACGTGCCCACCGAACAGGCCGTCCACGTCTACGACCGGATCGTCGCCGGCGGCCCCGAGTTCGGCCTGCGCCACGCCGGCCTGAAGGCGCTCGCCAGCCTGCGGTTGGAAAAGGGTTACCGCGATTACGGCCACGACATCGACAACACCGATGGGCCGCTGGAAGCCGGCTTCGGTTTCGCGTTGGCGATGGACAAGCCAGGCGGGTTCATCGGCCGCGACGCAGTCGCGACCCGCAAGGCCGCCGGGCCGCTCGCGCGCCGACTGGTGTCCGTGCAGCTCACCGATCCCGAGCCACTGCTGTACCACGCCGAGGTGCTACGCCGCGATGGGGTGGCGGTCGGCTACCTGCGCGCCGGGTCGTACGGCCACAGTGTGGGAGCTGCTGTCGGGCTGGCGATGGTCGAAGGCCACGGGGCAACCATCACGCCGGCCTGGCTGGATGAAGGCTCCTGGACCGTGGAGATCAACGGTGCAGAACACGCGGCCGCCGTCTCGCTACGCCCCCTGTACGACCCCACCAATGCCCGCATCAAGAGTTGATTGGGTCCGTCTTCACAGCTTGCGAATGACGAGGCTGCCGATGCTGTAACCGGCGCCGAAGCTGCACAGCACACCGACGTCGCCCGCGACCATGTCGGCACGGCACAGGTGGAACGCAATGACGGAACCGGCAGACGACGTGTTGGCGTACTGGTCGAGGATGACCGGCGCTTCGTCTCCCTCGGGCAGCCGGCCGAGGACGCCCTTGGCGATGAGCTGGTTCATCTTCAAGTTGGCCTGGTGCAGCCAGAACCGGCGGACGTCGGCGGCCTGCAGCGAGAGTGCGTCCAGCTGCTCGTTGATGTGACCGACCACCATTGGACACACCTCCTTGAACACCTGTTGGCCACGCTGACGGAAGACCAATTCGCTGGGGTCGCGCTCGCCATCCTCCGACGGGTTGAGATACCCGAAGTCGTTGCGAATGCTGTTCGAGAACTTCGTGACCAGTCGACAGCGCAGGACTTCCCACCGCTCATCGGCAACCGCATCGTCAGCGCGTTCCAGGACGACAGCGGTGCAGGCATCACCGAATATGAAGTGGTGGTCGCGCGCCGCAAAGTTGTTGTGTCCGGAAGTGATCTCCGGATGGACCACCACGACACAGTTCGCAGAGCCGTTGAGCAGTGCGTCGACGCCGGCCTGCATGCTGAACGTCGCAGAGGAGCACGCCACGTTCATGTCGTACGCCCAGCCGCCGGCACCCATTGCATGCTGAATCTCGATGGCCACCGCCGGGTACGCCCGCTGCAGGTTGGAGCAGCCAACGATGACGCAATCCACTTCGTCAGGGCGCCTGCCCGCCTGCTCGAGCGCCTCGTGAATTGCCGGTAGGGCCATCTCCGCCTGCAGGCACAACTCGTCCTCGCCACGCAGCGGCAGGTGCGGCCGCAGCCGGGCCGGGTCGAGCACGCCCACCTTGTCCATCACGAAACGGCTCTTGATACCCGACGCCCGCTCGATGAACTCCGCGTTCGGCACTGCCCGCTCGGCCAGTTCACCTGCTGCGATCCCAGCCGCATGCTCGTCGTTCCACGACTGGATCGCGATGGTCAGCGAGGCCACCAGCTCTTCATTGGAAATGGAGAAGGGCGGGGTGAACAACCCGGTTCCGGTGATGACAACACGCTCAGGCACGGCTGCTGACCCTACTTCGCAACGGGCAACACCCTGATGCCAGTGCGCACAAAGTCGTTGCCGGTACACAACAGCGGCACGTCGAAGTGGGTCGCCAACGCATAGCTGAAGCAATCCCCGAAGTTGAGCGCGGCCGGGTGTCGACCCTTTCCGAACATGGTGAACGCGTCGCGGGCCAGAGCCAACTGGAGGTTGTCGACCGGCATGGCGATGATGCCTGCGCTCGCGCAGACTCTGTCGAGCGCGTCGGGCCCATCAGGACCGAGCCGACCGGATGCCACCATTGCGGCCTCCAGCAACGACGCAGTACTGATGACTGCGCCCGTGCTCGACGCAAGAGCCGCCTCCATCGCTGCCGATGTCGGCTCCTCATTCAGAATGCTGATCAGTGCCGACGTGTCAATCGCGAGATCGATGGGAAGCGGACGCGTCGGCAACCTCATATCGGCAACCCGATCTCGTCCCACTGCAGCACCTCGTCGACGCTGATGTCGTTGATCACTGGCAGGGATCTCATTGCCGCGATCGCTGCTTCGATGCGCTCGCGCTTGGAGGTAGTGCGTAACCGCTCACGCTCCAGCCGCTCGCGCAGGCTGACGGTGACAGCAGTGGTGAGGCTTTCGCCCGTGCGCTCGCAGAGCTCTCGCAAAAGGCCGTCTGCTTCGTCGTTCTTGATGCTGAATGCCATTCTAGAACCCTAGCCATTTTCTAGAAGATTCAGGTCGCCCGTCTATACTTCGCCTCGCATGACCACCACCGTGTTCGAATCTCCGCCACCCGCGTACGACCTCCAGGCGGTGGCGAATCTCGTCGACCACCACTTCGGGATCTCCGGCCCTACGCGGTCCCTGGCGTCGGAACGCGATCAAAATGTGCAGGTCGGGGACTATGTGGTGAAGATTTCCAACTCTGCGGAGAGCTGGTCCGCGTTAGACCTGCAGCACGCCGCGCTCACGCACCTCGTCGTTGCGGACCCGATGCTGTCCATCCCCCACGTCGCCCGCCCGGGCATCGTCGAACACGAAGGACACCTTGTCCGTGCGCTGACGTTTCTTCCTGGCGCCCCGTACGCAACCGTCGAGCAGTCGCCGGCGCTGCGGCACGAACTCGGCCGGTTCATGGGGCGGATGTCGCGCGGTCTGCAGGGCTTCGGCCACACAGCCGCACACAGGCCCGGCTTCCTGTGGAACCTCGACAATGCGGCCGCCACCGTGCCGTGGGTTGCGGATATCGCCAACGACGACGATCGAGCAGTGGTCGAGCGCGCATTTCAGCGACACAACCAGCGAGTTCAGCCGTTGTTGCCTCACCTACGCGGGGCGGTCGTTCATCACGATGCCAACGACTACAACGTGCTCGTCCACGACTCGCCCGAGGGTCCGCACATCAGTGGGCTGATCGACTTCGGCGACATGGTGTTCGCCCGTCAGGTCAACGAATTGGCCGTGACGCTCGCCTACGCACTCCTCGATGTCGCGGACGCTGTCGCAGCTGGCCGCGACGTCATCAGCGGGTACGTCGCCGAGTTCCCGCTCACTGACAATGAACTGCGCGTCGTGTACGACCTCGTCGCGACGCGACTCGCGATGAGCGTGGCCATCTCGTCACATCGCCAGCGCGAGTTTCCCGACAACGGCTACCTCACCATCTCGCAGGCGCCAGCGCTCAGGTTGTTACGTCGCATCATCGGAATGCGGCCAGAGTTCCTGCATTTCGCCGCCCGAGACGCTGCTGGCCTCGAACCAGTGCCGCAACACGATCGCATCGTCGAATGGCTGGCCTCACCGGGGTGTCGGCCGGCCAGCGTGTTGCCCTTCGATCTGCGCCGTGCCGGCCGAGTTGTGATCAGCCTTGCCGACGGGGCGCCGGCGACGAACTTCCCCGGCCCGGTCGAGTCGTGGGAATGGATGCAGGGACAGATGGACGCGGCGGGCGCCCAGGTCGTGGTCGGCCGTTACGACGAGGACCGCTCGTGCTATCGGGGCGAGCAGTTTCGTACCGACGCACCCGAGCCACGATCCGTGCACACCGGCATCGACCTGTTCATCGTTGAGAACACGACCGTGCACGCAATGCTGCCCGGTGTTGTCGAATCGGTCGTCGACAACGATCTGGCCTACGACTACGGCCCCACCGTCGTCCTACGCCACCAGGCTGACGACACTCCGTTCTGGGTTCTCTACGGCCACCTCTCGCGCGCCACGCTTGCGCACATCCACGTCGGCGACACGGTGGCCGCCGGCGCCGTAATCGGCTTCATCGGCGACCACACGGTCAACGGCGGCTGGGCCCCGCACGTCCACGTGCAGATCATGACCGACTTGATGGCGGACCCCGAGACCGGTTTCGACGGCAACTTCGAAGGTGCCGGTGAGCCCAGCCGAATGAACATCTGGCGCAGCCTGGTGCCCGACGCAAACCTGCTGATTCGCCTGACGCCAGAGACATTCGAGGATCGCTCGGCCGATCAGCCGTCAGTTCTGCAGCCACGTCGGACGGCCGACCTCGGGCCGTCGCTCAGCACCAGCTACCGCGACCACCTGTCGATCGTTCGCGGCGAGGGAACGTGGCTGTTCGACCACGAGGGCCGCGGCTACCTCGACTGCGTCAACAACGTCGCTCACGTCGGCCACGCGCACCCGCACGTCGCGTCGGCCATCGCCCGGCAGGCGGCGGTACTCAACACCAACACCCGCTACCTGCACCGCACCATCCTCGACTATGCCGAGCGATTGGCTGCCACCTTTCCTTCGCCGCTGCGCGTCGTCTATTTCACCAACTCGGGCAGCGAGGCCAACGAGCTCGCACTACGCATTGCGCGCACCGTCACCGGTCGTCACGACATCGTCGCTCTCGACTGGGGGTACCACGGCAACACCAACGACCTCGTCGAGATCAGTGCCTACAAGTTCAAGCGCGCCGGCGGCGCCGGCAAGCCGCCGCACACACACCTCGCCGAGTTACCAGACCCGTATCGCGGCGCGCACGGTGACGACGGGCCCGCATACGCACGATCGGTCGCCACCGCTGCGGCTGCGGCGCTCGACCACAACGGAGCAGGGCCGGCCGCCTTCATCGCGGAGAGCATCAGCGGGTGCGGTGGCCAAGTCGTGTTCCCCACGAATTACCTTGCTACCGCGTACCAACACGCCCGGTCCGCGGGCGCGGTCTGCATTGCCGACGAGGTGCAGGTCGGCTTCGGTCGTGTCGGTACCACGATGTGGGGGTTCGAGGAACACGGGGTCGTCCCCGACATCGTCACCCTCGGCAAGCCCATCGGCAACGGCCACCCGCTCGGGGCCGTTGTCACCACTCCTTCACTGGCGGCCAGGTTCGCGAACGGCATGGAGTGGTTCAACACCTTCGGCGGCAACCCCGTGTCGTGCGCTGCAGGCATGGCCGTCCTCGACGTCATCGAACAGGAAGGTCTGTTGGCGCGGGCGCTGGACAGCGGCGACCACCTCGTCGCACGCTTCCAGCAGCTGGCAACGCGACACACCGCCATCGGCGATGTACGCGGTCGAGGGTTGTATCTCGGGCTGGATCTCGTCATCGATCGCAGCACCAAGCAGCCCGCAACTCAGCTTGCCGCCGACGTCGCCAACCGACTGCGTGAGCGTGGCGTGCTGATCTCCACCGACGGCCCGCACGACAACGTGATCAAGATCAAACCACCGATCGTGTTCACCCGCTCCGACGCAGACATCCTGTGTCGCGAGCTCGATGATGCGCTCGCCGACCTGTCGCCGGCCGCAACTCGGTAGTCGACCTGCCCGGTGTCACAGGCGAACGAGCTCCACTGCCTCTATCGTTGAGTGATTCATGAAATGAGAGACACCGTGGAAGCACACAGTGAGGACGTCCAGAGCGACGTCACCGATTCCGGCGACATCGCCACAGACGCCGCCACAGCGGCCGAAACAGTTACAGAAAGCGGCTTCGCAGCACTTGGCCTTCGGCCCGAACTGCTGAAGGCACTTGACGAATTGGGCTACGAAGAGCCCACCCCCATTCAGCGTGAAACCATCCCGTTCCTGATGCAGGGCAAGGACCTTCTCGGCCAGGCCGCCACTGGCACCGGCAAGACCGCAGCCTTCGCACTGCCGGCGTTGCAGCTCATCGACGGGCGCGCCGCCAACAAGGCCGTTGCGTTGGTGCTGGTGCCCACCCGCGAGCTGGCCATGCAGGTCAGCGAAGCCTTCTTCCGCTACGGCAAGGATCTGGGCGCCAAGTGCGTTCCGGTCTACGGCGGCCAGCCGATCTTCCGTCAACTGCAGGCGCTCGACCGTGGCGTGCACATCGTGGTCGGCACCCCCGGCCGCATCATCGACCACATCGGTCGCGGTTCGCTGAACCTCGACGGCATCAAGATGGTCGTGCTCGACGAGGCCGACGAGATGCTCGACATGGGGTTCGCCGACGACATCGAGAGCATTCTCGAAGGCATCCCGCACGCACACCAGACGGTGCTGTTCTCGGCCACCATGCCGCCGCGGATCAACTCCATCGCCAAGCGCTACCAAACCGATCCTGTACGCATCAATGTCGTTCGCGGTGACACCAAGGCCAGCGCCGGCAAGGTGCGCCAGAGCGCATACATCGTGCAGCGCAACCACAAGCCCGCCGCGCTCGGTCGCATTCTCGACATCGAGTCACCCGGTGGCGCCCTGGTGTTCTGTCGCACCCGCCACGAGGTGGACTCGCTCACCGAGACGATGAACGCCCGCGGTTACCGAGCCGAGGCACTACACGGCGGCATGGACCAGGCGCAGCGGGACCGCGTGATGAGCCGCCTGCGCGATGGCACCGCCGAACTGTTGGTCGCCACCGACGTTGCCGCCCGCGGCCTCGACGTCGACACGCTGACGCACGTCGTCAACTACGACGTACCGTCCGCCCCGGAGAGCTACGTCCACCGCATCGGCCGCGTGGGCCGCGCCGGCCGTGAAGGCGTCGCCATCACCCTCGCCGAGCCGCGCGAGCAGCGCCTGCTGCAGAACATCGAGCGTTTGACGAAGCAAGCCATCACCATCGTGAAGGTGCCGTCAGTAGCCGACCTGCGCGCAGCCCAATTGGAACAGACGGTCTCGGCCATCCGCGAATCGATGGCTGCCGAGGATCTCGACGCGTTCTGGCCGGTACTCAACGCCCTGTCCGGCGAGGCCAATCCGCAGCAGATTGCGCTCGCAGCCATCCGCTTGTTCCATGAGATGGCCGGCAACATCGTCGACGAGCAAGACATCCCCGACATGACCCATCGGATGGAGCGCCGCCCCGACGGCGGCGGCGCCTCCCGCCCCGGCGGCAAGCCGGTGCGGGGCAACGACCGCGGGAATGCAAGCGAGAAGGGCGGCGCCACCGGCTTCGTCCACATCTCGCTGGGCCGCAACGCCGGCATCCGCCCCGGCGATCTGGTGGGCGCGATCGCCAACGAGACCGACCTCGTCGGTCGCGAGATCGGGCCGATCAAGATCACCGAGAAGTTCGCCATTGTCGGTGTTCCGGATCGCAGCGTCGACAAGGTCATCGCCGCCCTGAAGCAGACGACGATCAAGGGCAAGAAGCCCACCGTCCGCCGCTACACCGACTGATTCGCCACTTGCGGACGGCCGCTGGCCGTCATCATCAGCGAACCGTCGACAAACATTTCAAGGCCGCCGAGATCGACGGTGTGCTCGTCCCAGACTTCCTTGATCTGGAAGACGGGCGCACCGGCGGCCGCCATGTCCGTTGCCAGCTGCGCGGACAGCTGACCGGCTGCGAACGTGCGCGCCAACGTGAGGTCGGTGAACAGCTTCGGCGGTCGACCGGCGACGTGCACCAGGAACTGTCCCTGTTGCGGCGCGCTGATGACACACTCGACCGAGAGTCGGACTCGCCCGACCACGGCACCGACCGCGTTGGCCACGTCGGCATCGGCCGGCACCCGACACTCGGCTCCCAGCAGCTGTGCGACCAGCGGGTAGTAGGTGGCCGCCGAGGCGCCGAGGCCGACCAGGGGCGCATCCAGCCCGAGGGCCAGGGTGGCGACAGACAGGCGGCGATCGAGCACCGCCTGCACGATGGGTTGACGAACGGTGTCGGGCGGCAGGCCGTCGTGCATGAACGCCGCCGAGAGCACAGCCTCCGCGCTGCGCCGCACCAGGGTGTCGATGGTCAGCTGCGCCACCTCGTGCGCATCGGCGGCCAACGCTTTGCCCATACGGTCACGATTGCGGGCAAACACCTCGGCAGCTTTGACCGCCGCCGAGTGGTCGTACGTGCCCTGCAACCCGAGAACGTGGGCCGCATCCGTCGGTGTGAAGGCGGCGAGCTGCAGAACACCACGCTGTACGAGCCGTTCCATGACGCGGCGCAACTGCATCGTGGACAGCACCTTGGCGGCGGACGCGACGCGGCCACCCATGGCGACCAGCACCTCTCGCTCGACACCTTCCAGCGACGCCAGCCGCTGTTGGTAGTGCTCTGCGATCAGCAGCGTTCCATCCAGCTCACCCGGATTGAAGTACGTGAGGTGCACGTCGAGCATCGAGTGCACCAGCTCGGGCTCTTGCAGCGCGAGTTGGCAGATCGGGACCACCCTGCGCGGGCCCAACCGCAGCACAGCACCAATGGCGCGCTCGTCGTGCCGTACCTGGCTGTCACCGCCCAAGCCATGGGTGTGCATCGCGACCGCAGCCACCATCGTCTGGTGCCCACCGACAGTCGCTCCGTCGTCGCTGATGATGGGTACTCCGTCACGTAGCACCGCAATGTCGGTGGTGGTACCGCCGATATCGGCGATGACCGCGTTGGCTGCACCTGTCAGGTGAGCCGCCCCGACAAGGCTGGCGGCAGGACCCGAGAGGATGGTCTCGATCGGCCGGTCTCGCACGAACGCGGCCGACACCAACGAGCCGTCGCCGCGGACGACCATCAGCGGCGCATGAACGCCGCGCTGCAGCAGCGCGCTCTCGGTCGTGCGCACCAGCCCGTCGATGATCGAGATCAGCCGCGCATTGAGTACGGCTGTCACCGCCCGCTTGGGACCGTTGAGTCGTGCGGACAGGTGGTGGCTGAGCGTCACCGGCTTGCCCGTCACGGATCGAATCACTTCGGCAGCCGCGAGCTCGTGGGCCGCATTGCGCACGCTGAACTGGGCAGTGACCGCAAAGGCTTCGATGCTCGCCGCGACTGCGGCAACCTCGGCCACCAGTCGTTCCGTGTCGAGCGCGGCGACTTCCCCGCCGTGGGGGTCGTGGCCACCGCCGAGAATCACGACCGGGTCGCTGCCCAACGCGTCCCCCAGTCCAGCGCGCTCCAGAACGTCACCGTCGAATCCGATGATGACGGCGCACACCGGCCGGCCCTTGCCCTCCACCAAGGCGTTGGTCGCCAGCGTCGTCGACAGCGACACCAATTCGATTCGATCGGCCGCGACACCGGCTGCGACGAGCACAGCGTCGATGGCACCACAGATGCCGATCGAAAGGTCGTGGTGGGTGGTGGGCGATTTCGCTTTGGCAACAACCGTCGCCGTGGCTTCGTCGTAGATCACGGCGTCGGTGTAGGTGCCACCGGTGTCGATGCCGAGGAGCATCCGAGCACGCTACAAGTCACACGCACTGTTCTGTATTTGACACCTCGTGGCCACCGTCGACTTGGCACAATCGTGTACGTGATTGTGCAGGCAGACGCACCCCCCTCGTTTCGGTGGGACCGGCTGACGTATTCGTCGGCGCTCGGGTACTGCCTGCTGGTCGCCGGCCTCAGCATCGGCGTGGTCCTGGGTGAGCTGCGCGAACAGTTCCGCATCAGCGGCGTAGTAGCGGCGTTACATGGCAGCACCTTCGGTATCGGCTTGCTCGTCGCCGGTGTTTTCGGTGTCGGCCTCGTCGATCGAATCGGGCGGGCGCGGGCGCTGCAGTCGTCGGCAGCCGGGCTGGCCGGCGGCATCGTGTTGTTCTGCGTCGGCCCGTCGTGGCCGATCACCCTGCTCGGCACCGCGTTCACCGGTCTCGGCGGCGCGCTGCTGGTCATGGTCATGCCTGGCCTCATCAGCGACCATCACGGCGAGCACCGCGCAGCCGCGTTCGCTGCCGTCAACGCCGCACCTGGCGTCGCCGGCGTGGCCTTCAGTCTCGTGATCGGCGGCGCACTGAGCGCCGGATGGTCATGGCGACCGCCCTATCTGATTCTCACGGCCCTCTTCACCATCGCATTGGCCTTCGTCGCGCTGCCGGTGCAGATCCCCGAAGGCACGCGGGCGGGAATCTTCTCGCTGCGCCATTTCTGCGATCGCGAGGTGATGGTGCCGTGGCTGTTCATCGTCAATGCCGTTCTCGCCGAGTTCAGCGTGGGCATCTGGACCGTCACCTACCTGCGTGAGGTCGGCCGTGCCAGCGCCGGCTTGGCTCCCATCATCGCCAGCGTGTTCGGCGTGATGATGTTCGCCACCCGCGTCGCCATCCCAACATTGCTGCGGTGGTGGGGTGAATCCACCATTTCGTACAGCTTCGTGATCATCGGCTTCGGCGCGACCGTGATGTGTTTCGGTCCGAACCTCGGCTGGAAGACGGTGGGCCTGGTGCTCGTCGGGTTCGGCGGCGCGCCCTTGTATCCACTGACCGTCGACCGCTTCTACCGTCGCGCGGACCACGCCCTCGACGCTGTCGCACTCGGCGCTTACTGCGCGCTCGCGTCCGGTGTCGCCGTCACTGTCGGCCCGCTCGCCCTCGGTGTCCTCGCCGACGCCATCGGCCTGCGCTGGGCACTGCTCGTCGTCCCCGCCCTCGCCGCGATGGGTGCCGTGACCCAACGCGCCAGCCGGACAACCCCCGCACCGCTCTAGTTCCCGACCACGGTTGGGCGCGAAACCCGGCCAGACCTGTCAGCGGCAGCTCCCACGGGCGCGAAACCCAGACGGGGTTGTCGTACCAACGCGCCCATTGACAACTGGGCTAGAGGCGCGAGTTGTGCGACGGTCGGCCGCTGGTATGTTGCCCTCCGGCTTCCCCCGACTCAGTTCTCGACAGACTCGGAGCAAGCCGTGGCACCCTGGAGACCCTTACTCGACCTTTGGTTTCAAACTCACCTTGGCGTGGTCAACGCCCGTCAGCTCACAGAATTCGGATGCAGTACTCGCACCATCACCAGGATGGTCGCCCGTGGGGAACTCGCCGTGTTGCAGCACGGCGTGTACGGCAGCCGCCAATGGCCGGACTCTCGGGCGCGGCAGCTCGTCGCGCTCTGCGCGATGGGCATGTCGATCGCCATCGGCTTCACCACCGCAGCCACACTGTGGGGCTTTCGTGGGATTGCCGACAAGCGAGTTCACATCCTCACCCCGCACGCGGTGTCACCCGAGATCCCGGGTGTCATCGTCCATCGCTGTAGGAAGATCGACGCTGTCGACCTGGTGGTTCGACCCGATGGAATCCGTGTGACCAGCCCGCCGCGAACTCTCTTCGACAGTGCGGACCTGTTGGGAGTCAAGGCGGCTCGATCCGTGATGGAGCAAATTCTCCACGAGAAGTTGTGCACCCTCGGCACCATCAATGACACGTTCATTCGCCTTGCTCATCCCAACCGACCGGGAAGCCGGACGATGGCCGAAGTGATCGCGTCTCGACCCGCTTGGAGAACGGCGTTGCACTCCGACCTCGAGAACCGCGTGCTCATGGAGCTCGAGCGCCAATGCTTCCCCTCGCCCACGCCGCAGTGTCCAGTCCCCCTGCCCACTGGGCACACGATCCATCTGGACTACGGCTGGCCCCAGTGGAAGGTCGGCCTAGAAGTCGACGATCCAACCTGGCACGACGGGTTCGAAGAACGCCACCGCGACATGAACCGAGACCGAAAGGCGGGAACCGTCGGCTGGTCGGTCTCACGCATTTCCAAGATCGATGTCAATGGCGGCTTGGCCGATGCTGTCGGCGACGTCGCCGTCATCCTTCGTCAACGCGGCGCGAAGTTCTAGCCACCTGCCAACGGGCGCGAAACCAGGTCGACCTTGGCTGTGTTTCGCGCCCGTGGGGGCTGCAGGCGACGAACCTGTCCGGGTTTCGCGCCCGAGCGTCTGGTGGGCTGCTTGGCAGAGGCGCTGTTACACAGCGTTCACGCGCTCGATATTGACCCCATCAATAGTCGTGGTACGGTCGCATGCATGAAACTTGGTGCGTTTTTCTTCGGTGGGGTCGAGATGACCGATGCAGGGGCAGGCGCCCCTGCCCCAATGGATCGGCGATACGACAACGCCGCCTGCTGGGACGCAACACTCAAGTACATCGATGCAGCGGTGGCCGCCGACGCAATGGGCTACGACAGCTTCTGGACCACCGAACATCACTTTCAGTACGAGGGCTACGAAGTCATTCCCAATGGCATTCTTGTCAGCGCCTGGATTGCCGCGCGCACCAAGAACATTCGCTTCGGCGCAATGTTCAACGTGGTGCCGCAGTGGAATCCGCTGCGGCTGGCCGAGGACTTCGCAACGATGCACAACCTCAGCGGCGGCCGCGGCATCTTGGGTGTCGGTCGCGGCACGGTGCCACGCGAAATCCTGCACCTGAACGACCAGCACATCTCCATCGGCTCACACGACAACCCCGACCAGGCGGCCGACGACACTCGCAACCGCGAGTACTTCGAGGAGTCGATGGAGATCATCCGCATGGCGCTGGCGCAGGAGCAGTTCTCCTTCAGCGGCAAGTTCTTCCAACTTCCGCAGCCGGGCATCCCTGATCGCGGCGAGACCGTGCAGCACCTCTCGCTCGTTCCCCGCCCCATGTATCCCTACGAGATCTGGCAGGCCGTCACCAGCCCGCCCACCGTCGAATACGTGCCCACCGTCGACCACGGTGCCGTGTTCTGGAACCAGAACCCGGCCTTCATCAAGCGGATGTGGGACCGCTACGGCGAACTGTACGAGCAGTGCCAGCCCACACCGATTGCACGCGGGGACAAGCGCATGCTCGTCGTCAGCATCCGCATCGAGGACACCCACGAGGAAGCAATGCGCACCGCCCGCAATGGGCACGACGAGTTCTGGAAGTTCCTCGCGCCGTACGGGTGGAGTCGCGGCTACATGGGCGAGGACGGTCGGCCGGTGCAGCCCGGCCTGATTCCCTCGCTCGAAGAGTCGATGAAGCAGCGAACCATTCTCGTCGGCACCCCCGACGGCGTCGCCGCACAGGTGCAGGAGCTCCGCGACCTGCTCGGCGTCGAGAACCTGACGCTGTTCCCGCACCTCATCGGCGACCCGTACAGCAAGGCTGT
>Ga0105047_10003690_pt1 | contig 26920 bp, 25 predicted proteins | sample MAT04_FD_78384 | JGI IMG/M metagenome (GOLD analysis project Ga0105047, IMG submission 78384) | Freshwater microbial communities from Lake Fryxell liftoff mats and glacier meltwater in Antarctica - MAT-04 (megahit assembly) | ecosystem: Environmental > Aquatic > Freshwater > Ice > Liftoff... | reverse complement strand
TGGTGACGCTCGGCGGACATCACGAACGACTTCTTGCCGCCGACGAACCAGGTGGCCTCGCCGTGACTGACCCGTTCCTCGACGGTTGGCAGCCCCATGCAGCAGTCGCGTACGAACTGGTAGGTGGCGTAGGAAGCGTCGGAATCTGCCATCGTCACATCTTGCCGCAGTGGGCGACGGCCGTTGCACGTCCGTGCGCCACTAGGCTCGCTCCCCGATGAAGCGGACGACCAACACTGCACGACTGTTCACCCGATGCCTCGGCCCGGCAAGCCTCGCCGTGCTCGCACTCGCGGCCTGCAGCAACGACTCGAGCTCCACCACCACGGTCGGCTCGCCACTGCCGCCGCGCATTGCCGTCACGTCCGTCAAAGGCGACCCGCAGAGCCAACTGATGGCGGCGATCTACGCCCGCATCCTGGAGGACAGTGGCTTCCGCGTGGCTCGCAAGGACCCGGTCGAGCTCGATCGTGCCGGCTACTACCAGGCGCTGCAGGATGGCCAGTTCCAGCTGATCCCCGAGCTCAGCGGCGACCTGCTGTCGTTCGTGTACAGCCTGCCCGATGCCGAGCCGTCGCCAACCACCTTGGTACCCGCAGCCCCCGCCACCACGCAGGCTCCCATCATCGTTACCACCACCACCACGTTGCCGGCCACCACCACCACGCTCGACCCGTCGGTCAGCACCACCACCGGCGACACGACTGCCGACACGACTGCCGACACGACGCCGGCCGCCACCAGCACCACGGTCGCCGACACCATCACCACCGAGACCGGCGTGCCCGAGACCAGCACCAGCGTCGGGGCCGGCACCACCATCGCCGGTGAGACCACCACCACTACCACGGTCCCCAGCAACGGTCGCTCCATCCTCGAGCAGATCGTCGCCCTCAACGCCGGGCTGCCCACTTCGCTTGTCGTCAACAACGGCTCCCTCGCCGAGGACAAGCAAGTCATTGCGTGCACCGCCACGGCAATGACAGCCAACTCCGGCTTCCAGCTGGTCAACCTCACCGAGCTCGCCTCCATCGCCCCCGGCATCCGCCTGGGTGGGTCGGCCGCATTCCTCGACGACGACGAGCTCGGCTACCCGGCGTTCCTGCAGCTCTATGGTGGCGAGTTCAAGGCCACCGTGCCGGTGGAAGACGCCGAACTGGCTGACGCCGTCGCCAACGACTCCGCTGACTGCTTCGCGATGAACTCGCTGAACCCGCTGATCACTACGGAGCGGATGCAGATCCTCAACGACGACCGCACGCTGGTCCCCAGCAACACGGTCATCGGCCTCGCAGCCTCCACAGTGATGACGCCGGAGGCCATCGCCGCGCTGGACAGCATCAGCATCAGCCTCACCACCGAGCGGCTCAACCAGATGCTCAACCAGATCAACGCCAACGGCGCGGATCCGGTGGTCGTCGCCAATGCGTTCGTTGACACGCTGTGACCAGCCGGTCCTGACGAACCACTGATGCTGTCCGTCGCCAACCTCACCAAGCGTTTCGGCTCGAAGGTCGCTGTCGACCACCTCAGCTTCGATGTTCGACCCGGTGTCGTCACCGGCTTCCTCGGCCCCAACGGCTCGGGTAAGAGCACGACGATGCGCTGTATGTTGGGCCTCGACCGGCCCGAATCCGGCAACGCATCCTTCGACGGCCGCACCTACCGCGATCTGCGGCAACCACTGCACGAGGTTGGGGCGCTGCTCGATGCCGGGTATGTGCACCCTGGTCGGAGCGGCCGCAACCACTTGCGCTGGCTCGCAGCCAGCAACGGCATCGCTCGTCGGCGCGTCGACGAAGTGCTGGAACTGGTCGGCCTCGCCACCGTCGCCGGTGCCCGCACCCGCACCTACTCGCTGGGCATGCGGCAACGATTGGGCTTGGCCAGCGTGCTGCTGGGCGACCCGCAGACGGTCATCCTCGACGAGCCTGCCAACGGGCTCGACCCGGAAGGCGTTCGTTGGATCCGCGACGTGCTCACCCATCTCGCCGGCCAGGGACGCACTGTGCTGGTCAGCAGTCACCAGCTCGCCGAGGTGGCACTGATGGCGAACGACCTAGTGGTCATCGGCCAGGGCCGGTTGATCGAGCAGTCCACGGTCAGTGACTTCATCGACCGCCACGCCGACCGCTGGGTGCGGGTGCAGGGGCCGGCCATCGCCGCGCTGCAGCCATCGCTGACGGCGCACGGTGCGAAGGTCGAGCAGATCGATGGCACCACACTGCACGTGCGTGGCATCGCCTGCAGCGTGGTGGGCGAAATGGCGGCCGCCGGACAGTTGGTGCTGCACGAACTGTCGCCGCAGACCGGTTCGCTGGAAGACGCCTTCCTGAAGGCGACCGCCGGCGCACAGGAGTACCGCTCCGGAAGCACCGGAGGTGACCAGTGATCAACCTGTTGCGTTCTGAGTGGATCAAGCTGCACACGGTCACCATGAACTGGGTGCTGGGCATCATCGCTGCGGCCTTCCCGCTCGTGGTCACGCTGCTCACCGCCTACTTCGCCAGCGGCAGCGACGGCAACAACGACGGCGGCCTGGATACCGAGGGCCTGATCAGCGTGCTCACCGGCACGACCGTGGTGGCGTCGCTGCTGTGCGGGGTGATCGCCGCGTCCTCCATCACCGGTGAGTTCGGGTTCGGCACCATCCGCCCCACGTTCGCCGCCACGCCGCGCCGTTCGCGGGTCATCGTCGCCAAGGGTGTGGTCGTGGTCGCGGCCACCACCGCGCTGGCTGTCGTCGTGCAGTTGGTCGGCTGGTTCGTAGGCGGTGCCCTCGCCAACAGCCAAGGTGCCGTCATCGATCTGGCCGATGTGCCCACCGGCGTACCCGCCCTGGCCGGCGCTGTCGTGCTCACTGCGCTGATGTCGCTGGCCGGCTACGGCTTCGGCTTGCTCACCCGCAGCACACCGGTGGCTGTGGCGATTCTCATCGTGTGGCCGCTCATCGCCGAGGGCCTGATCGGTGCGCTGCTCATGCTGGTCACCGGCAACGACAGCATCCCGCGGTGGATGCCGTTCCAGGCCGGCATTCGCATGGTTGCCATCGACCTACTCGACGAGGGGCCGTCGCGTCTGGTGTCAGGGCTCTACTTCGGTGGAGTGGCGCTGGCGCTCGCAGCATTGGGCGGCTGGGCCGTCAACCGTCGCGACGCGTAGCGCCGAGCGGTCGATGGCTAGCGAGCGCGCAGCTCGAGGGCGTCGCGCTTGATGATGACGTAGCGGCGCTCGTGCTGGTCGATCCAGCCGAGGCGGATGAAGCTGGCGATGGCCTTGTTGACCCGCTCGCGCGAGGCCCCGACCATGCCGGCCAGCTCCTCCTGCGTGATGGGCAGCAGGAACTCGTCGGCGCCCGAGGACAGTTCCAGCAGGCGCTTGGCGGTGCGGCCAGTGACATCGAGGAACACGCTGTCGGCGAGGGCTTCGTCCATCACGCGCAGGCGCTGGGCAAGCAGTCGGGTGACGCTCCACAACAGCGTCGGGTCGCTGCGGAACGCACTGACCACAGGATCGAACGGGATGGCAAAGACGGTCGACGGCTCGAGCGCACGGGCGAGGGCCGAACGCGGGCCGGCGTCGAGCATGGCCATTTCGCCGAAGAGGTCGCCGGCGTCCATCAGCGCAACAACGGTTTCGCGGTGATCGATGGGATTGGCGATCGCGATCGCGACCCGGCCACTGACGACGAGGTACAGCGAATCGGCGATGTCGCCCTCGCGGAACAGCACGTCGCCGCGGATGAGCGGGAGCTCGCTGCCGGTGGCAGCAAGGTCGCGCACGACCGCCGGAGGCGCGTCGGCGAAGAAATCGGTACGAGCGAGCAGTTCTTCGTGAGCCATGGTCAGTCGAACGGTACTACCCTCGCCGGGGTGTCGTCGCAGCAACTTGATACATCGTCGGCACAGGCCGCGATCGCGACACCCGAGATCGTGTGGTCCATCGTCGTTGCCGGCGGCTCCGGGCAGCGCTTTGGTGGCCTGAAACAGTACGAATCACTCGGCGCGCAGCGTGTGCTCGACTGGTCGGTGGCCGCCGCGCGAGCGGCCTCTTCTGGCGTGGTGGTGGTCGTGCCGGCGGCCGACGCAGCTCGCGAAGGGGCTGTGGCCGGTGGCGCGTCGCGCAGCGAATCGGTCCGTGCCGGCCTGGCCCACGTACCAGCCGAGGCCACCATCGTTTGTGTGCACGACGGTGCCCGCCCGTTCGCGGATGGCGCGCTGTTCGCGCGTGTGATCGCGACGGTGGCCGGCGGTGCCGATGGCGCCATCCCCGGCGTGCCGGTGGCCGACACGATCAAGCAGGTCGCCGACGACGGCACCGTCGCTCATACCCCACCGCGGGCGGCCCTGGTGGCGGTGCAGACACCGCAGGCGTTTCGAGCAGGCGCGTTGCGCGCTGCCCATGCTGGTGCCGCCGACGCCACCGACGACGCTGCGCTGGTGGAAGCCGCCGGTGGCCGTGTCGTGGTCGTGCCTGGCGACGTGGCCAACCGCAAGATCACCGACCCCGACGACCTCGCGTGGGCACGCCGCCGCGGTCGTCCAGAACAGGAAGCAACGGCGATGCAGCTGCCAACGATCCGTGTCGGCCAGGGTTTCGACATCCACCGCTTCAGCGACGACCCCTCGCGGCCGCTGGTCCTGGGTGGTGTCGTGTTCGAGGGCAGCCGTGGCCTTCACGGGCACAGCGACGCCGACGCGGCCGCTCACGCGGTCACCGATGCACTGCTCGGCGCGGCCGGTCTGGGCGACATCGGTGAGCACTTTCCCGACACGGACCCGCAGTGGAAGGGCGCCGATTCGCTGCAGTTGCTGCGCCACGCGGCGGCCCTCGTGCGCGAAGCGGGCTATCAGGTCGGTAACGTCGACTGTTCGGTGGTGTGTGAAACGCCGAAATTGGCGCCACACAGGGCGACGATGCAGCAGCGGCTCAGTGAAGCGGCCGGTGCACCCGTCACCGTCAAGGGCCGTCGGGCCGAAGGCCTCGGCGCCCTCGGTCGCCAGGAAGGCATCGCCGTATGGGCGGTGGCCGTGATCGTCGCAGCCCCGCTCGACGAGTAGTGCACACACCGGCTCGCTGAGCCGGCAGACGAAACGCAAGGACGAGATCGATGAAGCCAGGCAAACCGGTAGGCAACAAGGGCGGCCCGCGTGGCGCCCGTACTTCGGGCACCGGCAAGGGCGGTGGTGGCCGTCCAAGCAGCGGCGCCGCCGGGGGCGCCGCTGGCGGGCGCAGTAGCGGCACCGGTGGCCGTTCTGGTGCCGGCGCCGCCGGTCGCCCCGGTCGTCCGGGTGGCGTCGGCGGTGTGGGTGGCGTCGGTGGTGGGGGTGGCGTCGGTGGTGGGGCCGCACCGGCCAGCCCCGACGGGTATGGCAGCCGCAGCAGCGGGTCGCGTCCCAGCGGTGGCAGCAGTAGCCGTACCGCCAGCAACCGGGGTGTCACCGGCGCCCGTCAATACGCCTCGCGTGGTGCGGGCCGCACCGGCCGCATCGCCGCCCCCGGCGACGAGCGCAACCGCCCGGTGGACAAGCCGTTGGGCGGCGAGCAGGTGGAGGGCCGTCAGGCCGTTCGCGAACTGCTCATCGCCGGCAAGCGCAGGGTGCACGAGGTGTGGGTGTCGGTGGATCTCGATGCCAACAGCGACACCTCTGAGGTCATCGGCGACATCATCGAGATCGCCAAGACGATGCGCATCACCGTCACTCAGGTGGCCCGCCGCCGCCTCGACGACCAGGCCCGCAGCGAGGCCCCGCAAGGCGTACTCGCGTTCGCCGCGCCGTTGGAAGAAACCGACCTCGGCAACCTTCTGGTCCGCAAGGGCAACAAGCAGCCGTTCCTGGTCGCGGTCGACGGCGTCACCGACCCCGGCAACCTGGGCGCGCTGCTGCGCTGCTGCGACGGAGCCGGCGTGCAGGGCGTGGTCCTTCCCCGTCACCGTGCGGTGCACGTCACGCCCACGGTCGCCAAATCTGCCGCCGGTGCCGTCGAGCACGTGCCGATGTCGATCGTCGGTGGCCTGCCCGCCGCGCTGGCCCGCATCAAGGAAGCCGGCATCTGGGTCGTGGGTCTCGACGACGAGGCCGACCGCAGCCTGTTCGACATCGGCGACCTCGCGGCCGAGGGCATCTGCCTCGTGCTCGGTGCCGAGGGTGCCGGCCTATCGCGACTGGTGTGCGAGCGCTGCGACATGATCGTCAGTATCCCGATGTTCGGTCGGCTCAGCTCGCTCAACGTCAGCACCGCCGCTGCACTGGCGACGTACGAGATCGCCCGGCACCGCGTCAGCTGACCGGGCGCCTCCTTGCAACACTCACCGCAGCCGGCACCGCAACCCTCAACCGCACCACTCATGAGCCGTGTCGTCGAGTCCATCGCACCCGTCCGGTTGGGCCGTGGCTTTCGCTGGCTGCTCACCTCGTCATGGGTCAGCAACATCGGCGACGGCATCGGCCTCGCGGCCGGGCCGCTGCTGGTGGCATCGCAGACCAGTGACCCGCTGCTGGTCGCACTCGCGGCGCTGTTGCAGCGGGTGCCGTGGCTGGTGTTCGGCCTACACGCAGGCGTGATCGCCGACCGCCTGGAACGACGGATGATCGTGGTCGTCGTCGACTCGCTGCGTGCCATCGTGCTCACCGCACTGGCGGTGATGGTGGCCACGGACACGGTGAACGTGGCCGTGGTGTTGACAGCGATGTTCCTGATCGGCATCGCCGAGACGTTCGCCGACACCACCACCAACACGCTGCTGCCGATGCTCATCGAACCTGGCGACCTTGGTGTGGGCAACGCCCGCTTGATCCTCGGCCACATCACCGCCAACCAGTTGGCTGGCCCGCCCATCGGTGCCGCGCTGTTCGCCGCCGGCATGGCCTTCCCATTCATCGCCCAAGCCACCTGCGTGGGGTTGGGTGCGGTGCTGATCTCGCGGCTGTCGGCCAGCAAGCCGTCGCCCGCCACGGTGCACGCACCGGCACGGCAGCAGATCGGCGACGGGTTGCGTTGGCTGTGGAGCCATCCGCCGGTGCGCACGCTCACCATCACGATCGTCGCGTTCAACATCACATTCGGCGCGGCCTGGTCGGTGCTCGTGCTCTACGCCAGCGAGCGGCTGGGTATGAACGAACTGGGCTTCGGCCTGCTCACCACGGCGAGCGCGGTGGGCGGCATCCTCGGGTCGTGGACGTATGGCTGGGTGGAGCGCCGCATCAGCCTGGCCGACATCATGCGCGTCGGGCTGATCATTGAAACGCTGACGCACCTGACGCTGGCGCTCACCACGGCGCCCACGGTCGCGATGGCCACCTTCTTCGTCTTCGGCGTGCACACGGCCGTATGGAGCACCACCGCATCATCGGTACGCCAACGCGCCGTGCCCACAGAGTTCCAGGGGCGGGTGGGCAGCGTGTACATGATGGGCGTGCACGGTGGGATGGTGGTCGGTGCCGCGATTGGTGGCCTCATTGCCCGCCCATGGGGGGTCACCGCCCCGTTCTGGTTCGCGTTCGCCGGCTCGGCGCTGATCCTTGCCGTCATCTGGCGGGCCCTCGGCCACATCGCCCACGCCGACGCCCGTACCCGCGCGCACGCCTGACTTGCCCGCACCGTGGAGCGCAGGCTCAACCGGGCTCGGTCGCGGTGGGGTCCAAGGGCACCAACGGCAGCGGCACGGTGGTGGGGAGCAACGGGTCGATGGTGGTGGTGGGCGCAGTGGTCGTGGTGGTGGCACCGCCGTTCGGGCAGGTGACCTTGACGATCTGCTGCTGCTCGAAGTTGAACGTGGCGCGAGCCGTGGCGCCGAACAGGTCGATGAAATCGCCGAGCGACGCGGTGTCCTCTGGGCAACTGCGCGCGATCTTCGGGGCGTGCTGCACGACCCAGCCGTTCTCCAAACGCACCCAACCTCCGGACAACAGTTCAGCCACCGCCGGCAGTTCGACCGATGAGCCGGGGATGCCGGGGATGATCGAGAACCACAGTACGCCGTCACCCAGCAGGTCGACCGCAACCGTGCACTGACCCAGATCGGTGAGCCGCGGGCAGTCGATCTCGCCGGGGGTGCCGGCCAGGATGATCATGGTGCGGGTGGCATCGATGACCAGCGCCAGATCGGTGGTGGTGCGCCCGTCGACCATGTCGAACCCGACCGGCGGTTGCACTGCAAAGACCCAGGCGACGAGATCGATGGTGCGGCCGGCAGGGGCGCCGACATCCGCCCCGTCCACGCTGGCGGATTCGCGGTTGCCGGTGAACCAGACGACGGCCAGTGCCAGGCCGGCCAGCGCGAGCAGGGTCAGCCAGAAACGCAGGATGAAGAACTGCCGCACGGCGCGAAGCGTATGTCAGCCGGCGTCGCGAGCGGCTGCAGCCACCGCGACCGCGACCAGCGCCGCGCGGGCCGCTGCAGCGCCGATGGCGTCGAGCACGTCGTCGGTGTGGCCCAAACCCACGAACAGAGCCTCGTAGGCGCCGGGGGCCAGTGCCACGCCCTCGGCCAGCATCGCATGGAAGAACGCGCGGAAGAGGGCTTCGTCGGTGGTCTTCGCCTCGGCGAAGTTGGTGGGTGCAACGCCGTCGCCGAGCGCCGCGCCGAAATACATGCCGACCAAGGTGCCCACCACGGGGAAGACCGCCGGCAGGCCGGCAGCGGCGCACGCGTCGGTGAGCAGTACCGCTAGCCGGGCCGCCCGCGCCCGCAGTAGCTCGTAAGCGGCAGGGGTCAGCTCGGCCAGCGCGGCACGGCCGGCGGCAGTGGCCAACGGGTTGCCGGCGAGCGTGCCAGCGTGGAACACCGGGCCCAGCGGCGAGAGCGTCTCCATGATGTCGCGGCGGCCGCCGACGGCACCGATAGGCAACCCGCCGCCGATGACCTTGCCGAAGGTGGTGATGTCGGCGCGCACACCGAAGTGCTCCTGCGCGCCACCCGTGCCCAGGCGGAAGCCGGTGATGACCTCGTCGAACACCAGCAGCGCACCCACCCGGTCGCACTCGTCGCGTAGGCCCTGTAGGAACCCGGCGGTGGGGGCGACAACGCCCATGTTGGCCGCCACCGGTTCAACGATGACGGCGGCCACCTGCTCGTCGAGCTGGGGCACCACGTTGTACGGCACCACCATCGTGTTGGCGACCGCACTGGCGGGCACACCGGCGGTGCCGGGGAGACCCAGCGTGGCAACACCGCTGCCGCCGGCGGCGAGTAGCGCGTCGGTGGCGCCGTGGAAGTTGCCGTGGAAGATGACCAGGCGGTCGCGCCCGGTGAAGCCACGGGCCAACCGCACCGCGGTGCTGGTGGCCTCGGTGCCGCTGTTCATCAGGCGCACGCGTTCGCAGCTGGGCACCCGTCGGCTGATCTCCTCGGCCAGCAGCAATTCGCCAGGCGTGGGTGCGCCGTACGACGTGCCACCGGCAGCAGCGGCGCTGATGGCGGCAGTGACCATCGGGTGTGCGTGCCCGAGGATGATGGCACCGTAGCTCTGTACGAGATCGAGGTAGCGGGTGCCTTCGACGTCCCAGACGTACGGACCCTCGGCACGTTCGACGATGTACGGGGTGCCGCCGACCGCCTTGAACGCGCGGATGCTGCTGTTGACGCCACCGGGGATGACGGCGCATGAACGGGCGAACAGTTCGGCGTTGGAGCGCGGCAGGCCGGCGGGGAGGTCGCGGGGAAAGTCGGTCAATGCAGGCTCCTCAGGAGAACGTTTCGGCGTACCAGCGGGTGAGGTACGTCAAGATCACATCGGCACCGGCACGGCGGATGGCTGTCAGCTGCTCGGTGGCCACGGCATCGTGATCGATCCAGCCGTTGGCGGCGGCGGCCTTGATCATCGCGTACTCGCCGCTGACGTGGTACGCCGCGACCGGCACATCGACGGCGGCCTTCACCGCGGCGATGATGTCGAGGTAGCTGAGCGCCGGCTTGACCATCACCATGTCGGCGCCCTGCTCGAGGTCCGCGCGCACCTCCACCATGGCCTCGCGGGCGTTGCGCCAGTCCTGCTGGTACGCCTTGCGGTCGCCGCCACCGACGATGGCGCAGTCGACTGCGTCGCGGAAGGGGCCGTAGAGCCCACTGGCGTACTTGGCGGAATAGGCGAGGATCGCGGTGTGGTGATGGCCGGCACCGTCGAGCGCGGCGCGGATGACGCCGACCTGGCCGTCCATCATGCCGCTGGGCGCCACCACGTGTGCGCCGGCGTCGGCCTGCGCAACGGCGATGCGAGCGTAGATTTCCAGCGTCGCGTCGTTGTCGACCGAGGTGTGCGGGTGGCCGGCGGGGCCGTCGAGCACGCCGCAGTGACCATGCGAGGTGTATTCGTCGACGCACAGGTCGGCCATCAGCACCATGCGGTCGCCAACGTCGTCGGTGAGATCGCGCAGCGCGTGCTGGACGATGCCGTCCGGGGCAAAGGCCTGCGAGCCGATCTCGTCCTTGGTGGTCGGCACACCGAACAGGATGACGGCGCGAACGCCCAGGTCGGCGAGCTGGCGCACCTCTTCGCGCAGGCTGGCGCGGGTGTGCTGCATCACGCCCGGCAGCGACTCGATGGGTTGCGGTGCGGAGATGCCCTCACGCACGAACAGCGGTGCGATCAGCTGCCGCACGTCGAGCTGGGTCTCGGCGACGAGATCGCGCATGGCAGAGGAACTGCGCAGCCGGCGGGGCCGCGCGGCGGGAAATGAACCGGTCACGCCCGCATCGTATTCGGTGTGGGCGAGGAAGTCTCCGTGCCCCCTCGGCCGTCGGAAGAGGATTTTCTCACGTCCGGCCCTGGTGGAGCCGATGAATTCAACCGAGAATGGTAGGGAACGAGGATGTCCGACGGCTCGCGCCGGCGGCGATGACAACGGTTGCGGAACGCCGCCCGGCTCGCACCCATGAAAGGGATCGGTGAACGAACAACCCGGCGGGAACGACGCAATCGGCACCGACACCTTGGCGACCCTCGAGCAGCAGTCCATCGAGGCCCGGCAAGCGGGCGATTTCGAAGGCGCTGCGCGGTTGTTCGCGCGTGCCGCCGCTACCGCCGACCAACTGCAACGCCAGCTCAACCTGCAGTTGCGCGGGGCCTGTTGCCTGCTCGCGGTCGAACAGTACGACGAAGCCGCTGCAATCGCCCAGGTGGTGGCCCAGCAGGCTCGCGCCGAGCTCTTCCTCGCGGAGCTCGCCGACGCGCTGGGTTTGCTCGTCGACCATCACAGCCGGGCGGGTCGGTTGGCCGAAGGCGCACACCAACTGTCCGAGGCTGTGTACATCCTCGATCGCCTGCCGAATGAGCCGGCCAACTACCAGGTCGTGCACAACATGGCCGTCACCTACGCGAACTGCGGGTTCGTGGAGGCTGCGCTCGAGCTCTACGACCGGGCGCTGCGTCTGGCGGAGAACGACGGCGACCGGCAAAACGCCTACGCCAACATGTCTGCGGCGTACCACTACGCCGCGCAGCGCGAGCCGAACCCGGACATACGCAACCGCCTGGTGCACGACGGCCTGTACGCAGCCACCGCCGCGCTCGACCCGGAAGGCGGCAACGAACTGCTCGCAATGGCGTCAGCGATGGCCCACCGCTCGATGATGCTGGCCGAGATCGGCCACTACCACGCCGCACTCGACGATGCGCGCGCTGCCCGACGCACCGCGCTCGAGCACGGGATGCGTGAGGAGCAGGTGATCGCGATGTCCGGCGAGGCAATGGCGCTGTGGGGCGCCAGCCAGAACACCGACGTCCTGGACCTTGTGTGCAGCGCGCTCGCGCTGGCCAACGAATTGAGCTTCACCGACTACCTCCAGCCGTTGCTGAAGGTGGAGGTCGAGGTGCTGTGGATGATGGGCCGAGTCGACGAGGCGCGGACGGCACTGGAACGGAACCTGGCAGACGCCGACCGCAAGTTGCACGACGAGCGGTCGGCGCGCTGGGAGCACGTCCGCCTCGGCGTCGAGCACCTGCGCGTCGAGGCGCTCAGCGAGACCGACCCGCTGACCGGTCTACCCAACCGCCGGTACCTCGCCCACCTTTTGCCGGAAGTGCTCGATGACCACGCCCCGGTGTGTGTCGGCGTCATCGACCTCGACGGCTTCAAGCAGATCAACGACGGCTTCGGGTACCGCTTCGGGGATTCCGTGCTGCAGGAGGTTGCCGGGCTGCTCGAGCGCGTTTGCCGGCGCGGCGATTCGGTGGTGCGGCTCGGCGGCGACGAGTTCGTGATGATCCTGCGCGATACCTCGCCCGGCGACGCGCGCTACGTCTTCGAACGCATCCGCCAGTTGGTCGCCGCCCGCAACTGGGCAGGGCTGCCCAGCCATGTCCAGCTCACCGCGTCGGTCGGTGTGGCCGTGGGGAGCGGGGCATTCGATTCGCAACGAGTGCTGGCTGACGCCACCGACGCGCTGTGCAATGCCAAGAAGTCGGGCCGCGACCGCATCGCGTTCCGATGAGCTGCCACGGTTGCAGCCAATCCGACCGGTAGCGTCTGCGGCGATGGCAGCCCAGGCTTGGTTCTCACGCGGTGATATCGACGTCGCGCCCGGCAGCATCTCGGTGTTGCAGCTGACGGTGGTCAACCTCGGCGACACCACCGACACGCTCGTGCTGACACCCGCGGGCATGGCCGCGGCATGGACCACCATCGAGCCTGCCACGCTCACCCTTTTCGGCGGCACCCAGCAGGTGGTCGACATCCAGGTCTATCCGCCGCTGCTGCCCAGCACCACCGCCGGGCCCACCTCGCTGTCGGTGCGCATCGTCCCGCAGAGCGACCCTGACGAAGTACGCAGCGCGGAGACCACGCTCAACATCGCCAGCAGCTTCGACCGTCGGCTCAACGTGTTGCAGCCGGCGCTGCGGGCCCGCCGTTCCGCAACCTACGAGATGATGCTGGAGAACCGCGGCAACACGTTGGCCAGTTGCCGCCTCCACCTCATCGACCCCTCGGGCCGCATCGAGGCCGACTTCGACCCGCCGGCCGCTGGTGTGGAACCAGGCGCGAGCACCCTCATCCGCATGAAGGTGCACACCAAGGGCCTGCAGTGGGAACGCCGGGCGCGCACCGTGCCCTTCCGCATCGATGCAGATCAGCCCGGTAGCCCTACCGCCACCGCCTCGGCCACCTTCGTGCAGAGCCCGATGGTGCCCGAGCGGCTGGTCGGCCGCATCGTCGCGCTCGCCGCACTAGCCGGTGTCGCGCTGATCGGCTGGTTCGGTGTGGTCAAGCCCGCCATACGCGACGCCGCCGATGAAGCGGTGCTGGCTGCCACCCCGGCCACCACCACCACCGTGCAGTCACCCACCGATTCGGCCACTGGCATCTCGGTCGAGTCGTCCGTGCCGGTGGAGGAGCAGGGCGTCATCGTCAACCTGCCGTTGCCGCTGGCCGTCGCCGTCGGCCAGACCGACGCCAACCGGTACACGGTGCCTGCCGGGCAGCGGTTACAGATCACTGACATCATCGTGCAGAACCCCAACTACGACCAGGGCACGCTGCTGGTGCTGCACAACGCGAACACGCTGTATACGTTCGGTTTGGCCAACATCGTCGGCGATGCCGGCGTCGCGCTGGTCACCCCCATCGAGCTCTTCGCCGGCGACCAATTGGTCGTACAGGTCACGTGCGCCGGCATCGGCGACAGCACGCAGGCCACCTGTGTGCAGAACGTGTTCGTCAGCGGCGTCCTGCTGCCCGCCTGATCGCGCTGCCGCGGTCGGCTCGTTGCCGCTCCGTTGGGCGGTTGTGCTGCGAGCGGGGGTCAGCGGCTGGGCCAGCTGGGCGAGCTGGGGCCCCCACGTGTGGCCTGCACCACGATCTGTACGTCGGCGCCGGCTACCTGACCATCGGCGGTCTGGGCGACCAGTGTGCGCACGCCAGCACGCTCGCCAGGGCGCACGAGCAACACCGCCAACAAGGAACCGTTGGCGTCGGTGATGACCGAGAGCGGCCGACCGCTGCCGTCGGACCAGGTGAGGGTGACGGCCGTGTTGGGAGAGAACCCTGCGCCGGCGACGGTGAGGCGGGTGCCGGCGATGGCCATCGTGTTACCGACGGCCAGCTTCGGCTCGTAGCGGCCATCGCCGCTGATGAGGATGGTGGTGTAGACACCATCGGCAGTGACGGCCACGATCTGTGCGGTGCGGCGGCCGGCGGCGGTGGGGGTGAAGATGACCTGCAGGTCGCACGACGCGCCGGCGTCGAGGTTCTTGCCAGAGCACTCGTCGAGGTTGACCTGGAAGTCGTCGGGGTTTGAGCCGGAAACCTTCAGCTTGCCCATCTTCACCGGGTTGAACGCAACGTTGAACAGCGCGAACGGCACCGGCTCGCCGCGGGTGCCCACGACCAGCGAGCCGCCGTAACCGCCGCCGGGCGCCGGGGCGAGTGATGGGTCGCCGCCCAGGCCGGTGAGCTCGGAGGTGATGGAGGTGGCGCCGAAGCCGTCCTCGGCAACGGTGAGCGTCGAGGTGATCTCGCCGGCCACGCTGGGCATCAGCATCAGGTTGACCGTGCAGGAGCTGCCCGGCGGCACCGGGGTGCGGGCCTGGTCGGCGCAGCTGCCGCCACTGATCAGGAAGTCGGGGTTGGAGACGACCACCGTGGCGGGCACGAACGACGACGGGCCACGGTTGTTGAGCACCAAGAACCATTCCGGCCCGGGAAAGCCGACGGCCACGGTGCCGACGTTGAGTGCGGCCAGTTCCAGCACCGGCGGGTGGTCGACGATGGCGACCTGGCGGCCAGCGGCCGGGATTCCGAAGGCGGCACCGGCGAGCGTGTCGAACACGACGACGCGACCGCTGGCCGAGAGCCGCGGGTGCGAGTTGGCGGCCGGGGCCGGGCTGACCCCATCGGCAAGCACCGAGACTCGCTCGACCGCACCGGTGGAGGGCACGAACAGCACGATCTCGCCGTCGGTGGGCCCGCCGGCGCCGCCGCTGCGGGTGGCGAACAGGTTGGTGGCACGCGAGACGTACAGCAGTTCGTCACCGCTGGCGTTGAGGGTGGGCTGGCTCGCCGGGGCATCGACGGCGACCGGCGCAGCCGCTGGGTCGGTGGACGGTGCCCGGCTGGCCAGCTGCAGCGAGCCCAGTGCACGGTCGAACAGGTACACCTGCGGTGTGCAGCCGGGGTTGCACAGCGGCAGCACCGCACCAGCCACCAGGCTGGTGGCGGTGGACACGAACGCCACGTGCTGGCCGTCGCCCGACAGCGCAGGACTGTAGGAGTTGCCGTTGTCGCCAGTGAGCGGGTTGGAGAGACGCCGGACGTTGCTGGTGCGGTCGAAGTTGCTGCGATCCCAGACGTACACATGGGAGGTGGCGGGCGCGCCCGGCTGCGGGCCGGTGCCCCAGGTGGCCAGCAGCGCCGACGAGTCGGCGTCGGAGGCGTACGCCACGATCAGCCCGTCGGCGCTGATGGAAGGCTCGCGCAGGCCGACGTACTGGAACGTGCTGTCGGGGGCGGAACCGGGGGTGCCGACGACCGGTTGCGTGCGGCCAGGATCTCCGATGGCGATGGACAGGTCGACGATGGTGACGCCGGTGAGTTCGGGTGCGGCCACACTGAACTGGTTCGTGTAGGCGACTTCGCCGCCCTCGGCGGACACCGCCGGCGGGTACAGCGGGCTGGCGTTGTCGCCGGCAGCGGCTTCCAGCCCCGAGCCGCGCGAGGCAGACACGAGCTCCCAGTCGCCGGGCAGGCCACCGCATACCGGCAGCAGCAGCCGGTAGACGTCCCAGCGGTCGCCGTCGTCGTCGTCGCGGAACAGGTCGTAGGCGAGCTCGGTGATGATGGTGACGGTGCACCCGTCGGCGCTGACCACCGGCCACAGCGAGTTGCCGGGCCGGATGTCAGTGGACTGCGGTGTGAGCTCGACCAGCGAGCCGTCGGCGCGATCTTTCAGCCAGATGGTGCTGGTGCGCTCGTCGCCGGCAAGAGGCGCACCGGAGTACGCCACGAGGCGGCCGTCGCCCGACACCGTTGGCGTCTGCGAGGTGGCTGCCTCGACCACTGCGCCGGGCAGTTCGGGGCGGTCGGCCGGCGCGCGACGATCTGCGGCTACCTGGGTTGCCCCCAGGGCCGTGATCACTGCGGCTGTCGCCCCGAGGAGGGCCCAGCGCCGAATGCCCGACGTGCCTTGCATCATGCTTGAACTAGCTCCGACCGAATTGGGGGTGGACCATGATGAACGTTACTCGCTGAGCGAGAGGTGTTGCTCCAGCGCATCCACCAAACCACCCAAAGTGTGATCGGTCGCGACCACTGCCACCTTGAGGCCGGCGTGGTCGACGGCCGCTGCTGTCTGCGGACCGATCGCGACGACGATCGGCGGTGTCGTGAGGCCGAATACCTGCACCCACGCCCGGGCGGCCGAACCACTTGCGAACAACACCGCGTCTGCCGCAAGCACAGTCAGTTGCGCGCCCGCCGTGGGCTGGGCGGGAACGCTGCGATATGGGGCAATGGCCGTGACCTGCCAGCCCATTGCGGAGAGGCCGTCGGCGAGCGTGGGCTCGGCGTGCACCGCCTGTACCAGCAGCACCCGGCCGTGCCCGGCGGGGAACTGGGCCAGCAGACCGGTGGCCCGCTGCTGGGTGGGTACCAGCACTTCGGCCAGCCCACCGGCGGCCAGCACGGCGGCCGTGGTGCTGCCGACCGCGGCGGCGCGGGCGGGCACCGCCTGAGGGTGGGCGGCGAGATAGTGCTGGGCGCCGTTGGGTGAGGTGACGACCAGCCAGTCGAACGTCTCGGGCCGGGCGGCAGCAAGCTGCGCGGCGCCGTGCGGTTCGGTGATGATCTCGATCAGCGGCACCACCACCGGCACCGCACCTACTGCGGCGAGCAGCGCGGCCAGATCGTCGGCCTGGTCGGCGGCGCGGGTGACCACAACCCGGCGACCAGTGAGCGCGCCCATCGCGACGACCCTCAGCCCGGCGAGCCCGGCAGCGCGCCGGCGAGCCGGCGCGCCAGGGCGGCGGCCTGCGCCAGCCGTTCGGCGGGTGTGCCGTGCACCGTGACGACATCGGCCACGTGAAGGTTCGCGCCCGGCTCGGCGAGGAAGCCGGCCAACCGGTCGGCCTGCGCATGCGCCGCCACCGGCAGCGAGCAGCCGGTGCCCAGTTCGGCCAGGAAGGCCCGTTCGAGCTGCACCGCGGCGCGCGTGGCTGGGTGGTCGACGGCGGCCAGCAGGGTGGCCACAGCCTGGTCGGCGGCGCGGCATTCCAGGGCGACGCAACCCTGGCCGGGCGCAGGCACGAAGTCGTCGACGGGCAGCACCTGCGCGATGCGGTCGGTGAGCTGCAAGATCTGCAGTGCAGCGACGGCCATCACCAGTGCGCCACCCTCGGGCAGCTTGGAGAGGCGGGTGTGGATGTTGCCGCGAAGCTCGACGAACTGCAGATCCGGGCGGGCGACGGTGAGCTGAGCGCGCCGGCGAACCGAGCCGGTGGCGATGGTGCCACCGGCGGGCAGGTCGGCGAGCGCCGAGCCGACCAACGCATCGCGCGGGTCGCGGCGCTCGCAGAACGCGGCGAGCTGCAGGCCGTCGGCCACGACCGAGGGCAGGTCCTTGGCGCTGTGGGCGGCGAAGTCGGCGTCGCCGTGCAGCACCGCCCGCTGCACTTCTTTGACGAACACGCCCTGGCCGCCGATGGTGTGCAGCGGCACATCGGTGCGCTGGTCGCCCAACGTCTCGACGAAGACCAGTTCCACCAGCAGGCCGGGGTGGGTGGCCATCAACGTCTTGGCAACCGCGGTGGCCTGCGCTGTGGCCTGTGCGCTCCCACGGGTGGCCAGCCGCAGTGTGCGGTCGGCGCGCTGCGCCGCCATCAGCCGAGGTCGAAGAGGTCGCGCACGGCGGCGGCGTTGCGCTCGCCCTGCGGGGTGCCGGCGTCTTCTTTGAGGCGCACGGACAGCTGGTGCAGCAGCTTGGCGACGAGGCCCTTGGTGACGCCCTCGACGACATCGCGTTGCGCAGGGTCCAGCGAGGCCAGACGGCTGGCGAAGCGATCCAGCTCGGCGATGCGCACTGCGTCTGCCTTCTCGTGCAACTGTGCGACCAGCGGGGCGGCCTGGCGAGCCGTTGCCTCCATGCCGAAGCGTTCGACTTCCTGGCTGACAATGGCCCGCACGCGCTGGGCCTCGGCAGCGCGCAGTGCCAGCCCGCGGGCAGCCCAGTCGCGCAGGTGGTCGAGGTTGAGCAGCGTCACGTTGTCGGCCTGCTCGACGTCGGCGGCGACGTCGCGGGGCACCGCGATATCGACGACGAGCAGCGGTGTCTCGATGCCGTCGCGGGCAGCGGCGAGCAGGTCGCGATCGATGATGATGCTGCCGGCACCGGTGCAGGTGAGCAGCACGTCGGCGTCGCGCAGGGCCTCTCCCAGCTGAGAGAACGGCACGATGTTGCCGTTGACCCGTTCCGCCAGCTTGCAGGCGCGGGCTTCGGTGCGGTTGGTGACCGTGATGTCGGTGGCGCCGGCGCCGACGAGCGCGACAGCGACGCCTTCGCCCATCTCGCCCGCACCGATCACCAGCACCCGCCGGCCGGCGAGACTGCCGAGGCGTTCGTTGGCCATTTCGACGGCCGCGTGACTGACCGACGCAGTGTGCTTGCCGATGGACGTTTCGGTGCGTGCCCGCTTGCCGGTCTCGATGGCGTGACGGAACAGGAGGTTGAGCGTGGCCTTGCTGCCGCCCTCGGCCTGTGCGATCTCCCATGCGCCTCGTACCTGGCCGAGGATCTCGCTCTCGCCGAGCACTGCCGATTCCAGGCCGGATGCAACCTCGAAGAGGTGGCTGACGGCAGCGTCGTCGTGTTGGCTGTAGAGATGCGAGTGCAGCTCGTCGGGCTGCATGCCGCCGAGCTCGCAGAAGAAGTCGCGAATGTCGGCGTAGGCGCCGTGGAAGCGCTCGGCGACTGCGAACACCTCGGTGCGGTTGCAGGTGCTGAGCACGGCGGCCTCACGGATGTTGGCCCGGCCGACGAGGCCGGTGATGGCCTTGGTGAGGCTCTCGCCCGACAACGAGACGCGTTCGAGCAATTCGATGGGAGCCGTGCGGTGATTGACACCGATGACAACGATGCTCATGCCGGTTCCAACCCTACGCCGTTGCCGTTCGTGAGGTGCCACCGGGCACCGCATGAATCGCGCCACCGGCCCGGCGCTGCTCGTGGTAACTGAGGATCTGCAGCTCGACGGCGAGGTCGACCTTGCGGACCTCGATCGAGCGCGGCACCGATAGCACGACCGGTGCGAAGTTCAAGATGCTGGTGACGCCGGCCTTGACCAGGCGGTCGGCGGCCTCCTGGGCAGCATTGCCGGGTGTGGCCACGACACCGATGTTGACCCGCTTGGTCTGCACGATCTGGGGCAGTTCGTCGATGTGACGCACCCGCATGCCACCGAGCACCGACCCGACCTTGGTGTCGTCGACGTCGACGATGCCGGCTACGGGAAACCCGCGCTCGCCGAAGCCGCCGTAACCGGCCAGGGCTTGGCCCAGGTTGCCGGCGCCGACGATGACGACGGGCCAATCGTGGGTGAGGCCCAACTCGCGGCGCACCTGGTAGATCAGGTAGTCGACTTCGTAGCCGACACCGCGGGTGCCGTAGCTGCCCAAGTACGACAGGTCCTTGCGGACCTTGGCGGCGTTGACGCCGGCGAGTTCGGCCAGCCGCTCGGAAGAGATGCTGTCGACACCCTCCGCGCTCTGCTCACCGAGGATGCGCAGGTACACCGGTAACCGCGACACGGTGGCATCAGGGATGCGACGACGGTTCCGATCGGTGGCCATACCGAAGGACACGTTATGCACTCGTGCACACGTTCACAAAGCCCGCAGGGTGAGAGTCAGGTGTGACGTTCGGCGCCGTGACGCCTCGCCCTGTGCGTCAGACGAGGTCGCGGCGCAGCAGCTTGCCGCTGACGTTGCGCGGCAGTTCGTCGACGAAGATGATCTTCGCCGGGCACTTGTAGCGGGCCAGGTTGTCGAGGCACCACGAGACGAGGGTGTCCTCGTGAGCGGTGGCGCCGAGCTCGAGGACGACGAACGCCTTGACGGCCTCGCCGGTGTGCGGGTGCGGCACACCGATCACGCCCACCTCATGCACGTCGGGGTGCTCTATCAGCACTTCCTCGACCTCGGCCGGATACACGTTGAACCCGCTGACGATGATGAGGTCCTTGGCGCGGTCGACGAGGTACAGGTAACCGTCGTCGTCGACCACTGCGATGTCGCCGGTGCGCAGCCAGCCGTCGGCGGTGAGCACCCTGGCGGTTGCCTCTGGCTCGTTCAGGTACCCCTTGAACACGTTGGGGCCCTTGACCCAGATCTCCCCAGAGTCGCCATCCAGTGCGTCGTCGCCGTTTTCGTCCACCAGCCGCACCTGGATGCCGTCGAGCACCTTGCCCACCGAGCCCACCTTCGGGGGCAGGCCGGACGAGGAGGTGACCACGGGTGACGCCTCGGTGAGGCCGTAGCCCTCGCGCAGGGTGAGGCCGAAGCGCTGCTGCAGATGGCGGGTGGGTTCTTCGGGCATCTTCGCGGCACCCGTGAGCGCCAAGCGCACGGTGGCGAAGCTGTCGGCGGGGGCGTCGTCGAAGTGGCTGAACGCCAGCCACAGCGGCGGCGCGCCGGGGATGACGGTGACGCTGCGTTCGCTGATGGTTTCGAGCGCAGTGAACGGGTCGAATCGCTGCACCAGCACCACGGCGGCGCCGCGGGCAAGGGTGAGACCGAGCACGACGTTGAGGCCGAAGATGTGAAACATCGGCAGCACGCCGTAAACGACGTCGCCCTCGACGATGCCGTCGGTGCTGCGGCCCTGTTCCAGGTTGGACAGCAGGTTGCCGTGGCTGAGCATCGCAGCGCGGGGCGAGCCGGCGGTGCCGCTAGTGAAGATGAGCGCGGCCAGATCGTCGGGCTCGACCTCGACGGCGGGGACCTGCTCGGCACCGAGCAGGTCGTCGAACGCAGAGTCGGCGCCGGGCACGGTGCCGGTCTCGGTGGCCACCACGTGCTCGACGGTGGGCAGTTTGGCGCGGTCGATCTGCGCCCATGCATGTGCCGCAGTGGGCTCGACGACGACGACCTTGGCGCCGACGGTGAGGACTTGGCGCTCGATCTCGGGTGCCGGACTGGCAGGGTTGAGCGGCACGGTGACCGCTCCCAGGCCAAGTGCGGCGAGGTAGAGGTCGACGAAGTAGCGGCCGTTGCTGCAGAGCAGTGCGATGCGGTCGCCCTTGCCGACGCCCAGTTGTGCGAGCCCGCCGCGCACGTGCGCGACCTGGTCGCGCAGTGCCCCGTAGGTGGTGGGCCGGCCGCGGCTGATGATGGCCACGTGGTCGGCCGGATGCGGATCGATGATGTGCGCGAGATTCACGTGATGCCAGCTCCCTCTTGCGGCATCGGTGATGCTACTCACACGACTGCCTGTGGCGTTACAGCCGTAGCAGGGACAAGATGCCGGCGGTGAGGATGCCCAACAGCAGCAGGCCGAGGGTGAGCGTGGTCGCGGGGCGCATGACGCCACGCTACCGGCGCAGGCTGACCGGCACGGTGACGCCGGGGCCCTGGCCGCCTTCGTCGAGGGGGCAAAGGGTGACCTGGTCGGCCGTGGCGAGAGCGAGCTCGTCGGCAGCAGAGCGGCGGTCGAGGGTGAGCGTGAGCAGCCCGTAGCCGTCCACTATCAGGCCCACCGAGCCGGGCCCGAGACCGCCGGCGCGGGCGACCCGTTGGGCGACCCTCACGACCTCGCCGGCGGTGACCTGCAGGCGCGTGCCTTCGGCTGCGCCCCACAGCGTCACGTCGTCAAGGCCGATGTTCAGCTGGCAATTGCCGTGGTGGTCGATCCACAGCACTTCCGCGTGCACGCCAACGACACCGTCGTCGAGGTCGCGTGGCAAGGGCACGACACCGGGCAGCAACGTGTCGGCGTCGACCACCGTGCCGAGTTCGGCGAGGTCGGCTCCGTTGCACAAGTGCGCGGCGATGGGTGCGTATACGTCGCGGCTGGGTAACGGCGCGCCGGGGCTGGCCAATTGGAACTCGGCGTTGTCGAGGACGACCGCCCGGCCGGCACCACCGGCCATCGAGATTGCGGACGCAAGCAGCCCGTTGTCGGGGCCGATGATGACGCCTTCGCCGCCGGCGACTTCGATGGCGATGGCCTTTCGGTCGCCGGCGTCGACTACGGCCATCACCACGCCCGACGGCACGTAGCCGATGGCGCGAGCGAGCGCCAGGCTGCCGGCGCGCACGTCGTATGCCGGGATTGCGTGGCTGAGGTCGACGACATGGGCGTGCGGTGCGAGATCGCGCACGACGGCCTTGACCACGCCCACGTGCTCGTCGACGAGGCCGAGGTCACTGAGGAACGAGATGGTGTCGTAACGGCGGCCCATGGGCGGCCACGCTACCTGCGTGAAAAAACGAAGAGGGCCGATGCCAACCCCCCGATGGCACCAGCCCTCTGCGGCGCAGCCCTTGCGGGGCGCGACACCCGTGTGACGAATCACCCGGTTGGTCTTGCGACCGAACCGAAGGATAGGCACAGAACACCCGGTGAGAAAAGAGTCACAGCCAGATTTCTTTCGGGCAGCTGAACCACGGGTGAACGGTTGTCGTCCAGGGTTGTCATTCAGCGCTGCGGGCAGATGAGGAACTTCTGACCGGTGGCCTGCTTCGCGTAGGTCTGGAGGTTGGCCACGTCGAGCACGCCGGCCAGCGGCACCTCGTCGGTGTAGTGGCTGGCGAAGGTGGTGGTCAGTTCGTCGACCACTCGCCCGCGCAAGCGCAGCATTCCCTCCAGGCCCAGCTTGCCGAGGAACGGGGTCAGCAGCCAGCCGTTCAGCCCCCACGACATGCCGAAGTTGCGGGTGAGTTCGGTCGGGCCGCGGTCGAGGCCGCCGTAGATGAACACCTGCTTGTACACGTCGCTGCCGTAGCGGCTGTACTCGCCGCCCTTGGCGTTGGCGGCGGCTTCCATGCAACCCAGGATCTGGCCGGCCAGCTTGCCGCCGCCGATCGCGTCGAACGCGATGGTGGCGCCGGTGGAGATGAGTGCTTGGGTGAGGTCATCGAGGAACGCCGGCGCGCTGGAGTCCACGATGTGCTCGGCGCCCTGCGCGCGCAGGATCTCGGCCTGTTCGGGCCGGCGCACGATGTTGACCAGCGGTACACCGTCGGCGAGGCAGATGCGGTTGAGCATCTGCCCCAGGTTGGATGCGGCAGCAGTGTGGGCCAGCGCGGTGTGGCCGTCCATGCGCATGTTCTCCACCATGCTCAGCGCAGTGAGCGGGTTGACGAAGCACGACGCGCCCTGGGCGGCGGTGGCGCCTTCGTGTAGTTCCATGCACATGAACGCGGCGGCGGCCCGGTACTCGCCGTAGGCGGCACCGCCGACGAAACCGACCAGCTTGCCCAGCAACGCCTGCGACTCGGGGGAGTCGCCGGCGGCCACGACGACGCCGGCGCCCTCGTTGCCGACGGGCATCGATTCGCTCACGCGGGCGGCCAGCCCCTTCATCGCCGCGGGCGGGATGGGGGCGGTGACGACGGTGGCGTCGCCGCTGCCAGTGGAGGTGGCCTGCGAGACGTCGGCCATAGCCAGCAGTAAACCGAGGTCCGACGGGTTGATCGGCGTGGCTTCCACCCGGACGACCACTTCGTGAGCGGCCGGCACGGGCATGTCGGTGGTGGCGATGGACAGCTCGAGACGGCCGTCGCGGGTGACCAGCGAACGGATCTGGCGCATGGTGGTGGGCAGGTCGGTCATGGCGTCCACCCTCTCACGCCAACGGTTGGTGGTGCGACGCCTGTCATGCCCGCTCTCTGGCGATGACAACCTTGGTTGCGCGGTGCCGCGCCGACGCGCAACGAAAGTTGTCAACGTGGAGAGCAGAGTCTGTGCCGGCCACTTCGCATGTCTGGCTCAGGCATTCAAGGCGTCGATGAACGCGCGGATCGCGGCCACCACGTCGACGGCGTGGCTGGTTTCGTGCATCGAGTGCTCGCCGCCCTCGATCACCTGCAGGCGGGCATTCGGCATTTTGCGCTGCAGGTACTCGCCCGAGGTCGTGTACTCGGACCGGTCGGCGGACCCTGCCAGCACCAGCGTGGGTGTGCCGATCTCGGCCAGGCGATCCATCACCACCGAATCCTGCTGCAGGTTCAGCTCGGCCGCTTGCATCGGCACCCCGAAGCGGTGTGCGTTGCGCCGTGACCGCTCGTTCCAGCCCTCGCGCTTCTCCGGGTCGCGAAAGCCGGGCCCGGTGTTGAGCACCACGATCCCGAGCGCCATGCCGGGGCGGGTGGCCGCGTAGGCAAGCGCGAGGTAGCCGCCCAGCGAGTGGCCCACCAGCACGGCAGGCTCACCAAGGCTGTCGAGCACCTCGTCGAGGTCGTTCAGGGCTCGGTCGCGGGTGTAGTCGCTGGGGTCATCGGGGACGGGGGACAGGCCATGCCCGAGCAGGTCGACGGCCAGCACCGTGTGGCTGCCGGCTAGCTGTGCCATGCATTCGGCCCATGTCGCAGCGGACGAGCCCATGCCGTGCACGAACACGATCGGCGGGCTGCCGTGCCCCTCGGTGACTACATGCAACCGCATCTCGAACGCTCCCTCTCGCGCACCCCAGTGCGCGCAACCGGCGCACAGCTTGTCATCGCTGCGCCCATGCGCGAGAGACGGCGCGACAGTGGGCGGGTCCCTGCTGGACCCGCCCGCTGTGCAGCTATCGGTCAGGCGGCCTTGTGCGTCACGCGCCGCGACGCCGTCGGCTTGTGCGTGGTGCCCTTTGCCGGCATGTGGATCGTCGGCTTCATCGGCTGTGCAACGGTGTCCATCTTGGTGATGGTCGGCTCCATGGCCTTCATCATCTTGCGGACGAACATGGTCTGCTCCTCGACGAATTGCTTGCGGAACTTCAACTGGTTGTCGACCAGTTCGGCGACCGTCGGCACCTTCGCCATGAACGGCGGGCGCTCGGGCACGTACCGGGCCATCGTCTTGGCCATCTCGCCTGCGTACCGCACCACTGGTGCCTCAACCCTCTTGATGAGCGTGAAGTACTCGTCCTGGACCTTCGTCAGCGTTGACATCGCTGCGTTCTTGGTGGTGGTTGTCATGATCGTGACCGTCCTTCGGGGTCTCATCGGACCCAACTCCATCGTCCACCTGAGTGCTTGCTTTTGCAAGCAGAGTGCGAGTGACAGTTGGCGCATCGGCGCTCCGTTGGATTGTGGCGTGGTTCGGGTATAGACACTTCCGATGAGCAGCCCGACGACAAACACCATGCCGACGTCGACCATCACGCTTCGGGGGCTGCGGCGCTGGAACATTGCGATGGCGTTGCTGCACTTGGTGCAGGCCGCGGCGATGCTCGCGCTGACCAACAACCGTTCGCTGCCGGTTACTGCTGTCTACGGCACCGGCCCGCCCGGGCAGCCTGAGCGGACGGCGGAGCTGACCACACTCTTCTCGTACCGCATCGGGTGGGCGGTTGCCGCGTTCATGCTGCTGTCGTCATTGTTCCACGCGATCGTTGCGAGCGGGTGGGGTTTCCCCCGCTACACCGACGAACTGACTAACCTGCGCAACCGCTTCCGCTGGGTCGAGTATTCGCTGTCGGCCTCGCTGATGATCGTGCTCATCGCTGGCATCACCGGCATCACCGACGTTGCTGCGCTGATCGCACTGTTCGCCGTCAACGCGTCGATGATCTTCTTCGGCTGGCTGATGGAGACCGGCTCGCGGCCGGGTGACGCTGCTCGATGGACGCCGTTCGTCTTCGGCTGCATCGCGGGCGCAGCGCCGTGGATCGCGATCATCGTCTACCTCTTCGGCACCGATGGTGTGCCGGGCTTCGTGTACGGCATCTTCGTGACGCTGTTCATCCTGTTCAACTGCTTCGCCGTCAACCAATGGCTGCAGTACCGCGCTCGTGGCCGTTGGGCCGACTACCGCTATGGCGAGCGGGTATACATGATCCTCAGCCTGGCGGCGAAGTCGCTGCTGGCCTGGCAGATCTTCGTCAACGTGCTGATCTAAGCCCAGGCCTGCACGGCCATGATGGCCACCAGTGCGCCGCGGGTGGTCCAGGCGATGGTGCGCGGCCAATTGGTACGCACCAGGCGTTGACCGGTAGCGGTGGTGGGCGCCGCGGCCATCTGCGTGTGCAGCGGCACCGAGAGCAGCACGGTGCAACACAACGCCACAGCAAGCAGGACCGCGGCACACCAGGGCAGTGCCCAGTTGACGGCAGCGGGTCGGTCGACCAGCAGGATCAGCGTGCTGACGCCTTCGATCGCCATTGGCACGGCCACCACCTGTGCAGTGCGCGACTGGTGCTGCAGCGCGACGCGGCTGGCGCGTTCGGTGCCGACAAGAGCGAGTAGCGGATAGTGCACGCGCTGCACGAACCAGATGACGCCGACCATCATCCATGTAGCGGCGAGGTTGGCGACCAGCGCTGCTTCGGGCATGCCTGCAACGTACCGGTGGGCAGTCGGGAGCGACTCGCCGTGTTCGTTGTCGCGTCGTATTTGTCGATGTTTGCGGCACCCGTCGAGTGGGAACTCGGCTGTCAGCAACGACTTAGGAGGCACTCCCCATGGACAAGAATCTCGATCAGGCCAAGGGCAAGATGAAGCAAGCTGTCGGCGATCTCACCGATGACCGTGAGCTCGTACGTGACGGCAAGAACGACGAGCGCGCCGGCAAGGCGAAGGAAGCAATGAGCGATGTGAAGGATCGCCTCGACGACGCCGTGGACAAGGTGAAGGACAAGTTCAACGATCGTTGAGTCCGCCGAACGCTGAGCAGTTGGTGGAGAGGACCCCCCGTTTCACCCCGGCCTCTCGCCTCCCGCCAGCCCCATCCGGCCGTGGTGTCGCTCCCGTCAGGGAGCCGGCACCACGGCCGGATCGCGTCCGGCACTTG
>Ga0105047_10003689_pt1 | contig 26923 bp, 28 predicted proteins | sample MAT04_FD_78384 | JGI IMG/M metagenome (GOLD analysis project Ga0105047, IMG submission 78384) | Freshwater microbial communities from Lake Fryxell liftoff mats and glacier meltwater in Antarctica - MAT-04 (megahit assembly) | ecosystem: Environmental > Aquatic > Freshwater > Ice > Liftoff... | reverse complement strand
TGCACTGGCTACTCCCTTTCGAAATCAACCGCGCCCGTGGGGGCGCATTTCGTAAAGGAGAGTCGTCATGAAAACCATCATCTTCGAAGGTGAAACCGGTTCCCCGGATTGTCCGGAATGGCATACCTGGCGTCAGCAAGGTATAGGGGGCAGCGATGCACCGGTGGTAGCGGCCGATGCCGGCATCGTCCAGAAGGCGAAATGGATGGATTCCATCCAGGCGCTCTGGGAGATGAAGACTGGCAAGCGTGGTCCCAAGCCAGCCAACCCGGCCATGATGCGGGGTCGCAAGTACGAGGAGGCCGCCCGGATCGCCTACGAGAAGTCCACCAGGAATCTGGTGAACTCCGCGTTTGGCGAGAACGACAAGTTGACCTACGTGCGTGCGAGCTTCGATGGCCTGTCGTTCGATGGCAACCTGATCGTCGAGATCAAGGTTCCCGGCGACCGGACCATGCAAATGGTGCGGGAGGGCAACATCCCGGAGTATTACCTGCCCCAGCTTGCCCACCAGGCGGTTGTCGCCTGGGGTGAGCCAGGTCCGTCGTGGCAAGGCAACATCTGCCATTTTGTGGCCTACGTCCCGGAGACGGGTGAACTGGTTCGCCGTGATGCAAGCGTCCAACGTCTGGCGGAGATCGCTCATGGCCTGCTGGAGGCGGAGTCTCGCTTCTGGGAGTTCGTTCGCCTGAATGTGCTCCCGTGTGGGGATGTCTGGCAGGGAGCCTCCGCCATCTGGTTGTCGGCGCATGCCGCGTTGGAAGTGGCCAAGGCTACCGAGGAGCGCGCCAAGCATCGCCTGGTCGAGTTGCTCGGTGAATCCGAGAAGCGCGATGGTGCAGGTGTGGTGGTGTACCGCTCCACCCGTCAGGGTGCGGTGGACTACGAGCCCCTTCTTCGGGAATACGGCATTCCACCCGAGCGGTTGGACGGACTGCGCAAGAAATCCTCGCTGTCCATTACCGTGAAGTCGCTTGGGCGGGCCTGACCATGTGCCATGTACCCGAACTGGGTGATTTGGTCTTGGCCTTGGTGAGTGTTCGTGAAACCGGGGGGACTCGGCATGACGCGAGCATCCTGCAGTGGTCGCTGGGCGCCGATGTGGGGCGTTATCGTCAAACACTGGACCGTATCGAGCAGGGCAGGGCGTCCGTTCTGGACGCTGTTCGCCTGGATCTGGCGTTTGATTCGGTACTGCGACAGCGTGCCAGCGACTATCGGCAGGAGGTGGAGCAGACGGTTTTTCCGCTCTCGTTCCGCTGGTTCTGGTTGGCTTCTTCACATGACGTAGCCGCCAACCATGCCTGGTTCCAGGAGTGGTTGTCGTCTTATGACGAACTGGCTGCCTACAAGGCCGCCTGTCTCGTCCAGGATCACGCTTTGATGCATTGATGCATTGATGCATTGATGCTTTGATCCTGACCCCCGACCCCGCCCGGTCTCTGACTTGGCGGGGTTTTTTATCGTCTGCTGGTTTCCCTACTCCCTTCTGAAACCGAAGCGCCGGTGTGGGGTTTGTCCCCATCGCCGGCTTCACCCAACCCGCCACCCGTGGGGGTGGCGTCCAGAAGGAGAGTCGTCATGGCTACCGCCAAAATCGCAAATCTGTTCAATGTTGCCGCACCGGAACAGGCTGTCGTGGAAACACGTGAGCCTGGACCATGTACCCCAAGTATCGATCCGCATTACCAGTTCAATCTGCTGGTGTTGAAGAAGGTGATGATGTGGCTCTCGGAAAACGCCCCGGTGAAGAACCTTTTCATCCTGGGCGACGCCGGTACTGGAAAAACTTCGCTGATCCTCGAAGTCGCCGCCAGGCTGGGGATCGAGGTCTGGTCGATGTCCTGCTCCGGCAAGACACGCTTTAGCGACCTGGTGGGCACGCTCACCATCGACGAATCCGGGGCCACCCGCTTTGTCGATGGGCCGCTTGCCGCTGCAGCACGCTCCGGTGGGGTGTTCCTGGCCAACGAGATCACCCGGATGGAAGCCGGCGAGCAGATGCGCCTGGTGGATATTCTGGATGGCCGTGCCCGCCTGACCATCCCGGAAACGGGAGAAGTGGTCATCCCGCACGCGAACTTCCGTGTGGCCGTCACCGGCAACAGCGGTGGCTTCGGCGACGACACGGGGGCCTATGCGGGCGAGCGCCGGGGTTCGTTGGCGTTCTTCGACCGCTTCATCAAGCTCGCGTTGCCGCCGATGGAGGAAGTCGATGAGGTGGGACTGGTCATGCGCTATGCGCCCTCTCTGCGCGAGGACATCGTGCTGGGCATGGTTCGCCTGGCACGCGACATCCGCAAGGCGTTCGTGAGCAACGGCGGCGGACTTCAGGTCACACTGTCCCCGCGATCCTTGATCACCTGGGCTCGGCTGACCGAGGAGTACGCCCACTTCTCCGGTGTCGATCCCATCCGGGAAGCGCTTCACGACACGTTGCTCAATGGCGCGCCGTCCGACGACCGGTCAACGGTGCTGGAGTTGTTCGACAACTGGCTGAATGGGGGAGGGCGGTCATGAATCCGATGCTGTCCAACCTTGCTGCGGCGGCAGTCTGCCAGGTGCTGATCCACCCCAACAACGGCGTCCCGAAAGTCTGGATTGCCGTGGCCAGCGCGGTGAACAAAACCAGAGCTTGGCGGGTTTGGGGCAGCTTGAAACGTGGCAGCCTGCAAGTGCGTGAGTCGTCATGGCATGACATGGTGACCAAAGTGATGCCGGCAAAACGCGCAAAGGGCTACGTGGAGATTTCCCCGTTTCAGTCTGCTCAGCTCCGCTGGTTCGAGGTTCAGCAACGGGTCGCGGCGTATCAGCATGGCAAACCCTTTCTGAGCATCGAAGGCTTCCAGTTGGGGCAGGAGGCGGATCGCAGGGTTCCTGATCGCGATCTGGAAATTGCTTTGCGCAAAGCCGCTCCAAGTGTTCTGGCAACGGGTGGCAATTCCTTCAGGTTGGTGTCCGCTGAAGAGCCTGCCGAAGCCAGATCATCAACGCGCGTGCTGGGCAAAGATGACATTCTCAACGGCGTCATTGCGTCTACTGGGCGGTCATACGCCTGGTAATCACCCACCCCGCTCGGCCTCTGGCCTGGCGGGGTTTTTTATCGCCCGATGCGGCGGCTACTTCTGTTTGAACGTCGACGGATGCATCGATCACCTGAGAAATTAACAGATCACACCCCAATGGGGATATACACTATGGATATGAAACAGCAAGACATCCTTCGCGAAGCCATGAGTCAGTCCAGGCAAACACGTGCCGACCTGGCTGCGGTTCTGGGCGTTTCCAAGCGCGCGCTGGATAAATGGTTGTTGCCGGAGACTTCCGGAGACTTCCGCCAGATGCCTGAACCGGTTTTGCGCCTCCTGGTCAGTCAGTACGGCATACGTAAGAGTGACGATCTCTCCTTGCCATATGACTGGTCTGATCCGGCCATGACCGACATGGCGCTGATCCTGGCGGTGCTGCGCCGCGCGCGCTTTGCCGACTTGGTGAGGGTTTGCGCGGATTTTGGTTTACCCGCCGTGAGAGCGTTGCTGCCGCGCACACTGGAAGCTACACCGGCGCTGGAGCGCGATTTGCTGGCGCGCATTCTTGCCCGCATGCTGCGGAGTATCGAAATTGCTGTCACCGAGCACGCTTCAGCTTGATCTTCTGCCACCCGCCACGCTGGCGGTTCTGGCGAAACTGGTGCAAGAGCCGGCGCTGTCCGGCTTCTGCCTCGTTGGTGGTACGGCACAGGCCTTGCAAGCCGGACATTGCCGCAGCCTGGATCTGGACTTGGTTCGGTTCAGTTCCACCTTGGACAAGCAGGTGTTGTTTCGCGCCCTGCGCGCAAGGGGCGCAGAGTTGATCACGCCGCAATCGGCGATCTCTGCTGCCCGCATCAATGGCCTCGACCTGCTGACGCGAGTGCAAGACTACGTAATCGATGGTGTCAAGGTGCAATGCTTCACCTACCCGGTAGGACTGCGCCATGCGATCGGCTGTCAGTCGGTCGAAGGCTGGTCGTTCGATCTGATGAATCTGGACGGCCTGTTCGCCATGAAAAGTGCGTTGCTGCTAAAGCGCGCTCGCAGCCGCGATTACTTTGACCTGATGTGGTTTTGCCAGCATGGCAAGACGCTGGACGACATCCTCGCCGCCGCGCTGATGGCGGATGATGCCCCGGACACGCCAATCGTTGTGGAACACAAACTACTCGGCCTTCTGCCGTTGGATGTGGAAGATGAGGGGTTGGACCCAGTTGGCTTGAAGATCACATTGGCGGATATCCACGCCTTCTTCGAATCGCTGGTACAGAATCGTGAAATCGAGGAAGCACGTCATATCCTTGCGCAGAGTCGTCTTTCCAAGCGGGGCGCTTGATCCATTCCGGGATCTTTGTCGGTTGTCTTGCTGGCCGAACATGAGGCTGACCTTCTTTGTAAGCATCTTGGAATCAAGTTGAACCACGCGCCTGCATCAAGGCGCAACTGTGTTGACACATCATCAGGCAGATTCCCGCACTGGGCGCCGACCGGCGTCGACCCCACAGAACAAAGATCGGCTGATTTTTTATGGGGGGCTTGTTCCGGCTGCACGCATACGCTGCTTGCCGATTCAGGGATGGAGATCCTGCGCCAAGCCGACAGCCGCTACTACGTCCCACTGCGCCGTCACTACGCCCGCCAGCAAAATTGCTACGATCCCGACGCCCCTTGGCGCTCGACTTTGAGTGAAATCCCGTAAGCAATTCGTCCCGCTCTGCTTCGGGCTCGCGTTACGCCCCTCGCAGCGCGGGACAATCCCGCCGTTTCAACCTCGAATGGCTTGGGTCGGTGAGTCGGAAATAGGGTGGGACGTAACAGGGCCAAGCGGAGCGGGCCCATCGTTGCACCAAGCGTGATGGGCTACCGTTATTTCGTGCCACGCGAATTTCCGGAATGCACAGCTAAAACGCAGCCGGGATCAGGAAGTCTGTGGTTACAAATATCCGTCAAACCCCGTTCCGCTTGAACCACACTTGCATGCGCTGCCAGCCGTCGTCGGCTTCTTGTTTGCGATAACTTGGCCGGTAATCGGCGTTGAACGCGTGCGGTGCGTTGTCGTAAACGTGGATTGTTGAAGCCTGGCTCGCCGCGCTGCTGGCGGCTTTCAGCGCGGCGGTCATTTTGTCCACCGTGTCGAGCGGAATACCTTGATCAAGGCCGCCATAGAGGCCGAGCACCGGGCCCTTCAGGTCGCCGGCGACATCGATTGGGTGTTTTGGCGTCATCGTACTGGCGGCGCCAACCAACCGGCCGTACCAGGCCACACCAGCTTTCACGGCGGGGTTGTGTGCGGTATACAGCCAAGTGATGCGGCCACCCCAGCAGAAGCCGGTGATGCCGAGTCGTTTTGCATCGCCGGCATTTGCGCCGGCCCAAGCCACGCAGGCGTCAAGGTCGCGCATCACCTGGTTGTCCGGCACTTTGGAGACGACATTACTGACGATGTCGGGAACCGCGCTGTACTGGCGCGGGTCGCCCTGGCGCGCGAAAAGCTCGGGGGCGATGGCTTGATAGCCGAGTTTGGCCAGACGGCGGCAGAGATCCTTGATGTGTTCGTGCACGCCGAAGATTTCCTGCACTACCAAAATCACCGGGAAGTTGCTGCCCTGCGCCGGTTGCGCGCGATAGGCGGGCATGCTGCCGTCTGTGGTCGGTACCGAAATTTCACCCGCCAGCAGGCCATCGCTGGCGGTGGTTATGGTGCTCTGCGCCATTACCGGTTGCACTGCGAGCGCGAAGCCGGCGCCGAGTGCGGTGACCAGGAAGCCGCGTCGGGTATGCGGCAGGGGCGGCGGAACCAGGCTGTCGTAATCAGCGCAATCGAATTGGTTGGAATCAGTCATACGGAGTCTCCTTTTATGGTGAGGGCGGGAAAAACAACAACATTGGGAAATCAGGGTATTGGAACTTGCAGCAGGATGCGAGCTGCCCAATCGGCTTCCGGCTGGGTCAGACCGACTGACGGAAACAGCCGATGTGGCGTCAGCGCCGGCAACACGGCTTGCACATCTTCCGGTTGCACGAAGCCGCGTCCATCAAGATAGGCCCAGGCTTGCGCCACGTGCAACAGGCCAAGGCCGGCGCGGGGTGACAGGCCGGCGATGAAGCGGGCATCCGAACGGCTGGCGGCGATCAGCGCTTGCAGGTAGTCCAGCAGTGCATCGGAAACATGCACCTGTTGCACGCGCTGTTGTTGTTCGACAAAAACTTCGGCGCTGATCGCTTCCGGCAAAGCCGCCAGCAGATCGCGTCGATCCTCGCCGCGCAGCAAGGCACGTTCCGCCGCACGGTCGGGGAAGCCAAGTCGGATGCGGAGCAGAAAACGGTCGAGTTGCGATTCCGGCAACGGAAAGGCGCCAATCTGGTCGCTCGGATTTTGTGTCGCGATGACGAAGAACGGCGTTGGCAAAGGCCGCGTTTCGCCTTCGATGCTGACCTGCCCTTCTTCCATCGCTTCCAGCAACGCACTTTGCGCCTTCGGGCTGGCGCGGTTGATCTCGTCGGCCAGAATCACCTGCGCGAAAATTGGCCCCGGGTGGAAGGTAAAGCTGCCGCTGTCCTTGGCGTAGATCGCCGCGCCGAGGATGTCGGCCGGCAGCAGGTCGCTGGTGAACTGGATGCGGTGAAAATCGAGTCCAAGCGTTCTCGCCAATGCATGCGCCAGTGTGGTTTTGCCGACGCCGGGCACATCCTCGATCAGGAGGTGGCCGCGTGCCAACAGGCAAGCCAGACATAGGCGGACCTGGATGGATTTGCCGAGCACAATCTGGTTGATCTGGTCGAGGGCGCGTAACAAGGCCGGAGTGGGTTTGGAAGTCATTTTTTGTCTGAAAGGATTTGGGCGTGATACTAAACCGGCTGGTGTCTGTTTCACTTGGCGACTTGTGGTCAACCCTGCCAAGCATCGTAGGGTGCATCGTGCGCACCGATGCAGGCGCAATGGTGCGTACGGCGCACCCTACGGGCTTGTGTTCACCCCGCTATGTGGGGCTCCTGTTTTCTGAGCGGATATGCGTATTCTTTTCCTGACCCATGCCTTCAACAGCCTGACTCAGCGCCTTTACGTCGAATTGACTGCGCACGGGCATCAGGTTTCAGTCGAGTTCGACATCAACGACACCGTGACCCAGGAAGCTGTCGCCTTGTTCCGGCCGCATCTGATCCTGGCGCCTTATTTGCGCCGGGCGATTCCGGAATCGGTCTGGCGGAACAACCTTTGTCTGATCGTGCATCCCGGTATTGTTGGCGATCGCGGTCCATCGGCGCTGGACTGGGCGATCCTGAACGGCGCTGCCGAGTGGGGCGTGACGCTGTTGCAGGCGGAAGCGGAAATGGATGCCGGCCCGGTGTGGGCGGCGGAAACCTTCGCCATGCGGCCGGCGATGAAATCCAGCCTGTATCGCAATGAAGTCACTGAAGCGGCGGTGCGCGCGGTATTCAGCGCCATCGATCGCCTGCCGGATTTCGCAGCCGGGCGCTGGCAGCCACAAGCACAAGCCATGCGGCCGATGCATCCACTGATGCGCCAGGCTGATCGCGGCATCGATTGGCAGCATGACGATACCCACCGCGTGCTCGTCAAACTGCGTTGCGGCGATGGTTTTCCGGGGGTGCGTGATCGCCTGTTCGATCAGGAATGCCGGTTGTTCAATGCAAAATCTTTCGCTGGGGCTGGCGCGGGGGTAGGAACTGGTGCGCCGGGCGACATCCTGGGCCGCGTCGGCGAGGGCATCGTGCGGGCGACGCTGGATGGCGCGGTATGGATGGGTCATGTCAAACGTATCGATGGCGGAATCAAACTGCCGACCTGCATCGCCTTCCCGGAAGCGGCCGCGCTGCCTGAACTCGACGCAACAGTGGACGCAACATCGGACGCAATCGATTATCGGGAAGCTGGCGCGGTTGGCTATCTGAGCTTCGATTTCTATAACGGGGCGATGGGCATGGCGGCATGCGAAAAGCTGCTGGCGGCGTATCGGGCGGCGCAACAGCGGCCGACCCGGGTTATCGTGTTGCTGGGTGGCGCCGATTTCTTCAGCAACGGCCTCGACCTCAACCGGATTGAAGCCGCCGCCAGCGCACCTGACGAATCCTGGCGCAACATCAACGCGATGGACGATTTGTGCCAGGCGATCATCGAAACACAAAGCCATCTGACAATCAGTGCATTGCGCGGTAACGCAGGCGCTGGCGGGGCATTTCTGGCCTTGGCCGCCGATCGTGTCTGGGCCCGGCGTGGCATCGTGCTTAACCCGCATTACAAGAACATGGGCAACCTGTATGGCTCGGAATACTGGAGCTATCTGCTGCCGCGTCGAGTTGGATCCAACGCAGCGAAAGACATCATGCGGCGCCGCCTGCCAATGGGCGCGGTCGAAGCGGCCACAATCGGTTTTGTCGATGTGAGTTTTGGCGAGAATCTGGCTGATTTCGAACGGCAAGTCGGACAACGCGCCGAAGCCCTCGCAGGCAGCCCTGATTTCACCGATCAGCTTGCCGCCAAACGCCAGCGCCGGGCGGCGGATGAAACCCTGAAATCGTTGGCGACTTGCCGCGTCGATGAACTCAAACAGATGCAGCGGAATTTCTATGGCTTCGATCCCAGCTACCACGTCGCCCGCCACAATTTCGTCGCCAAAACCTTGCATTCCTGGACGCCGCGACATCTGGCGATCCATCGCGAACTGGGTTGGGCAGTACCGGAGTCGGACTCGTCAACCAATAATCCATAGCGGCAGATGAACGTAGAGGCACGCAGAGGCAGTGAACCCATCCTGTTGGCGGGTACTATCTGCCCCCGCCCATTCAACAGAAGCAAAAGCCGTATGCAAAGAGAAGTCAAAGAACAGCCCCAGTTCGCCATTGTGGCGTCGGTGCAGCTACCTGGCGTCAGCGATGTCGAGTTCGAGGCGTCGCTGGCCGAGCTGCGCGAGCTCGCAAAAACACTGGGTTTCACGGTGACCCGCGCGTTCACGCAAAAACGCAACGGCTTCGACAAAGCGGCCTATGTCGGCATTGGCAAGCGGCAGGAAATTCGCCGCTTCGTAAATACCCTGGCTGACGACGAAGCGTGGCATGACGATGCACATGACAAAGACGCACAGGACAAAGACGCACTCGACAACGAGGCCGTCGCGGTCTCGCCCGACCCGATCGAAGCGCTCTTCATCGATCACGAGATTTCACCGTCGCAGGCGCGCAACCTGGAAAAGGAGGTCGGCTGCCTGGTGATGGATCGCACCATGGTGATTCTGGAGATATTCCATCGCAATGCACGTTCCCCGGCTGCCCGCGCGCAGGTGGAAATCGCTCGTTTGGGCTACATGGCGCCGCGCTTGCGCGAGGCGGCGAAACTAGCGGGTCCGCAAGGGCGGCAGCGCAGCGGCATGGGCGGACGTGGCGCTGGCGAATCGCACACCGAGTTGGATAAACGCAAAAACCGTGACCGCATCTCCGAATTGCAGAAAGAAATTGTTGCGATGGAACTCGAGCGCAAGACGCAGCGCGCTCGGCGATTAGGCAACCAGGGACTCGCCAGTGTCGCGTTGGTCGGCTACACCAACGCCGGCAAATCCACCCTGATGCGCGCGCTCACCGGCAGCGAGGTGCTGGTGGCCGACAAACTTTTCGCCACGCTGGACACCACCGTGCGCAGCCTGCACCCGGAAAGCATCCCGCGTGTGCTGGTCAGCGACACGGTTGGCTTCATCAAGAATCTGCCGCACGGGCTGGTCGCATCGTTCAAGTCGACGCTGGAAGAGGCGCTGGATGCATCGCTGCTGCTGCATGTCATCGACGCCAGCGATGCCGGCTATGAACGGCAGCTGGAAACCACCAACGAGGTGCTGAACGAGATCGGCGCGCAGGAAGTGCCGCGTATCCGCATCTTCAACAAGATCGATCACGTCGGTGAGCATCCCGGCGATGCGGCGGCGCAAGCTGAACGCGAAGCCGCGCTCCTCGCCCGCTATCCTGATTGCATCGTGATGAGCGCCCGCCGACCTGATGACATTGCAAGATTGCATCGGGCGATCGTTACGTTTTTTCAGCGCGATTTGATCGAGACCGAGCTTTTTCTGCCTTGGTCGGCCCAGCAACTGCGCGGCGAGATGTTCGCCCGCTGCGAGGTGCTGGCGGAGCGGGCCGATGATGAAGGCGCGTTCTTTCTTGTTCGCGGCGAGCAAGGCGCCTTGAACAGCCTGCGCGAGCGGATCGGATGCTCGATCTGATCAGTCCTGATTTTTGCCTTGAAATGGAGCTTTGAACATGTGGATTGCCGTTGTTGCTGCCGTGGTGTTGCTGCTGATTGGGGTGGGTTTTATCTATTGGCTGTTGAAAAGCATGGGTGAAAACGGCATTGAAGCTGCTGCTCCCGGCAGCTGCCGTAGTGGTCGGTGTGGCGTGACGCCAGAGAATCGGCCCGGCGGTGGATGCGCTGCCTCGTCTTCGGAGGACCCGCTGATTGGCGAGATCACTCGCAAAGATGCCCTTTCACATAAACAAACCTTGTAAAGGTGTTATTCCGGCGCAGTCCGGAATGGAGTGATTTCCCTTTCGACCGATCTGCTTTGATCGGCGCGGTATCGATCAGGGCGATAGCGATCAGCGTGACATCAGTGCGACATCGGTCCGCGCCAGACCGGTTCATGTTGCCCGGCGTTGCGGTTGATTCGGCGTGATAGCACAAACAGGAAATCGGACAGGCGATTGAGGTATTGGCCGAGTCTGGGCGACAGCAGTTCCTGATCGGCCAACTGCGTCAGGCGGCGTTCGGCGCGTCGGCAAATGCTGCGGCAGACATGGGCCTGGGCGGCGGCGGGGATGCCGCCGGGGAGGACGAATTCGGTCAGCGGCGGCAGGCCGGCGTTGAGTCGGGCCAATGTCTGGTCCAGGTTGAGGATGTGTTCCTCCTCAATTTGCGAGACCTCCGGCCAGGCCAGTTCGGCACCCAGATTGAACAGGTCGTGCTGGATTTCGCGCAACAGCACCCGGTTTTCCTCGGACATGGCGGTGTCGATCAGGACGCCGATCTGGCTGTTCAGTTCGTCTACCGTGCCGATCGCTTCGATGCGCGGCGCGAACTTGGGCAGGCGAGTGCCGTCGGCGAGGCCGGTGGTGCCGTCGTCGCCGGTGCGGGTGACGAATTCGCCAAGATGAATAAACCCGGCATTCGCGCTGTTTGCCACATCGGGTAGTGGAATAACCTCATCTGCCGGACGCGTTTCGCCATTCGGCAACTGCTCGCGGCATTCGCGGAAGATGCGCGATTTGCAGGAGCGGCAGATTTCCGGATCGAGGCGTGGATAGATGTTGGCGATGGCGTCCGGCTTCTGGCTGAAGACATTCTCGGCGCCGATGTCGGCTTCGTAGCCGCCTTTTTTCAGCATGTTGCAGGTCGCTTCCCGGACACCGCAGAGATACAGCGCGCCGCCAAGTTTGCGCCGGCGCACGGCTTCATGCGCCAGCATTTCGGCGCCAGCCAGGTCGATGTTGTTGATGCCAGTGGCGAATAGCAGCAGATTTTTCTGGCTTGGCACATGTTCGTCGACGGCGACAAAAGTTTGCTGAATGTGCTCGATGGCGCCGAAGAAGATCGAGCCTTCCAGGCGCATCAGCTTGACCTGCGGGCAATCCGGTTCGGCGCCGGTTTCGACGATGAATTTGCGGCGTGGATTGTCGACATCGCGCGCATCCGGAACCAGCGAGCGGATGGCCGGCTTGGAGGTGCGCGACAGATAGAAGATCAGCGAGGTGACGATGCCGATGAAAATGCCCTTTTCCAGATCGATCACGGTGCCGAAGAAGCTGACCCCGAGCACAACGGCTTCCTCGCGGTGGGCCTTGATGATGGCGCCGATGTGGTGGAAGTCGATCAGGTTCCAGGCGACCAGGAACAGCACGGCGGCCATCGCCGGAATCGGCAGATGCGCGGCCAGCGGCGCGATCATGAACAGCACGGCGAGCAGGATCAACGACGAAAATACCGCCGCCAACGGTGTGCGGGCGCCGGATTCGTAATTGACGCCGCTGCGGTTGAACGAGCCGCTGGAGGCGTAGCTGGAGAAGAAGCTGCCGAACAGATTCGACAAACCCTGGCCGATGAATTCCTGATTGCCGTTGATGTGCTGTTCGGATTTGATCGAGATCGAGCGCGAGATGGATACCGCTTCGGTCAGCGCCAGCACGGTCACTGCCAACGCCGAGAAGAAGGTGATTTTCAGGGTGGCAAGCGAGAAATCCGGTATCGACAGCGGCGGCAGGCTGGCGGAGAGGGCGCCGACCGTCTTGATCTGGGTGATCTCGTTGCCAAAGGCGCGATCCAATATGGCCGCGACGATGCCGCCGATCACCATGGCGACGATCATGTAGGGAACCTGCTTCAGGTATTTGCGCGCCAGCAGGCCGGAGATCAGCGAAATCACGGCGACGCTGACGATATACGGATTGATGTCGCCGATCTGGATCAGCAGTTGCCGCATCACTTCATATGCTGGTGCGCCGCGTTCGATGTCGAGGCCGAAGAAGTTTTTCACTTGGCTGGCGGCGATCAGCAAGGCCGCGCCGGCGGTGAAGCCGATGACTACGGTATGCGAGATGAAATTGACCAGGGCGCCCATCTTGGCCAGGCCCATGATCAATTGGAACAGGCCGGTGAGGAAGGTGAGGGTGAGCACCATGCCGATGAATTCCGGCGAACCCGGTTCGGCATACGGCGAGACGGAAGCGAAAACGACGATGGAAATTGCGGTGGTCGGGCCGGAAACCAGATGCCAGCTGGAACCGAACAGCGCGGCGATGATGGTCGGCACCATGGCGGCGTAGAGGCCGTATTCCGGCGGCAGGCCGGCGATGGTGGCGAAGGCGACCGCCTGCGGCAGCACGATCAACGCGCCGGTGAAGCCGGCGATGCCATCGGCTTTGATGCTGTCGCGGTTGACTCGATGCTGCCATTTCAGGAACGGCAGAAACTGGTAAAGCCAGAGGTTGCAGGCGAGGAAGTTGTCGAAGCGTTCGAGTTTCAGGTTTTTCAGGAAAGACATTTCTGGTCCAGACATTCAAGGTAGGCCAACGCGTCCGGCGGCTGGTTGTTGCGTTGCGCTTGCCAGATCATTTCCGCCAGACAATCCATGACTTCATGCTGCGCGGTGTGTTCGTCGCCAAGTCGCTCGGCGAGGGCGAGATAGCGTGTTTTGATGCCGGGGGGCTGGTCGATGGAAAGCTGTTCGCTGATCGACAGGTGCATGGAAAGGTGCAGAAAAGGGTTCGTTTCGCCCGCTTCGGGTCGCCATTCCTGCTGCTGGTAACGCTCGGGTTGCGCCAGGATGGCGTGATATTCGGGATGCCGCGTGATGTGCTCGACGGCGATTTTCTCAAGATCAGTCAGCGTCTGCTTGGCATTAAATTTATGCCAGGCGCTGAAGAAGAAATCACGGACCTGGTCGCGGGTGGGATTGAACATAGGGGGGCTTGTTCGCTTTCAGGTGGTGTAGCCCAGTGCCAGCACGGTGCTGTATTGCAGTAGCCGGTTGGCGCCGTCGAAATGGGCGATTTCGCCATTGCCGTAAAAACCGATGAACGGCAGGCCGGGGAAGCGTTCGGCGAGAATTTTCTGATCGCGATCTTCGCCACCGTAGAACATCGGGCCGCGCCCCATACAGGGAAACATCAGGCCGAAATGAGGTTTTTTCGTCTTCTCGGCGGTCATCCGGGTCAGCATCGCCGCCATGTCGCCTGCCGCTGCTTTCGGCTTGCGCAGCGCCCAGAACAAGGGTGTGCCGGGGTCCAGTTGGTTGGCGATGGTGACCGATTGATCGTCGCTGTTCACCGCGATCACCGGAAGCAGATGGAAACGGCCTTCTGCGACGGCATTTTCTGGATCGCCATAAGGAATGCCGGCCATCAGCAGATGGGTCGGGATGCGCTCCGGCGCTCGCACGCTGAGCGGCAGTTCATGCGCCAGGCTGACCAGCGCCTTGATTCCGCCCATGATCTGCACATCATGGCCGGCCACCTTGTCGAGGCGGGCAGGCTGGGTCAGCGGATAGATACCCTGGGAAAAATCGACCTGCAAGCGCGCGCCTTGGACCGATAGACCGCACCGGCCGTCAGTCTGCACGCGACCACTCTGCCAGACCGAAAATAGACCCTGGCCGGTGGCATCGCCGGACACACCGCCAAAGCGGGGCGGGCCGGACTGCAGCCAGGTCAGGTCGAGCGCGTTGGGGGCGCAGTAAGTCAGCACGGGCGCCGCGTCGGCCTGGATCGGTTGCAGGTTGACGCCATCACCCAGCACCAGTGCGGCGGCGGCGGGGGCGTCGAGCACCCAGTCGGTTTCGTTGAACACGCCGGCCGCAGTGCAACCGACGACCTGGGTGCACTGGCCGGCGCGCGCGGCGGCGGCGATCGCGGTTTGCGGATCATGTGCAAAATCACTGCTCAAATACAACACCACCGATTGTGCGATTTCGAGTTCGGCCGTTTGCATTGCCATGCGCACGGCTTGCGCCGCCAGTTCCGGACCGGCGTGGCGTCCCTGGACCAGGCCCGACGCGGCTTTCATGCCCCGGCTTTCATACGGTTTTATCCTTGAAATCGCACAGGTCGCGGATGCCGCATTGGGCGCATTCCGGCTTGCGCGCCTTGCAGACATAGCGGCCGAGCAGGATCAGCCAGTGATGCGCGTCCTGCTTGAATTCGGCCGCTACATGGCGCAGCAATTTGCTTTCGACTTCCTGCACGGTTTTGCCCGGCGCCAGGCCGGTGCGATTGGCAACGCGGAAAATATGCGTATCGACGGCGATGGTCGGTTCGCCAAACGCAGTATTGAGTATCACGTTCGCCGTCTTGCGGCCGACGCCGGGCAGCGCTTCCAGCGAGTCACGGTCGCGCGGCACCTCGCCGGCGTGCTTGTCGAGCAGGATCTGGCAGGTGGCGATGACGTTTTTCGCCTTGGTCGGGTACAAGCCGATGCTGCGGATGTGCTGCTTCAGCCTTTCTTCGCCCAGGGTCAGCATGCTTTCCGGCGTAGCGGCCACCGGGAACAGCGTGGCGGTGGCGATATTGACGCTCTTGTCGGTGGCTTGCGCCGACAGCATCACGGCAATCAGCAGTTCAAACGCGGAGTGGTGAACCAGTTCGGTCGTCGGGTGTGGATTCGCCGCCTGCAGGCGTTGAAAGATTTCACGGCGGCGCTGGGCGTTCATGACTGATTCTGGCGCGGCGCGATCAGCCGTTGTTGCGCATCAGCAGACGGTTGCGCAATGCGATCAGCAGGCCCAAGCCGATGAATGCGCCTGGCGGCAGAATCGCCAGCAGAAAGCCGTTGTAATCGTGGGCGAGAGGAATCACCCAATTCTTGGCGATCGGGCCGAGCGCGAGGTCGATGCCGGAAAACAGCGTGCCCTTTCCGATAGCTTCACGCAGGCCGCCGAGCACCACCAGCACGGCGGTAAGGCCGAGGCCCATCATCGTGGCATCCAGCACCGAATGCGCGGTGGAGCGCTTAGACGCAAAAGCTTCGACGCGTGCCAGCACGATGCAGTTGGTGGTAATCAGCGGGATGAACACGCCGAGCACGATATACAGCGCCGGTACCCAGGCGTGCATGGCAAGTTCGACGATGGTCACCAGCGCGGCGATGATCAGGACGAAGGCGGGAATGCGGATTTCATGCGGGATGAAATTTCGTACCAGGGCGACTGAACCGCTCGCCACTGCCATCACCAGGGTTGTCGCCAGGCCGAGGGAGATCGCGTTGACGATGTTGTTGCTGATCGCCAGCAACGGGCAGAGGCCGAGTAATTGCACGATGCCGGGGTTCTGTGTCCACAGGCCGTTGACGATGATGTCGCGCGTTTCCTGCGAAATCAGGCCGTGCGACGAGTTGCCGGGATTGATTTCCGGTAGGGGGGAAACCGGCGCCAGGGTGGCTTCAGGGCTGGACATGGTGTTTTGCCTCTTCGGGTTTCATTGCCTCGCCGCCGGTTTTCACCGGTGCAAGCAGCGCCGTTTTGTGGCGCTCGAAATAATGTAGCGCTTTATTGACCGCTTGGATGACGGCGCGCGGTGTGATCGTGGCGCCGGTGAGGTAATCGAAGGCGCCGCCGTCCTTGCGCACTTTCCACGCCGCATCGGCGGGTTCGGTCAGGGTTTTGCCGTTGAATTGGGTGATCCAGGGGTTACGGCCGATTTCAATGTAGTCGCCCAGGCCCGGTGTTTCGGTGTGGCCGGTAACACGAACGCCGGCGATGCGCCCCGTCGCCTGAATTCCGATCAGCAGGCGAATTTCACCGGCATAGCCGTCCGGCGCGACCGTTTCCAGTACCACTGCGTTGGCAACGCCTTGATTACGCGCCACATAAGCCAGGCCGGGTCGCTTCAGTCCGAGTTGCGGGTCGGCGGGCAATACCTGCGCATCGCGGATCAGGTTGTTGTCGAAACTGCCGGCCGGCAGGGTTTGTGCCACCAAGGCCAGCTTGACGGCTTCTTCGCTGCGCTCGATGGTCGGGCGGGTGAGGGTGTAGGCGCCGGCAAGCAGACTGGCGCCGATCACCGAAAACACCAGCAAGGTGAGCGCGGTGGCAAGGGTTTCGCGGAGTGCCGGGGTCATGGTTTGTTCGGCTTCGGCCGTTTGCCTGGATGGCCGAACACCCGCGGTTGCGTGTAGTCGTCAATGAACGGCACGCACATATTCATCAGCAGGATGGCGAAAGCGACGCCATCCGGGAAACTGCCAAAGCCGCGAATGATCGCAATCAAAAATCCGGCCATGCCAGCGTAGATCAGCTTGCCGCGCGGGGTGGATGCCGCCGATACCGGGTCGGTGGCGATGAAGAAGGCGCCCAACATGGCGCCGCCGGAAAGCAGGTGCAGCCATGGGCTGGCATGTTGTGTCGGGTCGATCAGATGAAGTACGCCGGCGGTGGCGGCAAGACCAAGCAGGAAAGCCAGCGGGATGTGCCAGGTGATCAGCTTCAGGCTGAGCAGCAGCAGGCCGCCGGCGAGGTACATCAGCGCGACGATTTCGTGGCCCTGGCCACCGGCCCAGCCAAAAATCGGCTGGCTGAGGATGGATTCGGTCGGCATATTCAGTCGCGCCTGGGTTTTCCAGGTATCCAGCACAGTCGCCGAGGTGTAGGCGTCCGGGCTGATCGAGCCCTGGCCGGCAAAGACCACGTCGAACGCGTCCCACAGCGTCAAAGCGTGGTCGGCCAGCGCAACCGGCGCCACCCATTGCGTCATGTAAACCGGAAAACTGACGATCAGCGCCGCATAGCCGACCATCGCCGGGTTGAACAGATTCTGGCCGAGGCCGCCGTAGAGTTGCTTGGCAACCACGATGGCGAACAGCATGCCGATCGCGTACAGCCACCAGGGCGCCAGGGTTGGCAACGACAGCGCCAGCAACCAGGCCGTCAGCAAGGCCGAGTTGTCACTCAGAAACGGTTTCAGCGGCAGACCACGCATCAACAGCATCAAGGCTTCAAAGCTGATCGCGAAAGCGCTGCAGACAATCAGACTGACCCAGATGCCGGGGCCGTACAGCCAGGCATGCGCGGCAATGCCGGGAATCAGCGCCAGCATGACTTTGAGCATGATCGCCGAGGTGGAATTGCGACCGAGGGTGTAGGGCGAACCTATCATTCAGGACTCCGTCACCCCGGCGAAGGCCGGGGTCCAATGCGCTGCTTCCACGCGCAGCCGGCGCGTGCTTGCTGGATACCGGCATGCGTCGATATGACCGCGCGGGGAGTGGATGGCGTTACTCATGGTTGGGCGTGGATTCCGTTTTTGCTTCGACGCTGGCGCGGCGCGCCTCGATTTCGTCGATTTCCTTCTGCACGCGCGGCGGCAGGTTGTCCGTATTTTTGGGAGCAACCTGCGCTTTCGCTTTTTGCGCGCGTTCGAGTGCGGCTTGCAGGATGGCTTTTTTCTTTTCTGCGTCGGGATCGGCCGGGGCGGCCGCATCGGTGGCGCCGGTGGCGGCAGATTTGCTCTTTTCCGCCGCTTTGGCGAACTTCTCCGCCTTCTCCTGTTTTTCCCGTTCCAGCCGGTAGGCCTTGAATTCATGCCGGGTGCGGGCCAGGTCAGCGGCGCGCTTGTCGCGCTCGCGTTCCCAGATTTCGCTCTTCGCGAAACGGAAGTAATCGACCAGCGGAATGTGACTTGGGCAGACGTAGGAACAGCAACCACATTCGATGCAATCGAACAGGTTGTAGCTCTGTGCGTGGCCGAAATTCTTCGCCCGGCTGTACCAGTACATCTCGAACGGTTGCAGGTCGGCCGGGCAGGCACGGGCACACTCGCCGCAACGGATGCAGGGCAGTTCGATCGGCTTCGGCGGGAATAGCGCCGGATTCTTGATGATCAGGCAGTTCACTGCCTTGGTCACCGGTGCGGCCAGATCCATCAAGTCGAAACCCATCATCGGTCCGCCGACGATTTCACCGCTTGCACCAGGCAGCATGCCGCCCGCCGCCGCGATCAGGTCGGCCAGTGGCGTGCCGATGCGCACCTCGAAATTGCCTGGTTGGGCGATATGGCCGGTGACCGTGACGATGCGCGAGATCAGTGGTTCGCCGAGTTCCACCGCGCGATAAAGGCTGTAGGCCGTGCCGACGTTGAATACCTGAATGCCGACATCGGTGGAGCGGCCACCAGTCGGGGTTTCGACACCGGTCAGCGTGTAGGTGAGTTGTTTGCCGCCGCCGCCGGGATACATCGTTGGTACCGCGACAACTTCAATCTCCGCCGGCGCAGCCTCGCGCATGGCCGCCAGCGCCTCCGGCTTGTTGTCTTCGATGCCGATGATGACTCTCGGCTTGCGCAAGCCCGCACCTAGCGCATGCTGCATGATCTCGATGCCGCGCATCAGTTCCGGCGCACGTTCGCGCATCAATCGGTCATCGCAGGTGATCCACGGCTCGCACTCGGCGCCGTTGAGAATCAGGGTATGGATATTCTGGCCGCCCGGATTCAGCTTGATGTAGCTCGGGAATACCGCGCCGCCAAGCCCGGCCAGTCCCAAATCGCGCATTCGGTTGCGCAGCGCGGAAGGGTCGAGCGAACGCCAGTCGAGCGGCTGAAACGCAATGGCCTGATCTTCGCCATCGGCTTCGATCACCACTGCCAAATCGAACAGGCCGGAAGGGTGCGGCACTGCACTGGCTTCGATGGCGACAACACGGCCGGAGGTGGGTGCATGCACCGCCGTCGAGACATAACCTTCCGCCGCGCCGATCACTTCACCGCGCAACACCCGGTCGCCAACCGCCACCGCCGGTCGCGCCGGTTCGCCGATATGCTGCCGCATCGGCACGACATACCTCGGTAATGGCGGCATGCCGCGAATGGGCGTGGAGCACGATTCGGCCTTGTGACCAGCGGGATGCACGCCGCCGTTGAAGGTAAACAGATTGGGCTTCAAGACCACTTCCTCACACCGCGCGTTTCATCATGTGGATCGGATAACGCCATTTCCAGTTCACCACGTCTTCCTGGATCACCTGCATGCTGATGCAATCGACCGGGCAGGGCGGCAGGCAGAGTTCGCAGCCGGTGCATTGCGAGGCGACGATGACATGCATCTGCTTGGCGGCGCCGACGATGCAGTCGACCGGACAGGCCTGGATGCACAAGGTACAACCGATGCAGGTGTTTTCATCGATGACGGCGACCGATTTCGGTTTCGGTTCCAGCCCTTCGCCGAGCGGTTTCGGTTCAACACCAAGCAGTTCAGCCAGCCGTTTGACGCCATCGGCGCCGCCCGGCGGGCACAAATTGATATCCGCCTCGCCCTTGGCAATGGCTTCGGCATAGGGTTTGCAACCGGGAAACCCGCATTGGCCGCATTGCGTCTGCGGCAGAATTGCGTCGATCTTTTCGACCAGAGGGTCGTCTTCGACGCGGTACTTGATCGACGCCCAGCCGAGGATGCCGCCCAGCACCAGGCCAATTGCCGCCATCACCAGAATCGCGCTGATCACTATCGAATCAATCCTGCAAAGCCCATGAATGCCAGGCTCATCAAGCCCGCGGTGATCATCGCGATGCTGACGCCCTGGAACGGCTTCGGCACATCGGCGGCTTCCAGCCGTTCGCGCATCGCGGCGAACAGCACCAACACCAGCGTGAAACCGATCGCGCCACCGAGACCGAAGAACAGCGATTCAAGAAAATTGTGCTGCTCGCGCACATTCAGCAGTGGAATGCCCAGCACCGCGCAATTGGTGGTGATCAGCGGCAGGTAGATGCCGAGCACACGAAAAAGCACCGGCGAAGTTTTCTTGATGAACATCTCGGTGAAGCCGACGATGCCGGCAATCACCACGATGAACGACAAGGTGCGCAGATAGGACAGATCCTGCCCGAGCAGATAAGTGTCGATCAGATAGCTGGCGCCGGAAGCCAGGGTCAGCACAAACGTGGTGGCCATCCCCATGCCGATGGCGGTCTCCAGCTTGCGCGAAACCCCCATGAATGGGCAAAGTCCGAGAATCTTCGACATCACGATGTTGTTCACGAACACCGTGCCGATAAGAATGAGTAAGTAGTTTTCCAATGGGGGTTTGATCAGGGGCGAGATTTTTCGCCGCGATTATCCGCTACCCCGTAGGGCGCGGACAACGCCGATGTCAGTCCAGCAACTCATGGGCGCCATCGCAATAGGGCGGGTTGGCCGTGTGTTTGCAGGTGCACAACCAGACCTGGGTCAAAGTCTCCACCTTGAACGACATTGGTTTGAAATCGGTGCCGGCATGGGAACCGTCACAATAAGGCTGGTTTTTTGATTTACCGCAACTGCACCACCAATATTCTCCGGCTTCCAGGTTGGCCTCGATGGGGTCCTTGCCGGCGACAACAGGTTCACTCATGTTTTCATCCTCTCGTTAATACCCGACTGAATTTGTCGGGTAGTGGATATTACAAGGGATGTGTGGTTGCGTCAGACTCGATCTGCGGTAGTCAGGCAGACTTCACGTCTGCACGCATGGTGCGAGAAAGATCAGAGATGGGGGGGATCTGTCGTTTTCACCGGTTGTTGCAGACGACAACTCAGACGACAACTCAGACGAATACGGGCGGCCCGGCGGAGGGCTGTGGACTGCCGATTGGCTCGATGGGCTGCGTGATGGGCTTGCTTTGCGAGACTGACTTGTCAGCTTGCCGGGCTCGTTTTTTGCTGTACATGGCGCTATCCGCAACCGCCAGCAGCTGCTCATTGGTCGTGCCGTCGCCCGGGAACATCGCGATGCCGATGCTCAAGCCGACCTCGACCCGTTGCGCATCAAGCTGAAACGGCTTGGTCATCGCGTCGAGAAGTTTCTCTTCGACAATTTTGACTTCGTCTTTCTCCGTGACAGGTTCCAGCAAGATCACGAACTCGTCGCCACCGAAGCGGGCCAAGCGATCGACTACGCGCAATGAGGCATTCAAGCGTCCAGCCACCAACTTCAGCAAGTGATCGCCAGCGGCATGCCCGAGACGGTCATTGATTGCCTTGAAACCGTTCATATCCATAAACAGCACGGCTAACTGCGTGTTTTGGCGCCGGGCGCGCGCCAGTGCCTGCTGGAGATGGTCGAGGAACGATTGACGATTGCTCAGGCCGGTCAGCGCATCGAAACGGGCAAGCTGATACAACTGTTTCTCCGCCTGATAGCGTTGCTGTTCCTTGATGGCATAAAACCGTGCGAATACCAGGCAAGCGGCCAGCGTAAAAAAAACCGCCAGACCGAAGATGAGCAGCGAGTTCCTGTTCAAATCCGCGAAGCCCAGTTGCCATTCGCCCCACAGCACCATCGGCTGAGTTTTGCTGTTCAGCTTTATTTCATATTCGAAACGCGGAAACAGTCTTGCCTGCAGCGAATCTTGTCGAGCTGGTGTCTGATGCAGCAAGTGTCCAGCGGGATCAGCGCGGTCAAAATCCGCGTGGTAGAGCAACATCGAGCGCCCTTCGCGCATGTCGGCTTGCGGCAGCAGCTGATTAGCCAGCACGACCAGAAGAATGTATCGCTGTTGTACGTTTTGGCGTTGCACAAATGAGCCGGTTTGGCCTGATTGGCTCGACTTCGGCACCAGACGATGCACGAGGTAGGCGCGCGGTCCTTCGACCAGGTTGAAGGGATGCGTGGCCAGTGGTTTTCCAACACGTTCGGATTGCGCCAGCGAGTTTCTTACCAACGTGTTCGACTCGAGATCGAGGCCGAGAATCTTGTGCGACTCGGCTGGCATCGGTTCCAGATAAATGATGGGCGTGTGGAATTGAGCGGGTTTTGCTGATTTCCACTTGCGATCGCTGTCAAAGCCGAAACTGCGAACCTTGAATTCCGGGTAGCCTGCCGCTTGCATTTCGTTGATCAATAGCGGCAGATCGGCGGCTGCCACCCTGACCGCTGCTTCGCCCATCAGAATATGCGGATACCGGTTCAATACTTGGCGCAGGTAGATTGAGGTGCGTTGGCGATCCAGTTGATCGGTCATGCCGACAACTGCTGCAAAACCCTCGGCGACCGATTCGGTGACATGCACGTGATGGCTGATGTGCTGCAGTTGGTCGCCTATTTCCTGCCTGAAGGTTTGTTCCATCGACCTCAACTCGACCAGAACGACGACATAACTCACCAGCACCAGCAAAACAAACCAAGGGATCAAAACAAGTACATAAAGTCGACCGGTGCGCAGGGGAATCGGCTCGCTGATAGATTGCGTCATGTTTTGGTGAACTACGCCACATGCAACGTGTGGGTAGTAATTTTCCGATTTCAATTCTTGTTGGCTGCCGGCGAAGCGTCGCATAACGTAAGCAACAAAAACGATATGTCAGGCAGCAAGCTATGCGCCGCCTGATACAAAGTCAAAGCATTAAGTGATTGATTTTATTTATCTATAACTAAAGATATAGGCTAAAGAGATTGATTTCAGTCCGGGTTCGGAGCCTCGCCGATCAAGCTGCAATGAGGCGAGCCAGGTGTACAGCCCGCCCTGGTTTCGCAGATCGGCAGGGGTGCCGGTTTCGACGATCCGGCCTTGATCCATGACGACGATGCGATCGACTTTCTGCGCCGTGGCCAGGCGATGCGCAATCACCAGCGAGGTGCGTCCCTGCATGGCGGAGCGCGAACCCGCGTGGGCAGGATTGCGGTGACAAAACTGGTTTCGGTGCGCCGCCGTGGAAGAACGGTCTGCAACCGCCAGCGCCCAAGTCACGGCCAGGCCAAACAGGGCAAGGAAATGCCCGTTCAGTCTCAAGTCGCCGAGCAGGTCATCGCGGCGCTGAGTGCCGCGCCAAAGCTGAAATCGATCAGATCACGAAACGCCAGCGGCACCCGCAGGATGATGGCAGACGCCAGGCAGAGCAGGACGAAAGCCAGCGCCAGGCAGCCCGATAGGGTGGCAGGAAGGGCCAGAGGGCTTTCAGCGTAGTGAGGGAACAGGGATGGTTTCGCGCATTTTCCGGTCCAGCGAGTCACTGACTCCATCCGGTCCATTGGCCGCATTGCCCGGCCCGCATTGCCCGGCCCGAATGGACTGGCCCGAATGGACTGGCCCGAATGGACTGGCCGCCCGAGCTACCACATCAAGTCGTCCGGGATCTGGAAGGCAGAATAAGGATCGTCCACATCGACCTCGGAGATGGTCTTGTTCACCCGAATGACGAGGGACGCATCGCGTTCGGCGATCTTGTCGGCGATGATCCTGGGGACCAATTCGGTGGTGCTGCCCAGGCAGACGATCACTAAGCGCCCGGCCGTTATATGCGCATGGACTGCGGCCGACACATACAGCCGTTCGATCTTGTTGCCGTGGGTGAAGTTGAATGCGATATCACCATTGCCACCACCACTACCCTTGCTCTGGCGATTCTGCTGCACCATCTGGGCAATTTGCGCGTGGATCGCCTTTTGGGTGGCTGCTGCATCGCGCTGGGCATTGAGTTCGCGGGCCCGTTCGGCATTCTTGCGTTGGGCTTCGAGTGCGGCCAGGCGGGCTTCATCGACAATTTGCGTGCCGGTCTGGCGCTCGACCTTCTTTTGCTTGCTTTTCTCTTGATGGGCCTGTTTGATTTTTTTGTGGTTGATTAGGCCGGCTTTTAAGAACTGGTCCTGCAAAGAAGCCATGTCTGCTGCTCCGAAAATAGGGTTCGCTGGCCCGGGCAGAGGCACCGGCCGACAGAGAGGAGCAAGCATAGCAAAAGCAATGTTCCGATGGCTGCTAGTCCAGCGTCGGCATGGCACGTCCGCCGCGCGTCATGAATCTGTGCAAGGCCCAGACCGTGAAATAAACGACATAAAACGAAAAAACCACATCGCTGAAGAAGTGGCCGCCTTGACCCATGCGCATCAGGCCAAGCGCACTGCCGGCGACAAAGCCGATGGTCAGCCAGGTGCGCGGGCGGCGGCTGACGAAGGCCAGCGCCATCAATCCATAGCCAACCGAAGCGTCGCCACAGACGAAAGAACAGTTTTTGTTGCATTGATCGCTGATTACCCAGGCGGAGGTGAAATGGGCTTGGCCGCCAAAGTTTTCCACCTTTGACGGACGCGCGCGGCCCCACTGATCTTTGAATACAGTGTTCACCATCAATCCGGGGCCCAGCAGGAGGCTCAAGACGAGGAAAAGTGCGGCGGGTCGGCGGGCTTTCCATTTTTCTTGATTAGGGCTGCGCAGGCTCAGCAGCCAGATCAAGGCGGGCCCCGCGAGCAGTGCAAGAATCAAGACGCCAAGGTATTGGCGGACTGTGTCGAACAATACGTTGCCGGATAAGACAAATCCGCTTTGCGGGTCGTACAACGCGCTGCTGGTGATCAAATCAACCTGCGAAAAGACCAGAAAATGCAGTGCGAAAGCCAACGCCGAGGCAACCATCAAATGGATCGGGGGGAAAGCGGAAGTCATGGTCGTCAGTTCGGTGGTCGGTAATCCCGCAGCAGCCAGACCTGATATTCCGGCGCGTAGTCGGGATAAAGCGGCAAGCGTATCGGCGTCAGCGCTTCGACGCGGGTAAACCAGGCGGCCAACTGGCTGGCTTCGAGGTTCTGGCTGATCAGTAAAAATTCACCCGTCGGGTTTTGGCGAAGATCGGCGCTGAGTGCGAAATGGTTGTTGAGTTTGCCGCCGGGGTTGAGAAAACGGGCGGTGTCGCTGTAAGGGCGGGCGTAGTAACGCAGTGACGCGAACAATTTGCGGTCATTCGAGATCAGCCGCGCTTCGGGATGTATTTGCAGGCGCTGCGCCACTTCCTGGCCCAAGGCGCGGAACCCGGTGATGCGCTTGTAGGGGTCAGTCTTGCGGGTGAGCTGAATGTCGAGCACGTGGGTGATGTCGCGCAGGTGATACATGCCAGCGGCCAGCAACAGATTCACCGCCAGTGCGGCCATCAGCCAGCGTTTACGTTGCTGAATCAACCAGACGCCGGCCAGCAGGCCGCTGGCCGCGATGTAGGAAAACGCAGCCCAGTTGGCAAACGCGCGCGACAACAGACTTAACGAGATGAACGCAGCCAGCGGCGCAAAAGTGAAGGCGGCCAGGAAGACGAGACGCGGGTCGGATAACCACTGGCGTGGCCGAGCTGCCAGCCACACCAGGCCGGCGAATGCGATTGGTCCGAACACTGCGAACTGGGCCAGCGTGAATTCAAGCATCGCTTGGGGATGGAACAGGCCGCGGTCAAGTTGCGAGATTTCTGCGGTGTGCTGCACGCTGACGAAATGGTGTTGAGCGTTCCACCACAGGTTGGGGGAAAGGACCAGCAACGCCAGGGCGGCAGCGACATAGGGCTTGGGATTGCGCAACAAGGCGCGATGTTGCGGTGCCAAAACCAGCCAGGCGGCAAAGCCGAGGCCGTAAAACGCCATGCTGTACTTTGAGAGGAAGCCCAGACCCAGCATGAAACCGAGCAATAACCAGTCGCGCCAGCGCCCGGTTTCCACGGCGGCGACGGTGAAATACAGCGAAAAACTCCAGAACAACAGCAAGACCGCGTCAGTGGTTATCAGCCAGGAGCCCAGCGACACCACAGGCAAGGTGGCGAAAATCAGAGCGCTCCAGAATGCCACCCGCTCGCGTTGCGGATGTTCGCGAAACAGCCGCCGCATCAGCAGGAATTGCACCCAGGCGGTGAGTGGAAACAACAGCAGGGAGAGTGCGCGTACCCCTAACTCACTGTTGCCAAACTCACTGTCGCCGAACAGGTTGCGCCCCAGCCAGATTGCCCAGGCGATCATCGGCGGCTTGGAGAAATAGCCCCAATCGGGAGATAGCGACCAGATCCAGTATTGCGCTTCGTCGGCATACAGTTCGAGGTTGCCGTGCCAGGCCGCCAGTCCGCGCCAGAGGGTGAGCAGAGCCAGGCTGGCGAGCAGCAGGGGCGCGGCGGATTTTTCTGGCGACAGATTCATGTGTGTTTTTTCGGCGTTGGCAACAGATTGAACGCCAGCGCCAAGAGCGCGATGGCTTGCTCGAACGGCCGCGCCAGCGGGTAGCCACTGGTGTAATCGAAGTACAGCTTAAGGGCGCAGGCCATCAACAGGAGCCGCATCCCTACGCGAACCCGGGGGCGATCAGCCCAATTTACCCGGCGCGCCCAATCCAGACCGATCAGCCCGGATAGCCAGCCGCATACGATGCCACCGACGACATCCAGCGGCCAGTGTGCGCCGACGGCAATACGTGAAAAGCCGACTAGAACAGCGCCGATCAGCAGCAATGTCGAAACGCGGGTTGATCTGAGGCTGCCAACCAGCACGGCGGCGAGGACAAAGATGGTGGTGGTATGTCCGGAAGGAAAGGCGCGTGCTTTCAATACGCAGCCGATGATATGCACCTGGTCGCCCAACACGGCGTAAGGCCGGGCCATATCGAAAGCCTCTTTCAGCCCATGTGAAAGCAGC
>Ga0105047_10003687_pt1 | contig 26954 bp, 28 predicted proteins | sample MAT04_FD_78384 | JGI IMG/M metagenome (GOLD analysis project Ga0105047, IMG submission 78384) | Freshwater microbial communities from Lake Fryxell liftoff mats and glacier meltwater in Antarctica - MAT-04 (megahit assembly) | ecosystem: Environmental > Aquatic > Freshwater > Ice > Liftoff... | reverse complement strand
GCGGCGGGGAAGCTGCGAGTGAAGGCAGTCCGGTTTTAGCCTGGGAGCGATTCAGGATTTTGGGGCGCGTGGGAGAGGAAGCACCCGGGTGCTATCCCATGGCTTTAGCGGGCGAAGCCGGGCGGTTCGCTCTGAGCCGGACTCATGCAGTTGAAGCGGTAGTCGCCAACAGGGGCACCGTTTGGCGTTGTTGATGGTGTGAACAATACAACGACGTTAACGTCTCCCGAGGAGGCGAACCAAACGGTGCGGTTAAATTTGGGCACCAAAGACGGGGTGAAGTCGATGCGGATCAGCTTCACGGACCAGCGCCTGACGGCGCACGGGGGGCTGGCGGTGTGGACGCGATTTATCACTGAGCAAGGCCTGCGGGCCGAGTTGCGGCGCGTGTTGCCGCATGCGCCGACCAGTCCCAACGCCTATGATCCGACCGATACGGCCCTGGGCTTCATCGGAGGGATTCTCTGCGGAGCCGATAAGCTGGCCCGGGTAGCGCACCTGGCGCACGACCCGGCGGTGGCCGAGGTGCTCGGCATCGAGGCGATCCCCAGCCAGTCCACCCTCTTCCCGGTTCTTCGCCCGCTGCGGCCGCGCCGCCGGCGAGGCCTTGAGCGGACTCCATGCCTGGGCGGTGCGCGAGCTGCCCGCCCGCCCCGACGGCTACACGCTGGATCTGGACTCGTTTTCCCTGATCCACGAGGACGGCCAGCAGGAGGGCGTGCGGGTCGGCTGTACCCGCAAGGGGCTCAAGCCGTGCCACCGGCCCATCGTGGCGACCTTGGCCGAGGTGCCGCTGGTCGCGCACTTCTAGCTGCGCCCGGGCAACACGGCCTGCGTCAGCGGCGCGAGCGTTGATACGGCTTCCGCTCCTTCGCCAACTACCGCCTCCGCGTCATCGCTCAGTGCGGCTAATCCCAAAACCATCAACCCCTACATGCCCCTCCCCAATCTTTGGTGTAGACCCCTTTAACCCGCCTTCTCATCCTCAAAAAGGCGGGTCAAAGCCCCCGCCCTACTTGGGGCAATTTTCCCCGCGACAGGGTGAGCAGGAAAGCACCTTTTGCTTTCGCTTCCCGCGCTTCCGTGTTTCCGTGAAGCCAACATGGAGGTCATCTTTCTCGGCACGGGAACATCGCAGGGCGTGCCGATGATTGGCTGCGACTGCGCCGTCTGCACCTCAACCGACCCGCGCAACAACCGCATGCGCACGTCCATGCACATCGTGATGGACGGGCTGCACGTCCAGGTGGACGCCTCGCCGGAGTTCCGGCTGCAGTGCGTGCGCGAGAAGGTTCGCCAGATCGATGTGTTTATCCTGACGCACGGACACGCGGACCACATTGCTGGCATGGATGATCTGCGGCGATTCTGTGATCACGGTGATCGGGCCCTCACGGTTTACACGACGGGGGAGGGGAAGACGCGCGTCGCGGCCATGTTTCCCTACGCAATCGGTGACCGGCCGGTGTCGCGGGGCTACCCGGCGTTCAAACTGGTGGACATGCCGCCTGTGCTCGAATTTCCACAGGGCCGGATCTACTCCACGCTGCTGCCCCATGGCTCGATCACTACTCTCGGCCTGGTATTTGAGGAAAAGTCGTCGGGCAAAAAATTCGCCTACTACTCCGACTGCAAAAGCGTCCCTCCTGCCGCGGTCGCGCTCGCAAAGGGAGCCGCGGCAGTCTGCCTCGACGGTCTGCGGCCCGATTCGCACCCGACACACATGAGTATCAGCGAGGCATGCGCGGCCGCGGCGGAGATTGGTGCACCCGTGAGCTATCTCACCCATTTAACTCACTCCGTGGACCACGAGCTATGGCAAAATAAGTTGCCTACTGGAGTATTGCTGGCGTTCGACGGGATTAGGCTAACGCTTTAGCCTAAGTAGGTTAGGAACTCAGGCAAAAAAGATAAAAATTCCGCTTGCTTTAATCCCTATCAAATCAATGTAGATTGAAACAGTCTGCAAATGAAACTCTCCAAAAAAGGCGAATATGCCCTCCGGTCCATCATCAACCTCGGCATCGCCGCGGAGGTCGGCCGCACGCTAGTCCAGGTTTCGGAGCTCGCCGATACGGAGCAACTCCCGGTCAAGTTTCTCGAGCAAATCATGGCGGCATTGAAGGACGCGAAGCTCGTAACGAGCGAGCGCGGCAAATTCGGCGGTTACCGCCTCGCGAAGTCCGCCAAGGCCATCACGATCGGCGAGGTAGTCCGCCTGATTGACGGCCCACTCGCGCCGATTGGTTGCGTCAGCCGGACCGCTTACGAGAAGTGCACGTGCCCCGATGAAGTGCACTGCGGCCTGCGGATGCTGATGCTCGACGTGCGCAATGCGATCGCCGGCATCCTCGACCGCTACACGCTCGCCGATGTCGTGGAGGTCACGCTCCGCAAGCTGCGCCGCGACAATGTCCCGTTGCCGTTTTCCGGCGAGGCGCAGGACGCGCCGGCGTCCACGCGGCTGCCGGCCCGCCACGCCCAGAAACTCGCCCGCCGTTCCGGTTCGGCCCGCCTCGATGCCACCGAGGGCGTGCTCCACCAGCTGCTCGGCGACTACACGATCTAACCCACTGCCTTTCCGCCATGCCCACGACCCCTTCTCTCAACTCGAATTCTCCTGCACTCCCTTCACCCGACTGGCTTGCGCTCGTGCGCGAGAAGGTAGAAGGGCTGCGCTACGGCGTGGTGCAGCTCGTCGTCCACGACGGGCGCGTGACGCAGATTGAGCGCACCGAGAAGACCCGCCTCGCCGCTACGCGCGAATCCGAGGCCCACGGATAATTCAATCCCTTTCCGCCTACCTGATGACTGCCGGCGGCTTTCACCGATCCCACCCAGAGAACCCGTCATCGAGAACGCTGACCCGACCCCGGGAAGTTGGCTCAAATCCCAACCCTCCGACTCCATGAAAGCCTTTACCCGAACCAGTGCGGCGCTTTTCAGCGTGGCCGTATTGACGACTGCCTTGCCCGCCGCTCCGGTGGACAGTGCCGAACTCCAGGCCCTGCGCGAGCAGGTGCAGGTCCTTGCGCAGCAGCTCAAGGTCATTTCCCGCCAGCTCGAGATCAAGGAAGAGGCCGCGCTCGTCGCGGCCCCGACCACCCCCAAGATTACCCTCAGCGACAAGGGTTTCACGCTCGCGTCCGCCGATGCCGCCAACTCGCTCAAGATTCGCGGCCTCGCGCAGCTTGATTCCCGCCTCTTCTTCAACGACGGCGGCGGGGTGGTGAACAACGCCTTCGTCCTGCGCCGTGCGCGCCTGATCACGGAAGGTCTCTTCGCCAAGATCTATTCCTTCCAGTTTGTCACCGAATTCGGCGGCAGCGCCGTCAGCATCCTGGATGCGAACCTGGGCATCGCTGTGAACAAGGCGCTGACGTTCAAGATCGGCAAATTCAAGTCGCCGGTGGGCCTCGAGCTGCTGCAATCCGACTCCTGGACGTTCTTCAACGAGCGTTCGATCGTCACCAACCTGGTGCCGAACCGCGATCTCGGGGTGCAGGCCTCGGGTGACGTGCTCAACGGCACGCTCAACTACACCGTCGGGGTGTTCGGGGGCGTGGCGGACGGCGCCAGCACGACAAACACCGATTTCGACAATGAGAAAGATTTCGTGGTTCGTCTCTTCGCCTCGCCCTTTAAGGATGACGCAGGCTCCGCCGTCCGAGGTTTGTCCTTCGGTGTCGCCGCCAGCGCCGGCCGGGAGAAGACCGCCGCCGGCCGCACTGCTGGTTACCGGACAGATGGCCAGCAGATCTTCTTTGCTTACAGTGCGACCACGATTGCCGACGGGCAGACCTGGCGCCTTTCGCCGCAGGTTGATTTCCGGAGCGGCTCCTTCGGTGCGATCGGCGAGTATGTGGTTTCCACCCTCAACGTCCGGCCTAGCGCCACCGGCCGGGAGACCGAGCTCAAGAACGAGGCTTGGCAGGTCGCCGCGGGTTACGTGCTGACCGGCGAGGATTCTTCCTTCGCCGGCGTGGTGCCGCGGGCGAACTTCGATTTCCCCGCTAGCACCTGGGGCGCCTTCGAAGTCACGGCCCGCTACGCCCACCTCAACGTCGATGATGCGGCGTTTCCGCTCTACGCGTCCGCCGCAAGCAATGCGAACGAGGCTTCCTCGGTCGGTGCCGGCGTGAACTGGTATTTGAGCAAGGCCGTCGCCTTCAAGTTCGACTACTACCAAACGAGCTTCGGCTTCAACTCCGCGGCCCCTGCGATCGCGGCCACTCAGATGCTGCGACAGGATGAACAGGTCTTCATCAGCCGCTTCCAACTCTCATTCTAATTCCCACCCAGTGAACGCCATGAAACTTTTTTTTCTTCTGCTCCTGCTTGTTTTCGGCGCGGCATCGAGCCGCGCGGAGAAAATCACCGTGCGGGTGGGCTATTTTCCGAATGTCACCCACGCGCAGGGTGTGGTCGGGAGCAACTCCACCCGGGAGAAGCACGGCTGGTTCGAGGAGCGCTTGGGGCCCGATGTGACCATCCAGTGGTTTCCCTTCAACGCCGGCCCGAGCGCGATGGAAGCGATTTTTGCAGGCTCAATCGACCTGACTTACGTGGGCCCTAATCCGGCGCTCAACGCTTACATCCGCTCCGGCGGGGATGAAATTCGCGTCCTGGCCGGTGCGGCCCTCGGTGGCGCGGGCCTCGTCGTCGCGGGCGACGGACGCATCGCCACGCCCGGGCAATTTAAAGGCCGCCGCCTCGGCACGCCGCAGCTCGGCAACACGCAGGATGTCGCGGCGCGCGCCTGGTTGAGGAAGCAGGGCTTCAAGGTGACGCAGACTGGTGGGGACGTCCTGGTCTTGCCGACGGCGAATCCCGACCAACTCGCATTGTTCCAGGCCGGCCGCCTTGATGCCGTCTGGACGGTGGAGCCATGGGTTTCGCGGTTGGAACTGGAGGCGGGGGGGACGGTATTCCTCGAACAAACCGAGGCGGTCACGACGGTGCTCGTCACGCGGGTGAAGTTCCTGAAGGAGCACCCGGCCTTGGTGGCCAGATTCAAGGCGGCCCACGGGGAGCTCACCGCCTGGCTCAACGCGCATCCCGACGAGGCCCGCGCTCAGGTCCGGGCGGGCTTGAGCGCCGAGACGAGGCGGGAGATGTCGATCGCCCTCGCGACCAGCGCCTGGAAGCGGCTGACATTTTCCGACCAAGTGACGCAGGAGCAGTTCCAGCTGCTGGTGGCCGATGCCCAAGGTGCCGGATTCCTGCGGGATGTCATCCCGCTGGACCGCTTGTTTTCCGGCCAGCCATGAGCCTCCAGACTAATCCCCGAAACGAGGCCCCCGCGAAGCTCTCCGTGCAGGGCGTAAGCAAGCGCTACCGCACCGGCGGACGCGAAGTGCACGCCCTGGATAATGTTTCGCTGGAGATCGGGGAAGGGGAGTTCATCTGTCTGGTGGGGCCGAGCGGATGCGGCAAGTCAACCCTGCTCAACATCATCGCGGGGCTGGAAGTCGTGGATGACGGCCGGCTGCTCACGGCCGGCGTTCCCATTACCGGCCCCGGCCGGGACCGCATGGTGATGTTTCAGGACGCGGCGCTGTTCCCGTGGCTGGACGTCATGGACAACGTCCTGTTCGGGTTGAAGCTGAAACCGGGACTCTCGAATACGGAGCGCATCGAAGTGGCGCAATTTTACCTGCAACTCGTGGGGTTGGAAAATTTCACCAAGTCGTACATCCACGAACTGTCCGGCGGCATGAAGCAACGCGTGGCGCTGGCGCGGGCCTTGGCGCCCAACCCGCGGGTCCTGCTGATGGACGAGCCGTTCGCCGCGCTCGACGCGCTGACGCGCGAGCAGTTGTACGGCGACCTGCAGCAGATCTGGCAGCAACATCGCAAGACCATCGTCTTTGTGACCCACAACGTCCGGGAGGCGGTGTGCCTGGGCGACCGCGTCGCGCTCTTCTCCCCCAACCCCGGACGCATCCGGGAGCAGTTCAAGATCAGGCTGCCGCGGCCGCGCGACATCAGCAGCATCGAACTGGCCCGCTACGCGATCGACATCACGGCGGCGCTCAAGGGCGAGCCGCGCACGGCGGAGGAGTACGCGATATGAAGCATTTGCTGCGCGTCGGCCTGTTCTTCTTACTGGCCCTGATGGGCTGGCAGGCCCTGTATCTGGCGAAATTCTGGTCGCCGGTGCTCGTGCCCTCGCCGGTCAGCGTGGGGCGTTACCTGTATGAAGCCGCGATCGAGGGCACGCTGGGGGACGCGACCTTGGTCACGATGCGCCGGCTGCTGCTGGGCTATGGATTTGGCATCGTCCTGGGCCTCCCCCTAGGTCTGCTGACGGCGCGTTTCCGGATCGCCAAGGACACCCTTGGCTTGGTGGCGCTGGGCCTCCAGACCCTGCCGAGCGTGTGTTGGGTGCCGCTGGCGCTGCTTTGGTTTGGGCAAAGCGAGACGGCCATGTTCTTTGTCGTCGTGATGGGCACACTCTGGTCGATGATCATCGCCACCGACAACGGCGTGCGCAACGTGCCCCCGATCTATGCCCGTGCCGCCCGCACCATGGGCTCGTCCGGCCTACAACTCTGGCTCCGCGTCATGCTACCGGCGTCACTCCCTTACATTGTGAGCGGCATGAAGCAGGGCTGGGCGTTTGCCTGGCGTTCGCTCATGGCGGCTGAAATCTACGTGACGATCCTGAGCGGCTTTGGCCTCGGCAACCTCCTGCACTATGGACGTGAACTCAACGCCATGGACCAGGTCATTGGCATCATGTTCGTCATCATTGTCATCGGTCTGGTGGCGGACAAAATCCTGTTTTCTCCCGGGGAGAAATATCTCCATCGCCGGTGGGGCACGGCGAAATGAAGGGCAGAAAAATCCCGGACAGCTTCGGTTCGAGTAAGTCTTCAACGGCCAAGCGAGCATCCAAGCCGGGCGATCTGACGACCTTGCCGAAACCATCGCCGACACCCCGCTGGGGTCGCCGCCGGGTTTAGAACGGCCACACCTTGGGAATCACGTACATCGCGACCAGGAAACAGATGATGTTCAATGGCACGCCAATCCGGACGAAATCCTTGAAGCGGTAGCCGCCGATGCCGTAGACATAAGTATTGGTTTGGTAGCCGATGGGGGTGGCGAAAGCGGCGGATGCGGCGAAGCAAACGGCGATCACGAAGGGCCGGGCACCCAATCCGGCCTCGGCCGCCACGCCCAAGGCAATGGGTACCATGAGGGCAGCCACGGCATTGTTGGAAAGGATTTCCGTGAGGACCATGGTGACCACGTAGATGCACGCGAGCATGACGAGGGGCTTGTGGGGTCCGGTGACAAAATGCCCGGCACCGGCGACAGCATGTTGGGCGAGCCACGCGGCGGCACCGGTGTGTTGCATCGCAACGCCCAACGCCAGCATGCCAAAGATGACGAAAAGCAGATGCCACTCGATGGATTCATACGCATCCCGGGGCTTGAGGCAGCCGGTAATGCAAACCAGGACGGAGCCGGCAATGGCGCCGATCTCGATCGGCACGAGCCCAGAGCTCTCGCCGAGAATCACGGCGGCAATGATGGCCATGACCAACGGAATCCGTTTGTGCAGCGACAGGGACGGCAAGGGCGGCCGGTCGAAGAGGATAACATCATCCCCTTGGCGGAGTCCGTTGACCGCTTGGGGAGTGCCCATCATTAGCAGGATATCGCCCATTTGGAGGGGGAGGCTTTCGACCTTCTCGCGCACATTCTGGCCGCTGCGGTGAATGGCGAGCACCACGACACGAAAGCGCTGGCGGAAATTCAGATCGCTGATCGTCCGCCCTATAACCTCTGAGTTGGGGGCGACGGCGCCCTCGAAAACCACGCCCTCGTGGGCGGCGATCTGCTCCAGGCCCGCCTCGGCCGTGAAATCGAAACCCGGTGTGGAACGGGCCCGGGCGACCCCGGAGGGACGGCAGGCGAGGACGAGGCGGTCGCCCTCGCGGAGTAAAGTTGCTTCCGGATCCACGTGGATCGCGATGCCGTCGCGGACCACCTCGATCACCCGAAAGCCCCGGGCCGAGACCAGGCCGGCCGCTTTGAGCCCTTTGTCAATCAGCGGGGAATTAGCCGGCACGAAGGCCTCGGTGAGGTATTCGCGACGCTCGTCATCCGTGAGGATGGAGGTGAGCGTTTCGCGCGTCGGCAGGAGCCATTTGCCGGTCGCCGCGAGATAAAAGGCGCCAATTATGGCGGTCGGAATGCCAAGCCAGGACAGTTCAAACAAGGACATGCCCGGTTGGCCTCGACCCACCAGGATACCATTCACCACCAGGTTGGTGCTCGTTCCAATGAGAGTGCAGGTGCCACCGAGGACGGAGGCGTAGGAGAGCGGAATGAGAAACTTGGAAGCGGGCAGGTTCATCTTGCGCGCAAGGCTCAGGACGACGGGCACAAAAACCACGACGACGGGCGTGTTGTTGATCCAGGCCGAGAGGAACGCGACCAGCACGACGAGTAGAAACAAGACGATCGGATAAGGCAGGAAGGAGGCCTTCTGGAACCAGCCAGTCAGGTACTCAATTACGCCGCATTTTACCAACGCTGCGCTGAGCACGAAAAGCGCGGCGACCGTAATCGGGGCCGGGTTGGCGAAGACCGCCATGGCCTTTTCCTTGGGCAACACGCCACTGAGTACCAAGATGCTGAAGACCCCGAGGGCGACGATGTCGGCCGGATATTTCTCCCACATGAACAAGAGGAGGGCGAGCAGGACGAGCCCGAGCACAAAGGCGATTTCCCAAGTCATGAGCGCAAGGAACTAACCACTGGCGCCGCTTGAGCCCAGCGGAATCTGTCGCTGGTGACAGGCTTTCCTCCGCTGGCAAAAGACGGGTTTTTTGACCTACCCATTAGGACACTCCCCGGATTTGCGTTTGGGATATTTCCAGTAGCCTAGTTGGAGGAATTCCTCCAATTTTATTCCTCAACCCCCTCCCGAATACCATGGCCAAAATCTATAACGACATCACTGAAACCATCGGCAACACCCCGCTCGTGCGCCTCAACCGCACCGCGGCCGCCCATGGCGCGCAGGCCGAGATCCTGCTGAAGCTGGAGTTCTTCAACCCCCTCTCGAGCGTGAAGGATCGCATTGGTCTCGCGATGATCGATGACGCGATCAAGTCCGGGAAGATCAACGCCCAGACCACCCTCATCGAGTCCACGAGCGGCAACACCGGCATCGCGCTGGCTTTCGTCGCCGCGGCGAAGGGCCTTAAGCTCATCCTCACGATGCCCGAGACGATGAGCACCGAGCGTCGCAAGCTGCTCAAGATCTTGGGCGCCCGTCTTGTGCTCACTGAGGGACCGAAGGGCATGAAAGGCGCCATCGCCAAAGCCGAGGAGCTCCAGTCCAAGATTCCCAACAGCATCATCCTCCAGCAGTTCTCCAATCCGGCCAATCCGGCGGTGCACCGCCGGACCACGGCGGAGGAAATCTGGAAGGACACCGACGGCAAGGTGGACATTATCGTGTCCGGCATCGGTACGGGCGGCACCATCACCGGGGTTGGCGAGGTGCTGAAGCCACGGAAGGCGTCGTTGAAAATTATCGCCGTCGAGCCCGACTCGTCGCCGATTCTTTCCGGCGGTCAGCCCGGCCCGCACAAGCTGCAGGGTCTTGGCGCCGGCTTCATTCCGGCGATCCTCAACACGAAGATTTACGACGAGGTCATTCGCGTGAAGGAGGCCGATTCGGGGCCGATATCGAAGCAGGTCAACCAGCTCGACGGCATTCCGGTCGGCATCTCATCCGGCGCCGCAGTCTGGGCCGCCATCCAGCTGGCCAAACGGCCGGAGAACAAGGGCAAGCAGATCGTCGCAATCATTCCCTCGAGCAGCGAACGCTACCTCTCCACGTGGCTGTTTGCCGATGTCAGCCCCGAGAGCGACTCGCTGGACGATATCCTGCCGCCCGCCGCCAAAACCTGAGTCGTCGCGCGCTTGTTTCCTTCACCGGCCGGGGGCGCAAGCCGCCGGCCGGTTATTTATTGTCCTGATTGGCGCGGGACCAGTGGTAAAAGGCGTAGCCGAAGGCGATCAATGATACGCCCATGCCGGTGAGTTTCATCATCGCGCCCGCGAGCGTCTGGTCGTCCGTGGCCGTGAACGTGGCGAACAGCCGCGGCGCATACTCGTAAGTGGGATAGAGGATGTTGGAAGAGAAGGTGACGTAGGCAAAGACCGGCGTCATCGTGATTTCGATGCAGAAAATGAACAACATGCGTCCCGCATAGCTGAGCGGCGGGAAGGCCCGCGACGGGCTCATCAATGGCCACCAAAAAAGGACCGAGACGCCGAAGAACATGAGGTGCTCAACCACGTGGATCACCTTGTCCTGCAGGGCCCATTCGTAGAGGAGGGGCGCGTGCCAGACGCTGATGACAAGGGTGGCCAGTGCGCCGCAGCTGATGGGGGAGAACAGCAGCTTGAGCGGCCGCCGCAAGGGCCGGCGGTCGAGGGCGCGGTCCACCATCCACCACGGCAGGCCGCACAACAGCAGCACCGGAGCCGGATACATGATGACCAGGTGCTGGAACATGTGCGCGCTGAACAGGAAGCGTTCGCCGATCTGGTCGAGGGGGGAACCCACCGCGAGGTAGAACAGGAGCAGCGAGGAGTAAAAAAACCATGCGTGCCGGCGGGGGAAGGGCTCACCCGGTGCCCACCTCGCCCGGAAGGGACCGGCCAGCAGGGCCCACAGCCAGCCGGCTATGACTATCCCGCCGACGAGGAGAGGCTCATTGTGCCAGTGGCGCCAGTCGATCATGGGATAAAAAAGGCGGCCCGAGGGCCGCCATGGGAAATAAGTCGGGAGAGGGAGGTCGCGTCAGACGTGGCGCGAGAAATCCGCGATCGTGTCCAGCGAGATCGAGAGTGGCAGGCTTGCCTCCACGGCAAACAGCTTGATCAGCGCCCACATCGTGCCGCCAGCCAGGACCAGGCCGATAAAGAACAGGATGGTGCAGAACAATTTGTCCCACCGCAAATGCATGAAGTAGAAGATAACGAACATGAACTTCACGAGGGAGAGGACGACGAGGACGGTGACGAGCAGCCACTTGGCGAACGGCAGGCCGATGACGGCGATTTCAACGCCGGTGATGACCGCGAGGAGCATCGCGATCGAGACGTAGGCCGCGAACTTGCTTTCCTCGGCAGACTGGCCATCGAGGGCTGGGGAGTGGGTGGTGTCGCTCATGGTCAGAGGTATTCGAGCAGGTAGACGGCGGTGAAGATCACGATCCAGACGATGTCGACGAAGTGCCAGTAGAGGCCCATGGACTCGACATCGATCGCGTTGGACTGGTCAAACTGGACGGGGCCGGCCGGGCGGGCGAACCAGCGTTCCGCGCCGATGGCAATCAGGGCGCCGACGATGGCGAGCCACTGGGCGCTGAAGACGCCGCCGAGAGTCGCGGCGCTCAGGCCGTGCGCTTCGAGAGCCCAAACGATCGAGAGCACGATTTTCATCGAAAGCAGCACCGCTACGACCAGAGCGAGTACGTGGAGGATGGTGCTGAACCAAGGCTGGCCCCCGGTGGCGGGCTTGAAGGAGCGGACATACATCAAACCCAGCCACAACACGCCGATGGCCACGTGCGTGCCGTGCGTGCCGGTCAGGGTGAAGAACGTCGTGCCGAGGATGCTGTTCGTGATCGTCATGTGCTTCACGTGCACAAAGTTGTCGAATTCGAACACCTGGCAGCCGAGGAAGATCGCGCCGCAGACGATCGTCGCGAGCAGCGAGGAGCGCATGCTCTTGAGATTGCCTTTCTGGATGGCGTTCACCGCGAGGGCCATCATCAGCGACGACATCAGGAGGATGAAGGTCGAGAAGGACGTCAGCGGGATGTCGAACAGCGCGCGCGGCGATGGGTTCCCCGGGGGCGGGTGCAGCCGGTAGATGAGGTGCGTCGAAATCAGCGTGCCGAAGAACATGCAGTCCGAGGCCAGGAACGCCCACATGAGGAGCTTCTTGTTCGGAATGCCCGTCGACGTCGTGTGATCGTGGTGGTGATCGATGGCACCGGTGGCAGAGTGGCTGGTCATGGAGAAAGGAGAGGGATCGGTCAGTGTTTCGGGGCGTCAATCTCGTTGCCCTCATCATCCAGGTGCAGGTGATAACCTTCGGCGCCTTCCAGCGACCAGAGGTAAACGCCGATGAAGAGGATGACGCCGCCCACGATCGCCACGATCAGGTCGTGATAGATCGTACCGAACGCCCCGATCAGGGCACCAATGCTGGCGATCAGCGGGAAGATGGACTGGAACGGCATGTGGATACCGCCATGCGACTCCTCGGCCTTGTGATGCGCGGTTTTTTCCTGCGCGATTTCGGCCTGGTGGTGCTTCTCGTACCAAAAGGCATCGCGGGCATGCACGGTCGGGATGACGGCGAAGTTGTACTCCGGCGGCGGATTCGGGAGCGACCACTCCAGCGTCCGGGCGTCCCAAGTGTCGCGGCCAGCCCTCTCCCCCTTGAAGTAGGTATGGATAATCACGATGAAGTAGATCGCGATGCCCACGCCGAGGGTCAGCGCACCGATGGTGGCGATCATGTTCCCGACATTCCAACCCATGTTGCCGTCGTAGGTGAACGTGCGGCGCGGCATGCCGTTCAGGCCGAGGAAGTGCATCGGGAAGAACGTGACGTTGAAACCGATGAAGATGACCCAGAAGGAGAGCTTGCCCCAGAACTCGCTGACGCGGCGGCCGAACATCAGGGGGAACCAGTAATGGATGCCGCCGAGGAGCGCGAAGATCGAGCCGCCGATGAGCACGTAGTGGAAGTGGGCGACGACAAAGTAGCTGTCCTGCTGCTGCGCGTCGGCGGGCGCGGCGGCGTGCATGACGCCGGAGAAGCCGCCGATCATGAACATCCAGATGAAGCCGAGGGCGAACATCATGGGCGTGCGCATCTTCAGGTGGCCGCCCCAGAGGGTGCCGATCCAGTTGAAGATCTTCACGCCCGTTGGCACCGCGATGGTCATGGTGGCGAGGGAGAAGGCTGCGGTGGCGACCGTACCCATGCCGGTGGTGAACATGTGATGGCTCCAGACGGTGAAGCCGAGAAACCCGATGGATGCGCCCGAGAAGACGACGATCGGGTAACCGAAAAGGGGCTTGCGCGAGAAGGTCGGGAGAATCTCCGAGACGATGCCCATGGCGGGCAGGATGAGGATGTACACTTCGGGGTGGCCGAATACCCAGAACAAGTGCTGCCACAGGATGGGCATGCCGCCGTTGGACACCTCAAAGAAGTTCGTGCCGAACTGGCGGTCAAACATCACCTCGATCAGGGCGATGGTAATGGCGGGAAAGGAGAGGATGATGAGGAAGGACGTGATCAGCGTCATCCAGGTGAACACCGGCAGGCGCATCATTGTCATGCCCGGCGCGCGGAGATTGATGATGGTGACGATGAAGTTCAGCGCGGCCGCGATGGACGCGACCCCGAGGAGCTGCAGGCCGAGAATCCAAAAATCGGTCGCGTGGGTCGGATTGTAGAGCTTGGAGGTGAGGGGCGCGTAGCCGAACCAGCCGGCGTCAGGCGCACCATCGGGCAGGAACCAGCCCACATTGAGGATGATCGCGCCGGCGACGAAGGTCCACAGGGAGAAGGCATTGAGCCGGGGGAAGGCGACGTCGCGCGCGCCGATCTGCAGCGGCATGATGAAATTGAAGAACGCGGCGCCGAGGGGCATGACGGCGAGGAAGATCATCGTCGTGCCGTGCATCGTGAACATCGTGTTGTACTGCTGCGCGGTGAGCAGCGTGTTGTTCGGCACGATCAGCTGCAGGCGGATGAGCAGGGCTTCGCAGCCGCCCACGAGGAAGAAGAACAGGGCGAACGAGCCGTAGAGGAAGCCGATCTTTTTGTGGTCGACCGTGGTCAGCCAGCTCACGAGGCCCGTTTTGGCGCTGGGGCGCCAGAACGCGAAGGTGGGCTTGGTCGGAGCATGCTCCTCTTTGCCGGTGAAGTGGGATTTGGCCGTGGCTTCCATGAAAGGGATTATTTGAGGCTGTTGAGATAGGCGACGAGCGCGGAAACGTCGTCGGGCGTGAGCTTGATGTTGTTCGGGATGTAGCCGGCGACATACATCTTGTTACCGGGCTTGACCTGGTCGGGATGCGAAATCCACCGTGCGAGCTGCTCGGCATCGTTCTGCAGGACGCCGGCGGCGATGGTGGTGCGGCTGCCAACGTGGGTCAGGTCAGGATAGGCCCCGCTGCCGCCCACCATGTGGCCGCGGACAACATGGCACGTGAAGCAGGTCTTGGATTGGAAGAGCTCGCGGCCCTTGGCGATGAGCGCGACGTCCTCGTGCTTGGCGTCGGGCTCCTGATGGGCTTTCCAGGACTCGAACGGATTGAGCTCGAACGCAGGGCTCCAGCCGGCCTCGTTGCGTTTCCAGTCGGTGCGGAAAGCGGCGAACTGGGCCTTGGGCTGGTCGCTGACGGCAACCTTGGCGACCTCCCGGGCGGGGGCGGTCTGGGTGGCGAGCCAGTTGTTGAAATCCTTCGGCCCGAGCGCAATCACGCGGAAGCGCATAACGGCATGGGAATCGCCACAGTATTCAGCGCACTGGCCCCAGAAATAACCGGGGGCGTCGGCCTTCAGCCAGAGGAAGTTGCCGCGGTTGGGGATCATGTCCACTTTGCCGGCGAGTTTGGGCACCCAGAAGCTGTGGATAACGTCCATGCCGCGCAGGTTGATGTGTACGGGGCGGCCGGCGGGGATGACGAGCTCGTTGGCGGTCACCAGCTGGCCGGTACCGGCGATCTGCTCGGAGGGATACTCAAACTTGAACCACCACTGGTAAGCGAGGGCGTTAACTTCGTAGGCGTTGGCCTTCTCCTCTTCCGGCACGTCGTGGGTGTAGGTGATGCCCTTGAGGGTCGGGACGGCGATGATGACGAGCGCAAGCACCGAGGCGCCAATGAGGCCGAGCTCGATGAGCGGGTTGCCGTGTCCCTGCTCGGGCGGGACGGCCTGCTCGTCGGATTCGCTGCGGGCGCGGAACTTGAGCGTCGCGTAGGCGAGCACGGCTCCGACGATGATGAAGATGACAAGGGTCACCCAGCAAGTGACAAGGAAAACGTCGAGCTGGGACTTGGCCACCGGGCCGTCGACCACGATGGTCGACTGGTGGCCTTTCATGGTCCAGAAATCCAGTTTACTGCATCCGGAGAGCAAGGCCAGGCCACCGAGCGCGAGTACAATTCGACCCGGGCGGGCGAGGGTGGAGAGGAGGGAGGTCAAACGCATGGGTTCAATCGGGAGAAAAAGGGAGGTGGCAGTCGGCGGACGCCAAGGCAGAGAGAGTTTGCTAACGCCCCGGCATTTCAAGCCATATTCCTTGGAGTTCTGTCATGTGTCGCGAGGCCGGAACGCACTTTGAGCGCAGCTATTATATTTGATGGAGACAGCATTAGGCGCGCCATTGAATGGCTTGGTGTTTGCATCGCGGGGCTTTCGGCGCAATAGTTTTGAGCCATGACTATAAAACTCCGAATCCTCCTCGCTTCTGCCGTGATTGCCCTTGTCACTTCCGGCTGCGGCCAGAAGGACACTTCGACCCCCGCCACGACGGCGGCCGTCCCCGCTGGTCCCCGCACCGTGGAAATCACGGCCAGCGACAACATGAAATATAACCTCGCCTCAATCGAGGCGAAGCCCGGTGAACAGCTCACGGTCATCCTAACCAACATTGGCACGCAGCCCAAGGACGTCATGGGTCACAATTGGATCCTCCTGAAGGCCGGTACCGATGTGGAGGCCTTCGACAAGGCCGCGACGGCCTCCAAGGCCACGGATTATTTCCCGACCTCGTTGGCGGACCAGGTGCTCGCGCACATTCCGCTGCTCGGGCCCCGTAAATCCGGCGAGATCACGTTCACCGTCCCGACGACGCCCGGCGAATATCCCTTCCTCTGCAGCTTCCCCGCCCACTTCCAAGTCGGGATGAAGGGCATGCTGATCGTGAAGTAAGCGGCCCCAACATCGACCGTCGCCGCAGTTTTCAAGCCGGGCCCCGCGCCCGGCTTTTTTATGCCCGCTCTCGCCGCCTTCCTGAGCAATACCTGCCCGCGGATTTTGCGGATACACCCGGAGGGTTCAAACCCGCTGATATCCGCGGGAAAGGTTTGAATGTCCGTGGCTGCCTACCTACCCACCGGCGGCCACCACTGGTAGAGCGAGAAATACACCAGCACGCCGGTCACCGAGACATAATACCAGATGGGAAACGTCCACTTGGCCCAGGCTCGGTGGCGCTCGTAATCACCTTGGATCGCAAGGAGAAAGGTGCGGGGCACCAGATAGGCGATGCTGATGGCAAGAAGGATATGGGTGATCAACATCACGTAATACACATTGCGGATGAAACCCACGCCTCCAAAGGGCGTGTGCACGCCCCGGATGAGGATCTTGTGGGTCACGTAGCCGGCCAGAAACAACGCCGAGACCACCATCGCGGTCGTCATGATCTTGCGGTGCGCCTCCTTATGACCGGTCTTGATCATGATAAATCCGATGGTGATCAGCACGGTCGCGATGCCGTTGAGCGTCGCATTCAGGGCGGGGAGATCTTGGAGGTTCATGACTTGAAAATGAGCCGGTCGGCCACGAGCGCGATGAGCACCAGCGGCAGATACGCAATCGAGGCGAGGAAAAGTTTGCGGGCGGCGGCGTCGCGGCTGGCGGCGCGCAGGAACTGGACGGCCCGCCAGAAGAACCAAAGCCCCGCCAAGATGGCGACGGCTCCATAGGCTTTGCTGGCGAGCCCCAGCCAGACCGGCAAGAGGCTCACGCCGGTGAGTGCGAGCGTCGTCACGAGCGACCACGCGGCGACCCAGTGGCCCGACTCGTCGCGCACCGGCAGCATGGGGAAATCCACGTTGGAGTAGTCGCGGCGGTGCGTCCACGCGATCGCCATGAAGTGGGGGATTTGCCAGAAAAACAGCAGGCCAAAAAGGATCCAGCCCAACGCCGACACGCGGCCCTCGCCCGCGGCCCACCCGATGAGCGGCGGGAAGGCGCCCGCGATTGCGCCGATCTCCGTCGACCAGCGCGACCAGCGCTTGGCGGGGGTATACCACCACAGGTAGGAAACGATCGTAAGCAGGGTGAAGAGCGACGAAAGTGGGTTGACCAAGGCGAACAGCAGGAAGAGCGATGCGATGCACATCAGCGTGCCCATCACAAACGCCGAGCCGTCCGGCACCTTGCCCGAGGGAATGGGCCGGCCGGACGTGCGCTTCATGCGCGCATCCGTGTCGCGCTCCATCCACTGGTTGAGTGCCGCCACGCCGCCCGCCGCGAGCACCGTGCCGATCACGACCAGGGCGAAGCGCTTGAAATCATGCACCGGACGAGCTGCGAGATAGCCGACGAGCACGGTGAAAACCGAAAGCAGGCTCAGCCGCGGCTTGGTGAGCTCGAGGTAGTCGCCGAACTTGGGCGCAGCGGGCTCAGGCGGAGTGGTCATGCTTCGGTCTTGCGCTGGATCGCGGCGCGGTGCGCGAGCCACGTCAGCCAGAAGGTCGTCGCGAGGGTGAGCGCGCCGACGAGCACGTGGCCGGTCGTCACCGCCGCGGCGCGGTACGTCCAGATGATCTGCGCGCCGAGGAAAATCTGCAGTAGCAGCAGGAGCACTAGTGCAATCGCGCCGAGCCGCATGGCCACCGACGCGCCCCGGTCGGCGCGCAGCGTGAAGGCATACCACGGCAGGGCGAGGCACAGCACTGCAGCCATCACGCGGTGGGCAAAATGAATGCCGATGCGGAAATTCCATGCCGCGGGCAGCAGTCCGCCATCAAAGTTCGACGCCGGGAATGTCGGGATCGCGAGTCCAGCAAAGCTGTGCCGCATCACGGCTGCGATCGCGAGTTGCACGAAGAGCAACGCCACGCAGAACCGGCCGAGCCGGCGGGTGGACGCATCAACCCCGGCGCCATGGGTCTGAATCCAGTTTTTCGAGCAGGCCGCGGCTATCGCGATGAGTGTGCAGGCGAACAGCTGGGCGAGGCAGGCGTGAAGCATGGCAAAGAGCCGGCCGACGCTGGTGTCCGCCATGGCAACCTGATGGCTGTCATAGAGCACACGGAGCCCGCCGACGACCGCCTGGGCCAGGACGAGGCCGACGGCGAAATAGGCGAGTGTGCGCAGCCAGGAACGCTCCTCCTTCCGCCAGAGCCAGACTGCGAGGATGATAGTCACGGTGCTCATCACCCCGGCGCTCAGGCGGTGCGAGTGCTCGGCGAACATCGAAAGGTTTGTCATCCAGCCACGCGGATTGAGCGAGCCGTTGGACAGTGGCCAGTCAGAGAACGCCATGCCCGCGCCGATGCTGGTCGTGAACGCTCCCAGCGCCACGAGCAGGAACACCCACGCGCTACCCAGCGCCGCGAAGACGGCGAGGGCGGGCTTGTGGGTCGCGGTGCGACCCGAGGTGAAAGGTGAGGCCATGAGCGGAGTGACTTGTGAGCAGAAGGGCCTCTGCCTTCGTCCGCAAACCCTTTGACAATTATATCCCGCGGCGAATCCGTAGTGTCATGAAATCTTATGCCCTCCTGGTCGCCGGCGCTCTCGTGCTCCTCGGCGCAACCGGTTGCAGCCGCTCCGGCAGCGGCGACATCCCGCCGAAGACCGCTGACACGGCCCCGGCGGAGAAACGCTACCCGCTCACCGGCGAGGTCGTTCGCGTCGACGCCGCCAATAAGTTGCTTGTGGTCCAGCATGACGAGATCAAGGGCTTCATGCCGGCGATGACGATGGAGTTCAGCGTGTCGACGAGCGACCTCGCCGCCGCCAAGCCCGGCCAGCGGATCCGCGGCGACCTCATCCCGGTCAAAAAAGGCAACTGGCGGCTCGAGAACATCTGGCCCGACGACAGACCCGACGAAGCCGCGGTCGCCGCCCAAGCGGCCGCCCTGCGGCAGGACACGCTCATCCGCGGCCAGTCCGCCTACCGCGAGGTGGGCGAGAAGATTCCCGATTTCGCCCTCTACGACCAGGAAGGCCGCGTGGTGCAGAGTGCGCGCTTCCACGGCAAGCAGGTCATGTTGAATTTTATCTTCTCCCGCTGCCCGGTGGCCACGATGTGCCCGGCCTCGACGCTGAAGATGATGGGCACGCAGAAACTGGCCCGCGAAACGGGCGTGAACCACATCGAGTTCGTCTCGATTACGCTCGACCCGGCCTACGACACGCCTGCGGTGCTTAAGGAGTACGCCGCCAGCCGCGGGATCGACACGAAGAATTTCTCTTTCCTCACTGGCCCGGAAAATGCGATCAGGGACCTGCTCACGCAGTTTGGCGTCATCGCGGAATTCGACGGGGCCCTGCTCAAGCACACGCTCAGCACGCTGCTGATCGATGAAAACGGCCGGATTATCCACCGTGCGGACGGCAGCGCGTGGGAACCGGCGGACTTCGTGGCGAAGATGAAAAAAGGATGAGCGCGTCCGCCCAGCCGCTCGACCGCCGCGCCTGGCGGCAGATCGTGATCATCACGGTCGCCGCGGTCGCCCTCTTCGTGATTTTCCGCCGGCTGCCGACGGGGACGAACCTGAGCCACATGGATTTCCGCGCGACCGGCGCGAAGAACTCCCTCGAGTTTTGCGATCCGCTGAACCCGCAGTTCATCCCGGTGGTTGAGATGCAATCGCCCGTCGCGATGACGCTCACGCCGGTGGGTGAGCTGGTACCGGGTCGGACAGCGGAGTTCACGCTCACGATGAAAACCGCGAGCGGAAAACCCATTGCGCCGGAGGACCTGCTCGTGACGCACACGCGGCTGCTGCACCTACTGATCATCGATCCGTGGCTCAACGACTACCAGCACGTGCACCCGGAGCCGGGATCGCGTCCGGGTGCCTGGACTTTTTCCTTTATTCCGAAACGCGAGGGGAAATACCGCGTGTTTGCCGATTTCACGCCCGTCGTGACCGCGCGGGGACTCTATGCCTCGACGGATGTGCAGATCGGTAAGTCCGCCTTGCCGGCGCTGCTGACGATGGTGATGCAGCACGAACCGTCCTGGGTCGTGGAACGCGACGGATATCGCTTCGCGCTCGTTCCCGGGGCACTGCCGGTGCGGGCGAAGCAGCCGGTGGATTTGAAACTGGCCATTACCCGGGCGGACGGCCAACGCGTGCCGATGGAGCCGGTGATGGGTGCGTTTGCCCATCTGGTGGCGTTTGACGAGGCGCGCAGCGGTTTTGCGCACCTGCACCCGAACGAGCTCAATCCGCCAACGCCGCCGGACGGGTTGAAGCCGGTCCTGAATTTTAAGTTCACGATCCCCGCCGCGGGAAACTACGTGATCTGGGCGCAGCTGAACCTCGCCGGCCGCGAGACGTTCGTGCCGTTTTGGTTTGAGGTCGAGTAGCGGCGGGCACGTCCCGTGCCGGCATTTTTCGGTAAGCGACGATCCCGCCGGCAGTTCAGCCTGCTCACCAAACGTGTTACCCATGCGGGCAGAGGGACCTGCCCGCCCACCTCAACGGTTCTTCGTACGCTTCTTGGGTTTCAACCGCTGATCGAGCTCATCCATCGTGTGGAGGAATGCGGTCTCGAGGTTCACGCCGCTGGCGTCGGCGAGGACGAGCAGGGACCACAGGCAGTCGCCGAATTCGTGCGCGAGCCGGGCGTCGAGCTTTTCCGCGGGACGGAGGCCGTCCTTCGCCATCAGGAGTTTCATGAGATCGCCGACATCGCCGACGAAGCCTTGGGCGAGCTCGGCCCGGTTCCACGGCCGTCTGCCGCGTTTGGTTTCCAATGCGGCATAGAGATCACGCACGCGCCGGGCGCGGATGGTGAGGGCGGTGAGCGGCATGCGCGAAAGAATGCGGCGAGAGGATCAGCGTTCAACGCGGAACGCTGTTTCAATCGGATTTCACGCCAAGTCGCGAAGTCGCAAAGGTCGGGCGGTCAAAGATCAGGCCGACTCAATCCGAACTTTGCGGGCATGGCGGCTTGGCGTAAGACCCTCAGTGCCCGTTCTTGCCGTGCTTCGCGCGGAAGCGGGCGAGGTCGGGATAGGCTTTGGTGGGATCGCCGTAGACGTTGCCGGCTCGATCCCGCCCGCGGGCGAGGTAAATGTTGTGATACTTGCCCACCATCTCCTGATTCAGGCGCACCCCCGAGCTGATGTAGCGCATGGTATAGCCGCAGCGGCGGATGGCACTGGTGTTGGGTTCGCTGCCGTGGATGATACGGCCGTCGTGCAGACTGCACTGGCCGGCCTCGAGCTCGATGGCGACGGCCTTGCTCGGGTCGCGCTGCGCCGCCTTGATCTCATCGTTGAACACGGCCACGCCGGGCGTGAGGTCGTCGTAATCGGAGAAACCCTGCTTGCCACTGTTGTGGGTGCGCGGGATGACATTCATGCACCCGTTTAGCTTGGTCGACGGGTCAATCGCCAGCCAGACGGTGGCGACCTCCATCGGGGTGATCATGGTCTTCCAGTAGTGGGAGTCTTCGTGCCATGGCACGCGCTGGCCGTTGCCGCGCGGCTTGCAGATGAAGTGGCTGGAGAAGAGCGCAATATCGGGTCCCAGGATGGGTTCGACGAGGTCAAGCACCTCGTCGGCGAACAGCCATTCGAACAGTTCCGGATGCTGGAAATGCGGGACGTCCATCGACTCGGGGCGCACGCCGGTGTCGAGGCCGTCGAGGATGCCCTCGAACGTGGCCTTGAGCCGATCAAACTTGGGCTGAGGGAACACCGGCTCACGGAAAATGTGGTAACCCTCCTCGCGAAAACGGGTGACCTGCTCGGGAGAGAGGCGCGGATGGGTCGTGGCGGGGGTGGAGGTGGGGGCGACCATCCTTGTGTTATATCACCCTTTGGCGGGGAAATCTTGCCATAAAAGCGCAGATTCTGGTGTTATATTGCCCTCATGCCGCCGTGCCTCCACTTCAAGCTGGCCGATTTCGTCCGCGGCGGGGAGTGCTACCACTTCGCGCAGACGGAACTCACGGCGGGCAACGCGGCCCGGTATCACGACCATGATTTCCACGAGCTGTTCTGGGTGACGCGTGGCCGTGGCGAACACCTGCTCAACGGCCGGACGGAACCGCTGGCGGCGGGCCGGTTGTTTCTCATCAAACCGAAGGACCGGCACCACGTGACGGGATCGGATACGGCCCCGTTGCGGATTCTGAACCTGGCATTTCCGAGCCGCCGCTGGACGGAAGTGAGGCGGCGCTATTTTCCGCGCGAGCTCGATGCCTACGAACGATCGTCGGCGGACCGCGCCTGGCCGCTCGATTCGCGCGCACAGTCAGCGTTGGAGCACTGGGCTGGGCGGCTGGCGACGGCCGGGCGGCCGCGGGTGGTGTTGGATGGATTTTTGATGGAGCTGCCGCTGCTGCTGCAGGAGCCGGTGGACGGGGCGAAGCCGGCGCCCGAATGGCTGGAGGGGGCTCGGCGTGCCCTGGTGGGCCCGGAGCAGTTTGCCGGCGGCACGGTGGCACTTGCGCGGCTGGCGGGACGTAGTCCTTCGCACGTGGCGCGCGCGGCCGTGCGCTGGTATGGGCAGACGCCGACGGAGTTGCTGAACACGGCGCGGATGGATTTCAGCGCGCGGCAGCTGGGCGAGACGGGACGGCCGATCGTGGAAATCGCGCTGGATTGCGGACTGCACAACCTCTCGCACTTCTACGCGCTCTTTCGGAAGCGCTTCGGGGTGAGCCCCCGTCGCTACCGCCTGCAAGCGCACCCGACGGTGCGGGGTGGGAATCTTGGGTAGGGCGGGACCGGTGGGCCCGCCTTCCGGTCTGATCAATCGGGTCGCCAGACAAACGGCCACTGAGATGCATCCGCGACGAACCTCTTTCTGACGGGATTCATCAGAATATAGCCCGATTTTCCCGAGGAGCTTTCGTTATTTCGAATGCGGTGATCGAAGAAATCCCTCTGCCAGGACACTCCTGCCCTTTTCGCTACTATTTCTTTCCATTTCGCGATCACGGATTTCATCACACGGTCTTGCGGAAAAGAGATCAAGGCGTGCAGGTGATCAGGCATGAGCAGCATTAATTGCACGTACCAATCCCTGCGTTTTGTCGGAAGCGTACTGATTCGAATAAAATATCGGCTGTAGCCCGGCGGCAGAGCTGGTTCGGTCCACGTGGTGGGCAGCAAATCGTGATGAAGAAAACAGCTTCAGTGCGGACCCAAAGCGGCGTCTCGTGCGGGAGTTTCTTTCGGAGGGGGGGCGAATCTGGTTTCGGCTCTGACATCCGGACAATCCAGCGCGCCCAGCGGTCGCGCCCTACCTCGGATCCGTATCTTTTCCGGATGAGGCGCTGAGCCGCTGCGCTCGGCGCTCAGAACCGGAGGTGCTTCACCGTGAGGCCGTTGTTGATCAGCTGCTTCAGGGCGTCGATGCCGATGCGGAGGTGGCCGTTGACGTGGTCTTCATCCACTTGCTCGTCACTCTTCGCCGTCTTCACGCCGTCGGGCGTCATCGGCTGGTCGGACACCAAGAGCAGCGCGCCGGTCGGGATCTCGTTGTAGAAACCCGTCATGAAGATCGTCGCGGTCTCCATGTCGATGGCATGGACGCGGATTTTTTTGAGGTATTTTTTGAAGTCCTCATCGTGCTCCCAGACGCGGCGGTTGGTCGTGTAAACCGTGCCGGTCCAATAGTCGCGCGCGTGGTCGCGGATCGTGGTCGAAATGGCCTTCTGCAGCGCGAATGAAGGCAGGGCCGGGACCTCGGGTGGGAAATAGTCGTTGCTCGTGCCCTCGCCGCGGATGGCCGCGATGGGCAGGATGAAGTCGCCGAGCTCGGCGCGGTGCTTCACGCCGCCGCATTTGCCGAGGAAGAGTACGGCCTTCGGGTGGGTGGCGCTGAGCAGGTCCATCACCGTGGCGGCCAGCGCGCTGCCCATGCCGAAGTTGATGATGGTGATGTCGCCGGCGGTGGCGCTGGACATGGGCTTGTCCTTGCCCAGTACGGGCACGCGGTGCCATTGGGCGAACAGCTTCACGTAGCGCTGGAAGTTAGTGAGGAGGATATACTCGCCAAAATCCTTCAGCGGGACGCCGGTGTAGCGCGGCAGCCAGTTCTCAACGATCTCGCGGCGGGACTTCATATGTCCAGCATGCACCCGAGCGGAGCGGAGATCACGGAGAATCTTGCGGACGCAACCACGCGATTCGGACAATCACCTTCCCGCGGATGACGCGAATCGACGCGGATCGACGCGGATGAAGAAACACATCGCTGGTGGTCTGAGCTATCCGCGAGGAACATCCCTGTCCCGGCGGATTTCCGGCGCGGGCTAATTTTCTGGATCGGGCTTTGTGCCCGCTATCCCAAAGGCCGCAATATCGGGCGTAAACCCCGACCTACATCAACCCTCCGCCAAGGCGTTGGCGGTGTTCAGGTGCTCGATGCCGGTGTATTTCTGCGACTGCTCGTCGGCGTGGTAGCTGGAGCGCACGAGCGCACCGCTCTCGACGACGCCGAGTCCGAGCGACAGGCCGAATTCCTTCCAGCGGATAAATTCCCCCGGCTCGACCCAGCGCGCGATCGGGAGGTGCTGCGGGGTGGGCTGGAGATACTGGCCGATGGTGAGAATGTTGGTCTGGTCGGAGGCAATGTCGCGGAGCGTCTGCTCCACCTCGGCCTGTTCCTCGCCGAGCCCGAGCATGATGCCGGTCTTGGTCACGAAGCCGCGGCCCTTCGCGTGGCGGAGGACGGAGCGCGAGCGGTCATACCGGGCCTGCACGCGCACGGGCTTTTGCAGTCGCTCCACCGTCTCAAGGTTGTGGTTGTAGATATCTGGCTTGGCGTCGAGGACGGTATCCACGTGCTCCATTTGGCCCTTGAAGTCCGGCACGAGCACCTCGATGGCGGTGTGCGGGTTGCGGTGGCGGATGGCGCGAATCGTCGCCGCCCACACGCCGGCACCGCCGTCCTTCAACTCGTCGCGGGCGACACTGGTGATGACGCAGTGCTTGAGATTCATCTTGGCAACGGCGTCGGCGACGCGGGCGGGCTCGCCGAGGTCGAGTTCGGTAGGGCGGCCGGTTTGGATCGCGCAAAAGTTGCAGGAGCGCGTGCAGATGTTGCCGAGAATCATCACCGTGGCCGTGCCGCGCGACCAGCACTCGCCGAGGTTGGGGCACTGCGCGCTCTGGCAGACGGTGTGGAGCTTGTTTTCGTCCACCAGCCGGCGCGTGGCCGCATAGCCGGGCCCGGCGGGCAGCTTGGCGCGGAGCCAGGAGGGTTTGCGCGTGGGATCCATCGAGTAAGCGGGAACCATAAACATGGATTGTCCAGCGGGGCACGGTTTTTTTAACGTGTCTTTCCGACGGGCGCCAACCTACTGTCCCAGCGATGAACTCAATCGCCGCCTGTCTCTCCTCCTTTTCCCGCCTCAAACTGTTGCTGCTCCTCGTTGCATTGCCGGTCCTCGCCTCAGCCGGAGAACAGCCGGTGTGGCTGATCCTCAATCCGTTTTCCCCTGAGACCCTGATGTCCACGGATGTCGCTGAAAAGAACAGCCTCGTCCGCGCCGGCTGGAAGGTCACCGGCGCCGGTCTGCTGCACGCCGAGAGCGAAGCGGACACCGGCCTGGTTCACCGCATGGTGCGGCCGGATCCCAAGGGCAGCATGCGCATGCTTGTCGCCACGCCCGCCGAGGTCAGCGCCGAGCTCAAAGCCGGCTACACCACCGAGGGCGCGCTGGGTTATGTTTCACTCAAGGGCGGACCCGGTCTGCTGACGGTTTACCGTTACTCCAAGGGCCCCCGGTATCTCTGGCTGATCAGCTGGGCGGACCAAAAGTGGGCGGAGAAAGCCGGATGGACGCGCGAAAAGGCGGTCTTCTGGCTCTGGGCGCCGTCGGACAAGTAAGTCCGGTTTGAGGCCGGTGAGGCGCTGATTCAGCGGCCCGGGCTTTCGCGCAGGAATTCCGGCCAGAGCTGCCAGAATTCGCGCGCGAGTACGACTTTCACCTCCGCCAGCTCCATCGCGCGGCCGAGTTCGGCCTGCAGGGACGTGACGGTGCCGTCGGCGGCACTGATCCCGCAGGGCACGATGCCTTGGAAGTGGGAGAGATCGGGCGACACGTTCAGCGCGAAACCGTGATAAGCGATCCACCGGCGCACCGCGACGCCGATGGCGGCGATCTTGCGCGGTCCGAGCCAGATGCCGGTCTTCCCCTCGCGGCGGGTCGCGGCCAGCCCGAGTGCGCCGACACTGTTGATCAACACCTGCTCAAGAAAACGGAGATAGGCGTGCAGATCCTGCCGCGTGGCCAGTGACACGATCGGGTAGCCGACGATCTGGCCGGGGCCGTGGTAAGTGATGTCGCCGCCGCGGTTGGTTTTGACGACTTCGACGCCCTGCTGCGCGAGCTGCGCTTCGTTCCAAACGAGATGCTGTTCCGACCCCCGCCGCAGCCCCAGTGTGAAGACGGGTTCGTGCTCGGTGAAGACCAGGGTGTCGCCGATCTCCCCTCCGATCCGCTGTGAAACCAGTTCATTCTGCCGTTCACGCGCCGCCTCATAACGCGTGCGACCCCAATCAAGGGTGGCGGCGGCGGGGAGGGTGGTGGACGTGGAAGGCATCAGGTTATCTTCGCTCGGACCGTGCGGCGGCGCAAGATTTTGGGGAGCTGCATTTGTTGTAGGCCGCGAGCTTGCTCGCGCTCCGGTGATGGCGCATGCCAGCAGGCGGCCTACATCGGAAGTGGGTCGACCCCCTGAAATATCACCGGTTGTGAGCTTGCGCGATGCGCCCGCCTGCGGCTGTTTGACTGGGCCTGCCCGGGCATCCCCCATGTCGCTTTCCTCGTCCCTCCTACAACCGACGGCGCTGGCTGACAGCGCGCCGGCGGGTGACCTTCGCCGCCGGCTCGAGTTGAATTTCGGGCGGCTGCACGACGCGGAGTTTTCCTTTGAATCCGCCATCACGGC
>Ga0105047_10003686_pt1 | contig 26957 bp, 21 predicted proteins | sample MAT04_FD_78384 | JGI IMG/M metagenome (GOLD analysis project Ga0105047, IMG submission 78384) | Freshwater microbial communities from Lake Fryxell liftoff mats and glacier meltwater in Antarctica - MAT-04 (megahit assembly) | ecosystem: Environmental > Aquatic > Freshwater > Ice > Liftoff... | reverse complement strand
TGCCATGTTTCCGCGCCCGATTTTGTTCCCCACAGAATGGGCGAATTGCGATTCGCGCTCGCTTGAAATGCTGGCATCTCAACGAGCGTCGATTCGCCATCGAGTTTGATATTCGCCATTTCCTGCGGATTGGAACGACACGCGTCAATGAAAAAGAAGTCGTCGCGCAGTGAATACCGGCGCAAGCCGCCGCGCAGGTTCACAATGCTCAGTGCCTTGTTGGGATTGAGGCCGGGCTTGCGCAGGTAATCAGCGGGACACAACAACTGATTCGGGTAGCGTTCGATGCCGTGTCCGCTAAAGAAGAACACAAAACGGCTGTCGGCGATGTAGGTCGGATCAAGTGCCTCTATCGCGGCCACAGCTTCGCCCATCGCATCTTCGCACGCCTGCAGGGTGGGCCGCGCTGTGTTGGCGAGTTCAGGATTGATCGCGGACTCCGCGGCCGTTGGCGAGAGCAGCACCCAGCATTTGCTTAACGGCGCTCGGCCAAAATGATACGAACCGCGCAGCCAATCGAAAAACGCGTACGCCGTGCTGGCCGAGACGTGAAGTTGTCCGAGGCCGTACGATGTTTTGAGTGCTTCCACATCGTCATTGGCCGGCAGGTAATCGTATTGACTCACGCCAATGATCACCGCGAACGTTCCCGCCTGGTTATCCATAGCGGGATCGTGCCAATACCCGTTCGAAAATTCCGGTGGCATTACGTGTTGGCTGAGGATTTACTTATTCGGATAGATCGCGGCGATGGCGGCGATGTCACCCGGATTGAGTTCGGTTCGCTGGCCGATGGCTGCGCCATTCAACGGCTCAATCGTTGGCTTGCCGTTCGTCGAGAACGCGTTCATGGGATAGTGCATGATGGAACCGTAATTGTAGACGCCCAGATCATCGCCATCTTCAATGTGTTGTTCGAAGTTATGACGATTGGCCGCGGCGATGTTCTCCCAGTTGACGCGCACGTGTTTATCACGGTCCTCACGACTTTGTTCGTGCCACAGTCCGATGGCGTGTCCGATTTCGTGAATCAGTGAACCAGGTGTGCACTCCGCACCGACAGAAACCATCTGCTCACCACCCTGACGGCCCACGTACGACCAACAGCCGGTGCCGGGTTTGAAGATGACGTAGTCGGGATACTGGGCCATGTTTCCGCCGGTCCGCGCCACGAACTTGAACGGCGTTTTCTTTTCCCAGTGCGCAATCGCACCAGTCACTCGCTCTTTCGATGGCAGCGCGGGATGAATCTGAAAGGGCAACACGCGGTTGGGCCACCGAAATTTTGCGCCGGTAATCCCGATGCCTTGCGGAATCAGCTCGCCGCTGCTGGTGCGTGCCCGAATGTGTTCTGCCGCTCCCAACGCGATGTCCCCCTCGAACAGGGCCATTCCATCCAATTCGGTGAACTGCAACTCTTTCTTCTTCCCATCCGGAGTACCAAAGACTCCCGACCCTTTCACGTCTCCGGAGAAAAACCATCCTGCGTCTGGATCAGCGGCGCCGCACATACCTGGGCTCCATGCAGAAGGAAGCGCGGCCCGTCGCGGGGCAGCGCGCTTGTGTTTCAGTTTGAGTTTGGCCGACTCGACGTATCGCCTCATAATTATGCGTGCATTTCTGTCGGACCGCGAGAGTGTAAGCGCTGCCGCCAACCCGGCCAATTCCGCCAGAGCAATAGTGCGGCGAATGCGATCGCAAATCGGCGCGGCGAAACCAAAACCCCGCGTGCCTCGACGAATCGTTCAACGCCGCGCACATTACCGGAGCGCCGGTGGCGCCGCACAGACAGCAGAATCACACACCGTGCCTGACGTCAAGCGCATCTGCTTGAGTACTGCTGATAAATTTCTGACTGGGTGAAACGATGCCAAAGAAGAAGGCGACGAAATCTGGTGACACGATGCCGGATAAGCCGGGCACGAACGCCGAGGCGTCGGGCGCCACATCAGAAGCGACCGAACGAAAAGCATCGGACGCGCAAACGGAACTGCGTCGCAACATGTTGCGCTCCATCATCACCGAACCGCTGCTCTCGCATCTTCGCGACGCACCCACCGACTCGTTTGATGTCATCATCGCGCTGAACGAGTTCTACAAAGGCGGGTTACCGGGTGCCCTGCTTGAGGTAGAAAGGCAGGCCAGAGAGTGGCAAGTGCCCTATTCGTCAGTGTCCAACTATGTCTTCGCCTGTCTTCCCGCCGAGCGCATCCTGCAACTCGCACGCAGCTCGCAGGAGCTGAACACGAAGAACAAGCGCGATGAAGCGGTGGTGTACCGCATCTGGGAAGACAGTGACACCGAAACCACCCTCACCCGCTCTCTCACCACCGTCAAAGCAGACGCCGCACAGCGCTCCTTTCACGCCGTGGGTGAAGGCGTCGTTTGGGCGGTGTTGGATTCGGGAATCGACGGCACCCACGTGCATTTCGCCGAGAAGGCGACACTGCACGGCCGCATCGACACGCTGGGCATTCGCGCGCCGCTGGAACACCGGGATTACACGCCCGATGGTATGGCGCCGCCTGAGCCCGGCGCCGAGTTGCCGTCCGCTGTCCAACGGCCGGGTATGGCCAGCGCGTTGAAAGACCGGCTGGGACACGGCTCGCACGTTGCCGGAATCATTGCGGGCTACTGGACGACGGAAACCGACGATGGCCAGATGGTCGTTGGCACCGAGGTGCGCGATGAAACATCGTTGGGAGTCGGGGCGAACGATGCCGCCATTCCCATTCGCGAGCCGCTCAAATCCATCAGCGGTGTGGCACCGCTGTGCAAGGTCGTCAGCCTCAAGGTCATTGCCGACGTCACGCGCACCGGCCCCCACAAACAAACGCGCGGTCAAGGCAAAGTCAGTTGGGTGCTGCGCGCGATCGATGACATTCAAACCTGGAATCAAAACGGTAAACGCCTGCTCATTCACGGCGTCAACATGAGCCTTGGCTACGAGTTCGACCCGCGCTGGTTTGGCTGCGGACAGAGTCCGCTGTGTGCCGAGGTGAATCGTCTGGTAAAGACCGGCGTGTGTGTAGTCGTGTCGGCGGGGAACAGTGGGTATTCGTCATACCTCTCGGGTGCGGGAAAAGAGGAGAGCAGCTACAACTCGCTCAGCATCACCGATCCCGGCAACGCAGAATTGGCGATCACGGTTGGTTCGACGCACCGCGACATGCCACACACGTACGGCGTTTCGTATTTCTCATCACGCGGTCCTACGGGCGATGGTCGTCGCAAGCCCGATCTACTCGCGCCGGGTGAACGCATCCGCTCGTGTGCCGCGGGAGTCGAGCAGGATCGCTATGGCATTGTGCGTCCTTCACCAGTGTCGCCAACAGCGGTCACATCCGACTCCGATACGCCCGGTAGTACGGCGCATGCCACCGAGAGCGCGACACTCGTGCCCGTCGCTGTGCCGCCAGCAGACCGCGCGCCCGAAAACGGTAAAGTGCTCTACTGCGAACAAACGGGCACCAGCATGGCCGCACCCCATGTGTCAGGAGCGGTTGCCGCGTTTCTCTCGGTACGTACCGAATTCATTGGTCAACCCGAGCGCGTCAAAGCCATTTTTCTTTCCAACGCCATCGATCTGGGGCGCGAACCGTCGTTTCAGGGGAACGGGTTGCTGGACCTCATGAAGGTACTGCAGGCTATCTGACTTTCACCGCGCGGAGTGCACCATGGAAACGCTCGCAGGCTTCAATTTTATCGCACTCGAATTCGATGGCGATGGCAAGGCAACATCGACCGCGCTGGACACACTGCAGCAACACATTGGCGCCGCACAGGTCACGGACGTGGTGCTCATCGCGCACGGTTTTCGCAACAGCGAGGAGGAAGCGCGCGGACTGTACGAAGAGTTTCTCACGAACTTCCGCGCGCATCTGGGGCGCGATGAATTGAAAGCGCAGTTGTCACCCCGGACCTTCGCCGTGGGCGGTGTCTTGTGGCCCTCCAAGAAATTCGACGAAGGTCCCGAGGTCGTCGAAGGTGGTGTGCAAGGATTGAGCAAGGCTGGCGACAGCATGCAGGCAACACGCGCGGAATTGGAGCGCATTCGCGACGAAGACGCACGTCCGTCGCAGCGACCGCTGGTCGATCAAGCGCTGTTGTTGCTCGATACACTCGAAAACAATACCGACAATCAGGACGAGTTTGTCGCACTGATGCTTGATCTCATTGACGAAACCGAGAGCGACCCGACGGAAGGACTAGCAGAAGTCAAAGCGCAACCCGGTTCAGAGCTGCTGAACAAGTTAGGCTCACCCATCATTCTCCCCACCAGGCGCGACGATGATGATGGCAGTGTGCTGTCGGTGCACGAGACGGGCGGCGGAGCGAGTGATGGCAAGCCGTTGTTCATTGGCGGCCTCGTCAAGACTTTGGCCGGGAAAGTCGGTCAATTCCTCAACATGACCACGTGGTACACGATGAAGAATCGCGCCGGTGTTGTGGGGGCAAACGGCGTTGCATCCACCGTGCGTCAACTCAAACAGGCGCATCCAGCCGTTCGCGTTCATCTGGTTGGTCACAGTTTGGGCGGTCGCTGCATGGCCGCCTGTGCCAAGGCTCTGTGCGTTGCGCCGAAAGTCCAGCCCGACTCGCTCTCGCTGCTTGAAGCCGCGTTCTCGCACTACGGATTGAGCGATAACAATGGCCATGGCACACCCGGATTCTTTCGCGACGTGATCGCGCAACAAATCGTCAAAGGGCCATTTATCTCCACCTACTCCTACCAGGATACCGTGGTTGGAACCGCGTACGCGATTTCGTCGCGACTCGCTGGCGACAACGTGAAAGCAATTGGCGACAAAGACGATCAGTACGGAGGCATTGGCCGAAACGGAACGCAGAAAACAACGGAATCCACGAACCAACCGCTGCGTGACGTGGGCGGGAAGTACAACATCACGTTGGCGCGCGTGAACAACATCGATGGGAGCGGTGGTGGTATCAAAAACCATGGCGACGTCAGAAATCCGCGCGTGACGTATGCATTCGCATGCGCTGTGGCGATGACGTGAGACACGTTGCCGCCGTGCTGCCGAAAGACTCAATGGCCCCAGCACAATTACCGGTGCGTGAGCCGCTCGCTTTCCGACGCCTTCGGTATTGCTCGTCGATTTTGCCTCGCACCCAGTGTACGTGTCCACCGGACACCTGCTGTATGTCGATGCGAAAGGCAGCGTGTTTGCGCGACCGTTCGACTTGAAATCGATGACCGTGACCGGAGACGCCGTGTTGGTGCTCGATCACGTGGTGGGACCATTCGCAGTATCGAACAACGGCGCGTTGTTGTACTCCGACGGCAATGGCACGCGCGCTCGCAGTTGGTGCTCGTCAGCCGCGACGGAACCGCTCTACCGATTGACACCACGTGGCGCGGAAACTTTACCTCGGTGGCCGTGTCACCCGACGGTTCACGCCTTGCCGCAACCATGATGCAAAGCAATGGCGAGGAACACGTGTGGTTGAAGCCGCTAAGCGGAGGTGTTCCCGCGCGCCTCACCTTTGCGCCAGGGCAGCACACGGCTCCAACGTGGAACGCCGATGGTCTGTCGTTGTCAGTCGGGCTTTGTCATGATTCGAGACGGGTCGCCCACCAGCACCGATCTCGTGCTGGTGGACAATTGGTTCGCGGAGCTGCGCGCGAAGCTGAAGTAATTCGCCCTACACGCCGTTACTTCGGCGCGCGCGTTGACATGATGGTGCCCTTCACCTCTTCAACACCCTTCGCCGTTTTGTACGAGGCCACCATGTTGCCCATCATCATGGTGCTGTCACTCATCACCGTGGCCGTGCGGGTCGTGACCATCACGCCTTTGCGCAGCACGCTTTCGTATTCTGCGGATTGAATGATCAGGCTGTCGCCGGACATGGAGGCCGTCGCCGAAACGTTGGGCCGCCCTTCCAGACTGAGCGTCCACGTCGCGCCATCAGCGGAACCCACCAGCGTGCTCGGCACCGGTTTCGGGGCGCCATCGAGTGTGGCGGTGGTCGACCATGTTCCAGCAAAACTCGCCGGCGTTTTGGCCGCGGGAGCCATCGCGGGGGCTGGTGCCATTGCGGTGGTTTCAGTCTTCGCTCCTTCTTTCGGAGCGCAGGCGGTCAACGCAGCAAGAACAAGCAGTGCCTGGGCAGTTCGCATCGTACGCATGAGTTTCCCTGTTGGATGATGGAGGCATGGATTTCGGAGCAGACTTGTCGCGAACAGTGCGTGCCCCGGCGCGGAAAAAGGTGCGCGTTGAGGAAGGTTTTGGGAAGAGGGCGAACCCTAGCGCGTGGCCTTCAAAACCGTTTTGCTCAGGGATGTACCTTTCACGAACTGCACCACCTGATCTTCGCTTCATTCCAGTGACATGACGAATTACACGACATCCCCACGCGGCCTGCGCACGTTACCGATGGTACTCCTTGCGGCGGCCATGACCACGAGCGCCTGCGCGCGCACGTCGACGGCGGGGTCCACGGCAACCCCCGGCACCGGTGACGCTGCCAAAAGCACACCAAGCGTTGGCCCGACGTGGGGATCTGTCCTCGTTGTGGGCGGTGGCGCCATGGGACCTGAGGTCTTTGCGAAGTTTATCGAACTCGCCGGCGGCCCCGATGCACTAATCGTCGATGTGCCGACAGCGGGCGGTGATTCCGTCGACTTGAACACGGTCGGACGCGCCCTTCGCGCTGCTGGAGCACGCAATGTCGTTGTGTATCACACCGTCAGCCGCACCGTCGCTGATGCCGATACGTTCGTCGCAAAGATTGCCAATGCGCGCGGCGTATGGTTTGAGGGTGGTCGTCAATTTCGCCTCGTCAACTCGTACGCCGGCACCAAATCCGAACGCGCCTTTCAGGCGGCACTCGATCGCGGCGGCGTCGTGGGCGGATCGTCGGCCGGCGCGTCAATTCTTGGGAGTTACCTGGTACGTGGCGCACCGTCGAGCGACAATCGCCTCATGAACCATCCGCAGTATCTCAAAGGCTTCAGCTACCTGCGCAATGTCGCGATTGATCAACACGTCGTGGCGCGCGAGCGCCTCGCCGACTTGCACGATTCCCTGACATCGCGGCGTCCCGATCTCCTGGGCATTTCGGAAGACGAAGGCACCGCGTGGTTCGTGCGCGGCGACGTCGCGGAAATCATCGGGCGCAACAAGGCTTTCGTGTACAACGGGCGTGATGCGAACGACGCCGGCAAACCGTTTCTGACGCTGCATCCGGGCGACAAATACAACATGGCACGTCGTCGCGTGATTTCGCGCGCGGTCGATGCGACACCGCTCACGCAAAAGTTCGTCGACGGTCTGTTCCAGTCATATCGTGATGCCGCGCGCGGCGGCGCCACGGTGCTCGTCGCGCAGGACGGCACAGTCCTCATCAACTCGGCGTACGGTATCGCGGTCCAACGCCATTTTCAGCCGGAAACAGGCGTGCCGAACATGCCGCTGCACGGCCTTGGTGCCGCGCTGGAAGGTGCGATGACGCCCGACAGCAGCGGCCGCATGGGCGCGGCGTCTGTGCGCCGAGTGCTCACTATTGGCGGCATGCAGCGGGTGGCGTACGACAGCGTAACCAAAAGCTGGCAGGGCAGCGTCGATGACCTGTACCGGTTTGAACAGGGTCGCACCGCACTTCGCCCCGGCGCGCGCGACACCGCGACGGCAGTACGCGGCTTCACGACGGAAACGGTGAATGGCCTGCGGCGTCAATCAGCCTACGGAAGCAGCGACGGTCACACCAGCGCGTGGGTGCGGTATCCGGAACGTCGCACAACCATTCTGGTGCTCACCAAAGACAACGCCGCCGACGCCAAGGGAATTTCAGAGCGCATCGCCGAAAAGTTGTTCAGGAAGTAACGCGAGAACGCCTCAGTTGCCGATGTCGTCCCACCGATCAATGTCGCGCAAGTAGTTCGCGTCATCGGCGGCGCGATTGCATCTTGTGACAATGGAATTGACTCGGTTAAAAGAACACACCCCGCGCCGTATCTTCGTGCTGGGCGCAACGGGCACCATCGGACGAGCAACGGTACGCGCGTTGCATGCGCATGGCCATGAAGTGGTGTGTTTTGTGCGGCCGCGTGCACAGCGAAGTGCGGGCGATGCCAAAACACAGCACGCGCCGAACTCCGATGTGCTGCCGAATATTGCAGCCCTGCCAAACGTCACGGCTCGCGAAGGCGACGTTCGCGACGCGACGTCACTCGTACGAGAAGGCTTTCGCGGCGAACACTTCGACGCCGTCGTGTCGTGCATGGCGTCACGTACGGGCGCGCCGATCGATGCGTGGGCCGTTGACCATGCGGCCCACATGAACGTGCTCCCGGCCGCGAAAAATGCCGGCGTCACGCAGATGATCTTGTTGTCTGCGATCTGCGTTCAGAAACCATTGCTCGCTTTTCAACAAGCGAAACTCGCGTTCGAACGTGAGCTGATGTCGTCGGGACTTACGTGGTCCATCGTGCGGCCCACGGCTTTCTTCAAATCACTGTCAGGCCAAGTGGCGCGCGCGAAACGTGGCAAACCGTTTCTGGTATTCGGCGACGGCGCACTCACTGCCTGCAAACCCATCAGCGATGACGACCTCGCGCACTTCATCGCCAGCTGTCTCGACAATCCGGCGCTGCAAAACCGCGTGTTACCCATTGGCGGCCCTGGCCCGGCACTGACACCGCGCGAACAGGGCGCGCAGCTCTTTGCGTTGCTGGGTCAAACGCCGCGATACAAACTCGTGCCCGTCGCTTTCCTTGACGTCATCATCGGCGCGCTGAGTACACTCGGACGGATTGCACCAAAACTCGAAGAGAAAGCGCAACTCGCGCGCATCGGACGCTACTACGCCACCGAATCGATGCTCGTTTGGGACGCCGTAGCCAATCGTTACGATGCGGATGCAACGCCCTCCACCGGCGCCGACACCCTCGCCGACTACTACGCGAAGTTGTTGAGCGGTGCAGTCACCGACGATCGTGGCGAACACGCAGTATTCTGATTTGCTCGTTTGAGCCAGCAACTGCCACGGCGCACTGCAACTGCCGGAACGCTGAGCACCGTCGAGAAAGCTGAGCAACGCCGAGACAACGAGGAAGAATTGTTGTGGTTCTCAGTGTTGCTCAGCGTCCCGGAAATTGCTGTTGGGGTTCTCCGCGTTGCTCAGTTCCCCACCGCGTTCATCGACCGCAACACCGGATAGTTCTGCACGTTCGGCATTCCCAGCACCGGGTCCAGAATATTCCACCACATGAAGCCGTCGTCCGAGCGCGGGTCCATCAACACGAACAACAATCGCGCCAACGGTTGATCCATCTGAATGATCACCGAACCAACCGGCAGCGTCTGTTGGTTCGCCTCCCACGCGCCAACCAGCGTGCGCGCCTTGTGCGTGCCCTGATACGTCTGCTCCACCTGCGTGTTGCCGGTGATCTTGAAGCGTTCACCGCTGAAAGAAATTTCTCTGTCGGTGACCGTGTACTTGGCACCGTGTGCTTCAAGGCGATCAATGACCGCGGCAATCGTGCGCGCCGTTGGCGTTCCACCGCCACCACCAAATCCACCGCCGCCCCCACCACCGCCACGCCCCCCACGTCCGCCCGCACCCGCAGCAGCACCCGCCGCGGGAACCGCCGGCGCATCAACCGCATTCGGAATCACCCAAACGCGCGGCGCGGTGCTCGTTTCGGTCGACTCAGTTGTGCCGAAGAACGGCAGCATCTCGAACGTGCGGCCAACATGATCGTCCGGCTTCAAACGGAACGGTCGGTCGGCGACATACGGATTGCGCACTGAAACGGTGGGCGAGAACGCAACGTTCACGGGAACGGGCGCTTGCACCAGCTGTTGACGCACCGCGAGCTGCTGCCCAATAATCGACTCCTTGTTCGCTGTCGCCACTATGTCGCGAACGCGCGCGCCGTTTTTCCCGACGTAGTCCAGTGATTCCTCCACAAAGCGGTACGTTTCGACAATACGGGTTTTGAATGACGCGTACGAGTACGCCTCGGTGAGCAGACCCAGGATGTTGCGAACGCCGTAGTACGTGGACGTGTAGCGCGGTTTCGCCAACTCGGCATCGGAACGCCAGGCGCGGTCCGCACCGTTTCCCGAGACGCCGCCGTAATACCACCAGTCGGTGTCGTATTTCGTCTTGACGGTTTTCGTGATGGCTGGCAGCAGTTCGTCGCGCAAAAAACTCATTTCTCCTTTCGAATTGTTCGGATTCAAAGACGTTTCGTACGTCATCGTGAATCCACTGTTCGAACTGCCGTCGGTGGTGTGCAAGTCCATGGCCACGTGCGGCTGATAGTCGGTCAACAACCTGGCCATGGAACGCGCTTCCGGCGTCTCCATTTTGGTGCCGTCGCGATTGAGGTCAAAACCCAACGCGTTTTCACGCGTGCCCATGCCGCCCACCGGACCGGCTTGCGTGCCGCGATTGGCCACGTTGATGCGTTCGTTGCCGTCGGCGTTGTAGATGGGGTTGATCAGCAACACCATGGTCTTGAACCATTCAGTGCGCTCGCCCTTCGCAATGGATCGCAGCATCCACAGCATCGCTTCTTTGCCTTCCACTTCACCAGCGTGAATGTTCGCCTGGATGTACACGCGCGTTTTGCCCGTCGCAATCACCTGCGCGGCTGTGGCGCCCGGTGCACCAATCACGACCAGCGGCAGCGCGCGACCTTCGTGCGTGTAGCCGTACGTCGTGAGATGCATCTGCGGATTCGCCGCGGCCATCAACTTCATGTACGCGATGACGTCGTCGTAGCGACTGGTTTCGGTGTAGTCAGTCCGCTCTGGGCGCGTGAGCGGAAACCGGGCCGTTCCGACAGTGGCCGATCCGCTCGCTGTTGATTCGGACGTCGCGGGTTTCGCCGCTGCAGGTTTGGCGACTTGTGCGGTGAGATCCGCGCGAAGTGGAAGCACGCTGGCCAACACCAACGCACACGCTGCTCGGCCCACTCGCGATACGGGTAACAGATTCATCGGGCAACTCCAAAGGGTTAAGCAAACTCGGTGATGATACAACCAACTTGCAGAAGCAGCTGTCGCACGAACTCTTAATGCTCCTGCTCGAACTCGTAGTGTTCCTGAATGGTGCGAATCATCTGGAGTGCCGGCGTCTGCCCGCCGCGCGCGCGAATGACAATTGCAACGGTCGCTTTTCCTTTCGTCAGCAAAAACGGCACCGCAATTTCTACCACCGAGGTAGAGTTTGATTGTGGCAGGAACGTGCGCGAAGCAATCACACTGTCCTCAACCACAATATCGTAGCTGCGTGCCACGGTGTCAGTGCTGACAAATGTGCAAGCGACGGTGACGGGCGCGTCTTCGAATGTTTTCAGCGCGTAATGCATCCAGCCGCGCGTTTGCCGATATGGTTTTCCGCCCAACATGCCCACGCTCGCACCGTCGCCCGCGTACCCGTGAACGGCTTCACTGGTCGGGTTTCCGACTTCGGTGGTGTCAACGATGCGACGATCGACATGGGCCGCCGCTGCGGTGAACAGGCAGGCGGTCAGTGGGACTATCGTAAGGGCGATGCGGCGTAGTGCGGAGGTCATCGGGGGAGCGCGGGAAAACTGAGTGGCGGCCGAGACCGAAATTACTTCGGTGAAGATGTGGGCGCGTAATTCTCGATTGACATATTTATGTCAAAGGCGATAAATTCTGACATATGACGAGAACTACGGTTCGGCTTCCCGACGGATTGCTCCAGGCGGCTCAACGTAGAGCACACGAAACCGGTCGCAGTTTTACGGAATTGCTGGCCGATTCTCTGCGCTACGAATTGCAGCACCCTCGAACTCTCGCCCGAGTAAATGAGCCGTTGCCAATATTTGGCGGTAATGGGCTCCAGCCAGGTGTTGATCTGTCCGATGCCGGCGCACTGGAAGATCTCATGAACGGACGATAGTGAGAGGTTGGCAGCATGGTACTCCTGGATGTCAACGTACTGGTGAATGCGATGCGAAAGGACTCTGTGCGGCACGATGCTGTTCGCGCTTATGTGGAAACGCTGCGCACGGCACCAGAACCCTTTGGTCTTTCCGATGCTGTGTTGAGTGGTGCGCTGCGTGTGCTCACGCATCCTCGTGTTTTTAGTCCGCCCACTCCTGCAGCCCTTGCACGCGACTATATCTCTGCGCTTCGGACGTCTGCTAACGCAGTGATTCTCACGCCCGGTGCCCGACATTGGAGCATTTTCATTTCGTTGCTTGAACAGTCCGGGGCAATTGGAAACATGGTTTCCGACGCGTGGTATGCTGCACTCGCCATTGAACATGGTTGCGAATGGATCTCCGATGATTCCGATTTTGCCCGGTTTCAAGGATTACGCTGGAGACGGCCGACATAACATGGCAACACGCACCATACTGTCAATTTTCATCATGGCGCTTGCATGCGCGTGTCGTTCCGCGCCGTCGATTGGCATCACGCCACGCGCGACGACACCGAGCGCTGCATCACCGGCAACCGGCGACAACTCCGGCCTCACCGGCACCTACGACACCAACAATCCGTTCGCACGCATCATTCTGGACGAACTCCCGGCGTCGAAAGTTTACGAAGACGAACACGTGCTCGCATTCATGCCACTGCGGATGATTTCGCGGGGACATGTCATCGTCATTTCCAAAACGTCACGGGCACGAAACAATCTCGACATCGAGCCTGAAGAACCAGCGTGAGTGATGAACGTGGCTACCATCCAAGGTACGGCATCAACGCGTTCAACACGGCGAAGTTCCCATCTGTAGTGTGAATCGGAAACGTGAACGTATTCGACAGAGATCCCGAATACTTCAACGTATTCGCTGATTAGTGAGATGGTCTTGTAAAGGTCCTTCGACGCAGCGTTGAAGCGCCAGATCAATGGTACGCACCATCATGCCTCGGCGAAGCTTCTGCATCGTTATTTCGCTGAAGTTGAATTCAAATACAATGCACGTCACGTTGACGACGGCAAGCGCACAGCACGAGCCACTGGACGTTTGGCAATATCGTGAATGCTGAAGCAGCGAAGCGCTTGCTGCCTGGGGAAGTGGTTATTTACACGCACAGACGCAGGTTGTGTTGGGCTTCTGGTACATGGTTCCGATGGACACTTGGTCTAGTCTGACGCGTAAAACATCAGTTTGTCGAAGCGGCATCATCACCCAGCACAAACGTCCCGTGATCTCACCCAGCACAAACGTCCCGTGATCTCACCCAGCACAAACGTCCCGTGATCTCATCAATCACGGGACGTTTGCGTTTCCTCTCAACTCACTCACCAACTCCTCATCCGTCCAAATTCGGACGATGCGTGTGGAAGTCGGTGTTCATCTGATACTTGTGCGCGACCGACAGAATGAGGTCGTCGTTGTACAAGTTGCCCGCAATTTCGGTGCAGATCGGCTGATCATTGAGAGGAGCCGGTGGAGTGACCGGCGCGGTGCCAGCCGCTCCACCGCGCCCACCCCCACCAAACCCACCCTGGCGCTGCCCGAAGCCCATCTGCACCACCGCCACCGGATGCCCCGTCTGCGCGTGTGTCGTCGTGCTGGTGGTGCCCAGGTACAGATCCGTGTCCTTGAGGTACTCCTGCCACGCCGTGGTCAGCATCAGCCGGCGACGTTGCGCGTTTATAAAGTCAAACGCGCTCATTGTGCGACCCGGCACCCAGCGATTGAGCTGTCCGCTGTTCGGTCCTGAGGTGGCGCCACCGCGCCCACCCCCACCGCCGCCGCCTGCCGACGGAGCGCCTCCAGCTGCTGCGCCTGCACCTGTGGCTCCCGGTACAGCACCCGCTCCCGGAGCAGCACCGGCTGCCGGGGGACCACCGGCTCCCGGAGCGCCGCCGGCGCCGCGTCCGCCGCCGCGACCGTACGTCGTCATCACAGTCGCCATGTCCATGTTCAACTCCTTTGCCTTCACCTGCACGTATGCGTCAAACGCTGCGGCCGACTCCTGATCGATTCCGCCGGCGCTCCCGGCGACCGTGGGAGGCGCAGCCAACTCAACTGGTTTGGCACCTAACGACTTCATCTTGTCAACAAATGCCTCAAACCTCACGTTTGGGTTGCCGTTGGGCCGACGCACCCCAATACGTAACGACGCGAGGTTGATGTTGTCATTGAAATGAAACGGCATCGTGATCGTGCTCGGATCCTTCGGGTCACCGCCATGAATGACGTTGAACACCATCGCTGCATCCTCTGCATTTCTGGTAATGGGTCCAACACGATCCTGCGACCATGACAACACCATGCCGCCATGACGGCTCACTCTACCAAATGTCGGGCGAAGCGCGAACAAGCCGCAGGTGCTGGTGGGCGAGACAATCGACCCGTCGGTTTCCGTGCCAATACCAAACGCCACGCAGCCTGCCGCAGTCGCTGAGGCCGGTCCGGCCGAAGACCCGCTCGATCCCTGCGTCGTATTCCACGGGTTCTTCGTGCTGCCGCGAAACCAGTTGCCGCCCTGTGCAAATTGGCCCGTCGACAGCTTCGCGATCAGCACCGCTCCCGCTTCACGCAGGCGCACCACAATCTCCGAATCCTCGTCGATGACCCGGTTTTCAAAGTCGGCGGCGCCCCACGTCGTCGGCGTGCCCTTTACCGCGAACAAGTCTTTCACTCCCCAGGGAATGCCGTGCAGCGGTCCGCGATATTTTCCAGCCTTGATCTCAGCATCGGCTTTGGCGGCATCAGCCAACGCAGTGTCTTCGAGAATCGTGACCGCGCACATCAACGTAGCGTTGTATTTCTTGAGCCGATCGAGATAGATCCGGGTAAGGCGCGTCGACGTCAGCTTCCCCGCTTTAATTGCAGCGCCAAGCTTGTACGCCGGCATGAACGCGATCTCTTCGTCGGTCGCCGGCAGCGATGCGGTGCCAAATGGCGTGAGATGAAACGCCCCCGCCGCCGTGGCATTCCACGCAAATGGCTGTCGATTGAACGCCGCCATGCCTTTTTCGCGGTAGGTCTTCTCAAGCAGGACACCGGTTCCACCCGGGTACGGCTGAAACGTCCAGCTCATCTCCTCCATGTTGTCGAGCGGCACGGGCGGCACTTGAGGTTGCTGCGCGCGGCCTCCCGCGCCAGCCGCCGGAGCGCCACCCGGAGGCGTGCCTGCGGTCTGGGACAACGCTTTTGCCCCAAACCCAAACGTTGTTGCCGCGGCCGTTGCCAGTGAAAAGAAGACGAACTTTCGCCGATCGACATCGCTGTCAAAATCCATCGTCTCGGCAACCTGCCGTGCCTCGCGTTCGGCTTCGTCCAGCAGATCCAATTCGTTAAACCGCTTCATCGTGTCTTCTCCGGAAATGTCGAGGGCCGTCGGGGGCGGGGCAGCCGCTACGAACTACAAGACGCGACACCGAAGCGCAATGTTGGGTTCAAGCCGATCGGGCGACAAGTGTGTTACCGCTTTAATGCGGCGACCACCACGCGCAACTCTCGCTTCAGCACCTTACCGGTCGCGTTCATCGGCAGCGCATCAACAAACTCCACGAATCGCGGATACTTGAACGCGGCCATGATTTCACGCGCCCACGCAATCAGTTCGGACTCAGTCACACTGGCGCCGGCCTTTCGAATCACAAAAGCCTTGATCTCTTCACCGTGTTCTTCGTGCGGCACACCAATCACGGCGGCCATCGACACCGCTGGATGTGTGAACAGCATTTCTTCTATTTCGCGTGGATACACATTCAAACCACCGCGAATAATCATGTCTTTGATCCGATCGGCGATGTATAGATACCCTTCGTCGTCAAAATATCCAACATCGCCCGAATGAAACCAACCATTGCGCATCACCTCAGCGGTGATTTCTGGTTGGCGAAAGTAGCCCTTCATCACGTTGTGTCCACGAATGACAACTTCGCCCAATTCGCCGGGCGCCACGCTGTTATCGGCTTCATCGACGACTCGCACCTCACAGCCCCACACAGGAAGTCCGACTGACCCTGGCTTGCTGGGTCGACCAACCTGATTGAACGTCGCCACCGGCGCCGTTTCACTCAGGCCATATCCTTCCAGTACGGCTACTTCAAACACGCGCTCGAATTCACGCAGAATTTCGACGGGCATTGGTGCACCGCCCGAACAACACGCACGCAACTGCCCCTTGATGGTCGCAATATCGAACACACCAGATTCCGCGTGCCGAAGCATGGCCCAGTACATCGTTGGTACACCGGCAAACGCGGTCACTCCTTCTGACACAATGATCGCCATTGTCGCGGCCGCATCAAACCGCGGCAACAGCACGACACAATTGCCCTGCAGCAAGTGCGCGTTCAGGATGGACGTTTGTCCAAACGAATGAAACAGCGGTAAAACGGCCAGCGCTTTGGCTGGTGCGGTGCCTTGTTGCGCAATCGCCAAGTCACGGGCAACCATCGCATTGAACAACATGTTCGCATGCGTTAACTCGGCCCCTTTTGCTCTGCCGGTCGTGCCGGACGTGTACAACAACACCGCGGTGTCATCAGGCGAGCGCAACACCGTTTCAAACACGTCGGTTTCACCCGCAACCAGTTCATCAAGTGTGGGTGCTCCAGCCACGGGTGACGCCGCACCTCGTGCGGCTGTCATCACGATAAAATGTTTGGCGCATTCGGTGCGCTTGAATGCCTCAAATCCCATCTGCGCCAGTGGAAGTTCGAAGGTACCCTCAAAACACAGATACGCGCACGCGTTTGAATCTTCCAGATGCTGCGCTATTTCACGCGGCTTGAGCAACACATTGAGCGGAACGACAGCGGCGCCACATTTCAGAATGCCGTAATACGCGATGGGAAAATGCACGGTGTTCGGACACGAAAGCGCCACATGATCACCAGGACGCACTCCCATGGCCCGCAGAGCGCCTGCCACGCGCGACGCGTGCGCGTTCAGCGCACCAAACGACAGCGTCGTACCTCCCGACACGATGGCCAGTCGCTCTGGTGTCAAACGCGCGTGGTGTTCGATCACCATGGAGAGGTTGATCATTGCCCATACACACTGATCTTGTACCGCAACTCCAACACCGACTTGAGCGGCGCGGACGGTGTGACACCGTACGGCGGATCAACCGCGCGCGGTCGGTACCACTCACTCCAGTCCGCCTTGGGGTTGGGTGTTCGTTTCATTGGTGGCATAAACGCCTCGACTTGTTGTTCGCCAACCCGCACCACGATCACGCGGCTGCCGGAGCGATACAAACCACCCTGAATGACGGGAATGATGGTGTACTCGCCTTCGATGCGCCGAGACGACCAGCTGACCGTCCCCTCGGGTCGGGTCTTGGCAGTTTGCACTTCAACATTGAGCCACCTTTCCGGCTTCGTTGCGAGAATGTCCGCGGTCTTTGCACGAAATTCCATTTCCAGACTGGCCCTCGCGCCGTTGTACTCGAGTGGCGCTTCGCGCAATTGCATGAAGGCCCACAACGACACCGCGATCGCGGCGATGAGCCCGACAAATCCCAGCGTTCCGGAACCGGTGTACGCGACGGCCTGTCCATTGGGCGCCGATCGTCCGTACAACACGAGCCCGGCGATGATGCCAACTACAGCACCCATCAGTCCGAACGCGATCATGAAATATCCGCGGCCGCCTTCCCGATTGGACATGTTCGTGGCGCCCGCATATAACGACGCGCCCACCGCGCCAACGATGAATCCAAGCACGCCGCCAACGAGGGCCCAGAATAGTCCGAGGAGAATACGCATGAGTAAGCCCGTGTGAGGTGCGCGAAACTTACCGGTTGCGCTGTTACGGCGCTGATTCGACGCATCAGGGCTCAAAAATATGTCTTGACTAGTCTGACCATATCTCGGTATTCTTCGGGATGGCTAACCAATATTCGCTCTACGATGCAAAAGCCAATCTCTCCAGGATCGTCAGGCAAGTTCGAGAGACTGGTCAATCGGTTGTGGTCACTGTGCACGGTGAACCCGCTGTAGAAATTCGCGCGTATACCGCCTTGCCACTCGACCTCGAATCCCGGATTGTCGAGTTGAAAGCTCGAGGTGTGGTGAAAGCTTCGGCACAGAACCCGGTGGATTACGTGTGGAAGGCGCGCAAACAGAAGCGTCAGGGCGGGCTGCAGCGGTTTCTCGACGATCGAGACTCGGATTGAGCGTGATAGCCTACGTCGACGCATCCTGCATAGTTGCCATTGCACTTGGCGAACCTCCCGCGAAATCGGTGGCGATGCGCTTTCGAAACTTTACCAGGTTGCTATCACATCCGCTTCTCGATGCCGAGGTCCGATCTGCGTGCGTGCGTGAAGGACAGCCAGCACCCGACGTAGAGCTTGGACTGATACAGTGGATCGACGCTGATCGACCATTGTCAGCCGAAATCGATCTTGTGTTGTCGACCGGGTATTTGCGCGGAGCGGACTGTTTGCATGTTGCGACGGCGCTCTACCTTTCGCCCGATACACGGCAACTCACATTCTTCACGCTTGATCTCAAACAGCGCGCGGTTGCAAAGGAACTCGGTTTCAAAGTGTGAGCGGTATTGTTTCAGACCAACATTGTTAGCCGATGCCTTGGCTGAATTGCGTTCATCACTGCCTCCGCAACTCCCGCCTCGGCCGCGAACTCCGGCCAACGCTGCACAGCCGCCTGTACTTCTTCCAGAATCGTTTCGGCTCGACCACGCTTCATCATCGCGGACTTCGCGCCCGCTACGAAATCGTCCAGCGTGAAGCCATCACGTTTGCCGTTCAGCGTCATCTGGTGCATCGACGTCCAAAGTCCATTGGGGTTGTAACTGTACGTTACATCGAATGCGGGCGCGAGCGTCCACTCGCCTAGCTTGTTCATCAGGAACGCAATGTTTTTCACGTGATCATCCTGATTGCGCGCGACAACGTTGAACACCATGCGTCGAAATTGCTCTTCCACTGCGGCCATTGGTAATTGCAGCTGACGAACCGTGAGCAACGCCTGCTCGTAGCCGTATGCGCCCGCCTGATTGAAATCGAAGTGGGCCATCGCGCCCAGTGACTGCAAGTGAAGTTTTTCTCCACTGGCCAGACGATCAAAGCGACGCGTCATGAAATGTCGTCGCCCATTTTCCTCGAGCAACCGGCACTCACTCATGGTGATGCCCGCCGCTTTCGCCATTAGCGAATACCCGTACTCAATCGCACCAAAACCTTTGGGATCGTCGAGTTCCTTGTCCTTGTTGCCATTCACTCCGTCAAATTTCAGCAACCAGTATTCGAAACCATCGCCAGCCGCAATTTGACCAGAACGCACTTCGTTCGTAGCCGGATTCCACGCAATCACTGCTTTGGCGCGCGCACCACCAGCCGAAGTACCCACGCGCAAAATATCCTGCAACGCCCGCGCTTTTCCCGCATCATCGAAGTGCCCCTGCAGATCGCTGCGATTCAGCAGCACTTCTTCGGCTAACCGCACCAGCGCTCCAATTTCAACGGCTTGTGCAGCACGCTGTTTGGGTCCCAGTGCCGGTGCGAATTCCAGCGCGCCCATTCCACGTGTGCCTGTGTAGCAGAGGCGCTCAACCGCGCAAAAACTTTCCGGTGCACGTCCTTGCGTCGCCAACCACGCATCAATCAGCGCATTGCCAAACTTGTCGGGCAATGAATCGGCGAGAAGTCCCGGAAGCCCGTGAAACGTGGCGCCTGACAGCGCGGGAAATTCGTAGATGCGGTTCGAGAGCGGCATCACCAGCGGCGAAAGTTCGATGGCACTCGCGGTAAACGCGCTTTGGTATTCAAAGGCCGCAACGTCCCGACCGTCCTCCATCGAGACAGCACCAATCGTTCGGCCCCATAGGCGCACCTCGGCAATCACGGCGATTCACCCCAGGTCCATTTCTTCGGCGTGACCGGTGGAGTTCTCTGGCCGGACGCACGTTGCCGCTTCTGTCCGCGCAACTTGAGTTGCGCCATCGGACTTGGTGGCGGCTCGGGAATAAGCGTCTCAAACCTCTCCATCAACCCCAACACTCGGCACACCCGCAAAAACCCAGATAGTTGTGTCGCGACTTCACCCGATTCAAGCCGCTCCACCGTTCGTTTGGACACCCCGGCTTCCTCAGCCAGACCGGCCTGGGTCAGGTTCTTTTCCAGACGGGTACTCGCGATCCGCGCGCCGAGTTCCTGAAGAATGGCTTCATCGGAGGTTGTCGTAGAGATCTTCATAATACGACAACAATGGCGAATTAACTCAATTCGTGCAATCTATTATGATTATATGACGAGTTAACATAAAGCGCCGATTATGACGAAATAGAAGCTGTGGCTACTAGTAGTCGCCTTATCTGACGAGTAAAGTGGATGTGTTAAGGTCAACCTTATGCGCCTGATGTCAACGCCGGACTCCTCTAATCGCGGTCGCGTCGATCCAGGGGGCCTAAGCGGTAGTCCACTACTTCACGTAGCACCTGGTATTGACAGTAATTACTGTCATCATTACAGTAATGGCATGATCACCGGCCCAGCACTCCCATCCCAACTCGACGTCGACCTCGCCGGCCTCTCCGCCATCGCCTCCCAGTGGTTCGGCAGGCTGCCAGTCTCAGACCAACGCATTCAAGCCGTTCCCGATGGGCGCACCCTGCGCTTCTACCAGTCCACCGGGCTGCTGGACCGCCCTCTGCGCTACGACAGACGGGTTGCTCGGTACGGCCGCCGCCATTTGCTGCAGCTGTTGGCGGTTCGCGCGCTGCAGTCGGAAGGGCAAAGTCTGGCGCAAATACAGACATCGCTGGCCGGCGCTTCCGATGACGAGCTCGCACGACGAGTGGACCTCGTATTGGGCGACCGATGTCCGGGAAGTCGACATATCGCGCACGCTGTATCGCCGGCGCCGACATCCGTAATGGCAGCACCCGCTGTTGCACCATCCACGTTTGTGGCGGCCGAGTTGGCGCCGGGCGTGGTGATCACCATCGATGCACGAGTTCACACCGACCCTGCGCGCGTGATCGAGTTACTCCGCCGCGCAATTCAAGGAGCAGAGACATGACCGTTGCTGATGTGCTTCCAAATTCCGAACTCATCACCGTTGCCAACAGCGCCGAAGCGCACCTCGGCCTGGGCGGTCTCCGCTCTACCGATGGTCGAGCGTTTCCGCTCCTGAATGTGAAAGTACGTGCATCATTCGCTGGCCCCTGCGCACGCACGGTGATCGAGCAGCACTTCGCCAATCCATTTGATGAAACGCTCGACGTCACGTGGATCTTTCCGCTGCCGGATACCGGTGCGATTGTCGAACTCGAACTTCGCGCGGGCGACATTCGCGTGGTCGGCGAGTGTTTGGAACGCGCTGCGGCGCAGGCAACGTTTGAGACCGCACGTCGTGATGGAAAACGCGCCGCACTGGTGGAGAAGGAGCAAGGATCTGTGCACACGCTCTCGCTCGCGGGCCTTCCTGCGCGCAGCGAGGTGACCGTCAGGCTCACACTGGTCGAACTGCTCCCCTCTGTTGACAATCGCTTTCGCTGGCACTTTCCAACAACCGTTGCGCCACGGTATACGCCCGGCACGCCCATGGATCACAGTGGATTTGGCGTCGAACCCGATACGGATCTGGTGCCAAACGCCTCGCGCCTGAGTCCACCCATTCGTTTGGAAGGTGGTACGCAGCTCGACCTCGAAGTGGAAATTGCGGGACCGCTCAGCGCCATCGAAAGTAGTTTGCACGCCGTCAAACTTTCGCTTGATACAGGCGGAGTGCGCGTGGCACCTTCGGCGCGCGCGACGCTGAATAAAGATTTCATTCTCGAATTTTCGACGGCGGATAGTTCGGCTCCCGTCACGCGCGCGTGGACCGACGGTTCACATACGCTGGTGTTGCTCGAACCACCGTCGGACGTGGTTGCGCCGGGAATGCCGCGCGATGCGGTCTTCACCGTCGACATCTCCGGCTCGATGGAAGGACCAAAATTGCAAGCCGCGAAAGCAGCGCTGTTAGGCGCTTTGCACGGGCTTCGCACGGGCGATCGCTTCAGACTCATCGCGTTTGATGATCGAGTCGAGCGATTTGCGAATGATTTCTCGGTGTACAACGACCGGAATCTGAGCGCGGCCGATTCGTGGATTCAGCAACTCGAATCACGCGGTGGCACCGAGATGCTCGAAGCCATTCAGGAGAGTCTCGCGGGCGACACACCGGCCGGTCGGTTGCGCACAGTGTTGTTCATTACCGACGGTCAATCAACGGATGAAGCGCGCTTGCTGCCGGCCGTCTCCAATCGTAAAGGCAACGCTGTGTTCTTCACGCTGGGCATCGACACCGCGGTGAATTCGGCGCTGCTCAAGTCATTAGCCGCCGCCGGAGGCGGCGTGTGCGAGTTGTGCACACCGCACGATGACATTGACGCTATCGTTGCGCGACTCGAAACACGTTTTGGTACGCCGCTATTATCAGAGCTCAAAGTTGCGGGTGCTGCGCGACCCGACGGACAAACCGTCTTTGCCGGACGTCCCGCGAGTCTGTTGCTCGACAGCGCGCCTGAGAGCATCGAGGTCAGTGGCACGAGTGCAACCGGCGCGTTTGTCGCGAATGTCACGCCCGTTCACATCACCTTCCCGTTGGGCGCGTTGTGGGCGATGGAACGTGTGTCGTGGTTGGAAGAGCGGCTCACGTTGCGCCCCTTCGAAGAAGAAGCAATTCGTCCGGAAATTCTGCGCATAGCCCTGCAGTGGCACATTTCGTCACGCTTCACATCGTTCGTCTGCGTCGATCACAGCACGGCCAACGTTGGTGGCCGGCGTCATGTTGTGCAGCCAACGGAAATGCCGGAGAGTTGGGAGATGCAGGCCGATGCGCTGTCGGGGGGCGCGATGCGCAGACCGGCGATGATGCTGTATTCACCGATGGTGGGACCGAGCTCTGCCCCGGCGAGGCGACGGATGGAAGCCTCGGAATCGGAGAGCGAGAACGACAGCGCGTCCTCGTACTTCGAGGGCTTGCAAGAAGATAATGATGCGTCAGTTCAGTCGATGCCCATGGCACCGATGCAGGACATGCACACCCCCGGATCATCCGCCTCCGGCGGATTCAGCATCCGCGAAACGCTGGGCGAGCTTTTCGGAGTGTCAAAGAAAGACTCTGCGAAACCCCAAACGGCATCGCATCGCGCTCAATCGGCCAACTCAGCGCCGACCGACCCGCCAGAAGCAGACGCGGGCGCAGTTGCGCGCGCCCAGTCGGCCGACGGAAGTTTTGGCGGTGATGTTGGACGCACCGCCGCCGCGTTGTTAGTGCTGCTGTTGCTTGGCCACACGCGCAAAAAGGGCGATCGCCGTCGCACGGTGCAGAAGGCTGTCGATTGGCTGCTGCTACATGCGACCGAACCGCACGTTGCAACGGCGCTGCACGCGTTGGAAGCCGCAGAGTCGACAGGTGTTGTTGCGAGCACCACCTGGCGAGCGCTTACGGGTGCCAGCGGTGAAGGGCAAATGCTCGAACAATTGCTCAAAAGCCGCGGTGTTTAGCGCGGATCTGCAGTAACCGACAGCGTTTCCCCGCTAGTGGTGGAGCCTACGAGCGAATCGTAGGCTTCACCACCACCGGCAACACAATTTTCGACGGAAACGCCTTCGATCGATAAATGCGCTGCGTCGCCGAGCGAAAGTCACTCTCCTTCGCTTCGAAGATGTTGGGGACAAATGTTTGCGGGTTCCGATCAATGAGCGGAAACCACGTGCTCTGCACCTGCATCATGATGCGGTGGCCTTTTTTGAACGTGTACGCCTGCGTGTGCAAATCGATGGTGAATTCCTGCGGCGTGTTGGGCGTGAGTGCGGCAGGCTTTTCAAAGCTCTTTCGATAGCGCCCGCGAAACACGTCGTTGGCTACCATGAACTGGTAACCGTTCATCTTGAGGTCGGTCATGCCGCTGTCGGGGTACACATCAATCAGTTTGACAATCCAGTCGGCATCCGTACCCGACGTCGCCGCATGCAGCGTTACCGTGAGATCACCCGCAATCGTGACGTCTTCGGTGAGCGTTGGAAGTTCCCAGCTTGCCACATCAGGACGATTGTGCACAAAGCGCTGATCTTCCGTGAGCCAACGCGACCACGTCGAACCCGGACCGTATGTCATTTGCACAGGGCGTTGCCGATACGGCACCGGTTTGGATGGATCAGACACATAGCTGTCGTACGCTGTGGCACCAACACTGGTCGGCGGTTCCCAACCCAATGCTCCACCTTCGCGCATGTACAGGTTCCGCGATGTCACAGCGGTCTTGAGCGGCCAGGTATCATAGCGGCGCCACACGTTTGATCCCGCTTCGAACACCAGCGCTTCTGGCAACGCGAGTGTGCCGCGACCGTTCAGGTAGTAGTTGAAAAACGGCGCCATGACGGAATCGCGAAAGAATCGAGCAGTGGGTTGGCCAAACTGAATGTTGCCCAGCGCGTCGCCTTCGCCATTCATCCAGCCACCGTGATTCCACGGGCCGACCACCAGGAAATTCTGCTTCGCCGCGTCATGCTTTTCGAGTTCGCGGTAAATCGTAATCGGTCCGTAGAAATCTTCCTGATCCCACCATCCACCCACGTTGAGCGTGGGTGTGGTGACACGCGTGAGATACCCCTTCATTGCCTGCTGTTGCCAGAACGGGTCGTAGTCCGGACGCTTCGCAAAGTCATTCCACGTGGGAATTGAACCTTTAAGCAACTTGTTGTTCACATTCGCCAGCGTGCCGAGTTTCAGATACCACTCGTACGTGTCGTAGGCGTCCATCTTGAATTGCTTGACGTCCTTTCCCGACTCCATCATCGTCGCATACTCGAAACCGTAACTCAGTCGAAACGCCCCATTGTGATGGAAGTCGTCACCCATCCACATGTCGGCTGGCGATGCTTGCGGTGAAACCGCCCGCAGGGCCGGATGCGGGTCGAGCATTGCCATGGCGGCCAACCAGCCGGGATACGAAACACCGGTCATGCCCACACGCCCGTTGTTGTTGGGCACGTTGTGCAACAACCATTCAATGGTGTCGTACGCGTCGGTACTTTCGTCGATGGCCTTGGGATCATTCCGGTTGCGGCGTGGCGCGCGTTGCATGACGAACTCGCCGTCCGACTTGAACTTGCCGCGAATGTCCTGCGCCACAAACACGTAGCGATCCTTCACCATAAAATTCCAGCTACGGTCGAGATACGCCGACGACCAGCCATCAATACCGTACGGGGTGCGAACGAACATGAATGGCAGTGGTGCGCCCGCTGTGCGCGGAGTGAAAACCCTGGTGAAAAGTTTCACGCCGTCGCGCATGGGAATCATGAACTCGCTTTTCGTGAACGACGAATCCGGCAGTGCCTGAGCATTCGCGGCCGGCGATGCGATGGCGACCAGCGCGACGAACACAAGGGCTGACAGTGATGGCATGGGCTGAGTAACAGGCCGAAAGGAACGTGCGGAACTGCAGCGATCAATCAGGAGAATGCAGTCAACAAACGCCGTCTGCAAGGCCACCCATTCCCGTACGCGGCCGCTAGCGCCCGCGGTCCTGCATCGTGACCCCACTGGATCGATACGGCGCGAATCCCTTGCCCCAATCAACGCCGACCACGTCGACACTGATACGATCTCCGTCAACGTGTATCACCACAAAATGGAACGGGTTGCCTCCCGGCTCAACGGAAGGTCGCGCCAGGTGTTCCACGGACACCTTTGCAGCCGCATTTTTGCTGATGTATTCGCGCAGGTCAGGCTCACCCGTGTACGCATACAGCGGCGCGCCTCCACCACCACTCACAATCTGATCAATGCGATGCGTGCCGCTGGCGTCAACATAACGCTCCACCCAATGCTCGTACAAATGTTCGTGCCCAGTCAACAGCAAGCGCACATGATGCGTGCGAAACAGCGGCATCCACCTGGTGCGTATCGACAAGGCCTGCCGTTCGACGTTCGAACCACCGTGTGGCCCCGAGGAAAATGCCGGATGATGATAGAACAGGGCAATGTTCACGTATCGCTTGCGATCAAGCTGTTCGAGTTGCGCCTTTACCCAATCGAACTGCACCTGATCGTCGGGAATGTCGGAATCAAACGCAATGAAAAACGTGTTCCCGTATCCGAACGCGTAAGTGGGGTACCCCGTCAAGCGTCGCGGACTTCCCTCCGGCGGAATAAGTTTCGCGTTCGCGGCGAAGTAGTTGCGAAGACCGTCCGTGCGTCGCGGGTCCGCCAGGTCAACAGAGTTCCCCACGTCGTGATTGCCTACGGACAGAAAGTACGGTACTCCGGCCGCAGTGAGTTTTTCAACAATGGGCACATAACTGACCGTTAACTGCCGTGCGATCGAACCGTTGGCCACCGCATCGCCACTCTGCAGCACAAATCGAATGGAATCGCCAGCCGCTGCCGACTTCTTGATTTCGGAGAGCATCGCTTCCATCACCAACGTGTGCTCCGATTGTAACTCCGTGCCGTCGTGACGACCGCGCGTATCACCGTAGGAGATGAAAGAAAACCGGCTGATAGAGGCGGTGGCCGCTTCCGTTGGAAGGGGAACTGCCGTTGGCTTGATGGCTTGAACGGACTCGCGCGCAACCGTTGGCGGCGCGCCCGTGGTCTGTGCAGTGAGTAGAGCGGGTAACGCGAGAAACAACACGACCCCAACACGCTGCGGGGTACGGTGGTGTCCGATACGGCGGTGCATGACAGAATCTCCTGGGCTATGTTTCGGAACAGTATCAAATGCGCGGCGTTCGGTCACAGAGCCGCGATTTCCGGGTAAATGCCGAGTAACATATCGGTTTCCTCGGTTGCTTCCACGTCGTGCCTGACGCGCGGCGCCAATGACAGTAGTGTGCCGACAGTCAACTGGTGCAGCGCATCGGCCGTCCGCACACGCATGGTGCCCCGCAACACCTGAATCGTCACCCAACCGGGTGCGGCGTGCTCCTTCATATGCCCCCCGGATTCAAACGCAAACAGCACCAATCGCACCGGGCCCTCGTGCACCAGGGCGATTTGCCGAT
>Ga0105047_10003684_pt1 | contig 26959 bp, 24 predicted proteins | sample MAT04_FD_78384 | JGI IMG/M metagenome (GOLD analysis project Ga0105047, IMG submission 78384) | Freshwater microbial communities from Lake Fryxell liftoff mats and glacier meltwater in Antarctica - MAT-04 (megahit assembly) | ecosystem: Environmental > Aquatic > Freshwater > Ice > Liftoff... | reverse complement strand
CGTTGGCCGTCCGATCAGCTTTTTTATGACAGCGGGGCAGGTCAGCGATTACACCGGAGCGGCAAGCCGATGAACCGCCTGCTCCAAGGCGACGTGGGGAGTGGTAAAACAGCCGTCGCGCTGTACGCGATGCTGGCGGGCGTGGCGAACAAATTGCAGTCGGCCATCCTCGCGCCGACGGAGGTGTTGGCCGAGCAGCACTTCTTCACGATGTCCGAATTGCTGCGCGATTCCAGCGTCACGCTCGAACTTTTCACGGCTCGCACGAAGCGACAAAGCAAGGGATCGATTGTCAAAGCACTGGCTGACGGACGCATCCACCTGGCGATCGGCACGCAGGCGCTGCTGCAGGACGACATCGAGTTTGCCAACCTCGGCCTGGTTGTCGTCGACGAGCAGCACCGGCTCGGCGTGCGTCAACGTGCGTCGCTGCGATCCAAGGGATTGTCACCTCATTACCTGGTGATGACGGCCACGCCCATCCCGCGCACGCTGGCGTTGTCGTACTTTGCCGATTTCGACCTGAGCATCATCGACGAGCGCCCGCCCGGCCGAACGCCCATCGTCACCCGTTGGATGCGCTCCAGCGAATCACGACGCGCCTACGATTTTATCCGCAAGCAAATCGAAGAAGGCCGGCAGGCTTATATCGTCGTGCCACAGGTTGACGACAGCGGGATTGACGACGCCAAATCGGTGATCAAAGAATCCCAACGACTGGCGAAAGGCCCGCTGGCAGGACTGACGGTTGCGATGCTCCACGGCCAAATGCCCACCGAAGAAAAGACTGCCGTGATGAATGCGTTTCGATCAGGGCAGACACAGGTGCTGGTCGCGACAACGGTGATCGAAGTCGGCGTGGATGTCGCCAACGCAACCGTCATGCTCATCGACAATGCCGATCACTTTGGACTGTCGCAACTGCATCAGCTGCGCGGGCGCGTCGGCCGCGGGGCGCATGCGAGCCACTGCATTTTGCTGAGCGATGCGACCAGCGAGGAAGCACAGATGCGTTTGAATACAATGTGCAGAACCGATGACGGGTTCGAGATCGCAGAGATGGACCTGAAACTGCGAGGCCCGGGTGAGTTTTTCGGTACGCGGCAGCATGGCCTGCCTGAGTTCAAACTCGCAGACCTCGGCAGCGAAATCCAGCTGCTTGAACAAGCTCGCGAGGACGCGCTCGATCTGCTCGCGAACGATCCGAAGCTGTCCCTTCCCCACCATCGCGCGCTACGCGAAGCCCTCCGCTCCCAGTTCCGCGACACCCTGGAATTAGCGGGAATCGGGTAGACGATCCGGGTAGTTCGCCCAGTCTCGCCGAAAAAAACATCAACCCCAGCGACGCGCCGGAAAAACGCCATCAGCGCATCCGCACGAATAGGCTGGATGTTCTCGCCGAGTATTCCTGTTAGTGAGATTCGTGCAGATTAGTGGATTCTCCCCCGTTGCCACGGGGTTCTATCCTACCGCTTCTAATCGCGCGTACTGCAGGATCAGAGTTTTGCGACCTGACGTATTGAACTCGATCACCGCCCGCGTTTGCGCACCCATGTCGGATAGATCGCTGATGCGACCCAACCCAAACGTCGGGTGACGCACCAGTTGGCCGGGGCGAAATTGCTTCATCAAGTGTGACGCCTGACTTAACTGCTGCTGGCGGACCTCGTCGTCTTGATCGGTGCCGGGGAGGCTGGTGCGATCGATGATGTCCAGATATTCCTTTGGCATCTCGCCGAGGAACGGTGACGTCGCAGTGCGTTCGCGCATTCCGCGGATGGTGCGATACGCAGCGCGGGTGAGGATCAGCCTTTCCTGCGCGCGGGTGATGCCCACGAAACAGAGTCGCCTTTCCTCTTCCATCTGCGCGCGATCCTGACTGTCGCGCGCCCGGGCGTGCGGGAGGATGCCCTCCTCCAGACCGATGATCGCGACCGCCGGATATTCCAACCCCTTTGCCGCATGCAGCGTCATCATCGTGACCGCCCCGCCATGCCCCTTCATATGATCCGCATCGCTCACCAGACTGACTTGCGACAGATAATCCTCAAGCGTCCCCACCGGGTTTGCCGCATCAAACTCCGCCGCTGCCGAAACAAGCTCGCTGACGTTGTCGGAGGCGCGTTCCCCTTCCTCGCGGTCCTTGTCAGACTTTTGCAGATGCGCTTCGTATCCGCTCGTGCGCAACACGATCTCCATCAACGTCTGGATGCGACGGGACGGCACATCAGGCAGATCGACGTCGCGATCCGCAGCGGGGTCGGTGTCGGCTGGGTCTGCTTCGCTGGTATCCTCAATGGGCAGGCCGAAGTCGGGAGTTGCTCCCTCGTCCGCTGCGTCAGCACCACCCGAATCTTTCGTAAATCCTGGGAGAAAATCATCTGGCACGTCGATGTTGTTCACCTGCTCGCGACTCTGCCCCCCTGCTACCGGCCCCCTCGGCACGACAGCCGAGCCGCGCCAGCGCTCGACCAGTTGTACAAACATCTCGACTGATTTTACCGCCCGTGTGCTCAGCCCCGGCACGCGCGATGGCTGCTGCATCGCGCCCCACAACGTCAGGCCATGTGACACCGCATACGTCTGCATCTGCTTGATCGCACTATCCCCAATCCCGCGGGCCGGGGTGTTGACGATGCGTTCCAGATTGATCTCGTCATCCGGGTTCGATATCACGCGCAGATACGCCAGCACATCCTTGATCTCCTTGCGATTGTAAAACTCAACCCCGCGGGCCATCACATAGGGGATATTGCTTCGTCGCAGCGCATCCTCCATGACGCGCGACAGCGCATTCATGCGATAGAAGATGGCCATCCCGTTCCAGTCGACGCCCTTGTGCTCGTGAAGTTCCTTCAGGCCCGCAGCCACCACGAGTGCTTCGTCGTGTTCATCCTGACACAGCACGACCTTGGCATTCTCCCCCTGGTGATTTTCCGTCCAAAGAGATTTGTCCTTCCGCTGGGCGTTGTTGGCGATCAACGCCGACGCCAGCGCGAGAATCGTCTTGGTGCTGCGATAGTTTTGCTCGAGCTTGACGACCTTCGCTTCGGGATAGTCGCGCTCAAACTCGAGGATATTGCGAATGTCCGCCCCGCGCCACGCGTAGATCGACTGGTCCGGATCGCCCACCACGCAGATGTTGCGATGCGTGTGCGCCAGCGCGTGGGCCAGGATGTACTGGGCGTGATTGGTGTCCTGATATTCGTCGATAAGGATGTACTGAAACCGCTGCTGCAACTCGCCCAGGATCGTCGGGTGCGTGCGGAACGCATCGGTCGCGGACATCAGCAGGTCGTCGAAATCGAGGGCGTTGTTCTGCTTCAGCAGCGCCTGGTATTTCACATACACCCGCGCGACCTGCTTCATGTAAAAATCGTTGGCATTCTGCGAAAAGCGATCGGCTGACACGAGCTTGTTCTTGGCGTCGCTGATGGCATGGTGCAACTGCGCTGGCGGGAAATTGGTTGCCGACATGTCGAGCGTTTTCAGCGCCTCTTTCACCACCTTCAACTGATCGCCCGAATCATAAATTGCAAAGTTCGGTGGCAATCCGATGGCTGATGCGTAGTGACGCAGAATGCGCAGGCAAAGGGAATGAAACGTGCACAGCACTGGCCAATTCTGATCAAGCTTGCCAAAGTCCCGGATGGGGCGACCCAGTATTTTGCCGACCCGATCCTTCAGTTCACCCGCTGCCTTGTTGGTAAAAGTGATTGCCAGGATGGAGGGTGCCGGTATGCCCTGGCTCATCAAATAAGCCACCCGCCGGGTGATGACGCGTGTCTTTCCGCTGCCCGCACCGGCAATAATCAGCAGAGGCCCGTCGATGGTGGTCGTCGCCTCCTGCTGCGGAGGCGTGAGGTCTTGAAGAAGTTCCGATGGGTTCAGCAAAGTCCTTTTACTGTCGAATATTCGAGAGGAAAACGCAATCGTTTGCTTAGCGTACGGGTGAACGATGAATGTCGGACGACCATCGGCTTCACACTTCGACAGGCATCACACTTCCACACCGTCAAGCTTCACTTCTTTTCCCACACGAGCGGAAATCTTTTCCCGGTCAGCCTGGTCTCCTTCTGCACCTCGATATAGGACTCGATCGGATGTCCGAAGTTGCCCGCGTAGTAGGTGCGATCGGTCATGTAATGATACGCAATCGCGCGGCGCGGGCGGTTGCTGGTGTTCGCGTGCGAGCCATGCCACGTCATCGCATGATGAAAATGAACGTGCCCTTTTCGCACAGGGCACACTTTGATGCGCACCTCGCGGCCGGCAAACTCCTTGGGCATCGATTCCCACGTGGGCAGCGTCGCCAGAAAAGGCTGCTGCAAACCCCACCGATACGAGCCAGCCACCATGCTCATGCAACCGTTGCCCGTATCGACATCATCCAGCGCGATCCAAGCGCTGACCTGTTCATTCTTTGGCTCGATGGTCGGCCAGAGTGGCGAATCCTGATGCCACATATTCACACCCCCGCCCCCTGCCGGCTTGTATTGAATCTGATCGTGCCACACGCGTAGCTCGCTCGCCCGTGTGAGCTGCGCGATCTCCTCAGTGATCTTCGGTGTGTGCATCAATTCACGATATGCATCCGACGCCTCATATATATTCAGAATCTGCCACACTGGCGCTGCTGGCTGGGCGAGATTGACGATGCGGTTGGGTTGTGGCACATCCTTGCGATGTTGATCGCGAATGACGCGCTCCATTTCCGAGGCCAGGTGGTCGGCCTGCGCGTCGGTACAGACGCGCAGGCCAAGTAGAAAACCGTCATCTTCAAATTGCTGAATCTCTGATGTACTGAGCATGAACCTGTCCTGTTAAGTGAAGTCAGCTATTGTGAACAGGGGCAGGCCGAATGGCAATTCGGTGATCGCGCTATTCCTGAATGCCTCCCGCATCGTGCGCGGGGTCTCGCGTGGTCGTCGGTGATTCGACATTGGGAAGGTCGGCAGCTGCACCTTTGGAGCGGATGCGGATGGTGACGGGGTAGTGGTCCGATGCCGACCGCGTGAGCCCGCCGGTGAACACTTCAACCGACTCGATCTGTGGCTTGAGGCTGGGCGTCACAATGATGTGATCGATGAAGCTGCGATACGTGGGCACCCAGTATCCGCCATACGAAATCTTGCCCGCCTTGATCAATGCACCGGTCGCCAGAAACAACCCGTCGCTTTCAGGTCCGACGAGATTGGCGATGGAGTCTCCGCCGTTCTCTTTTTCGAACTCCTGCTCGCCCCATTCATCGTTCATGTCCCCGAGCAGGATGACATCGCCAGACCCGGATTTTTCAATCTCCTTGATGATCTGATGCGTGCGCACGGCCTCGCGATTTCGCCACGCGGTAACACGGGGCGAATTGCCCGACTTGCTCTTTTGATGCGTCACACCCACCCAGAACTGATACCCGCGAGGCGATTCGACCAGCACAAACGCCGGCCCGCGCGCAAACAGCCGGTCGCCACGATCGTTGCCGACCGGGTCGGGCTCAAGGTAATACTGATCGCGTTTCTCGATGATCTTGAATCCCGGCTTCATCAACAGGCCCAGGTATTGCACGCGCTCGGAATTACTGGGGAAGACAATGACCGTCTCGTATGTCCCGCGCAGCCATCGCTTGTTGAAATGCTTGAGATCGGCCTCCGTGCAGCATTCCTCAATCACGCAGATATCCGGATTGAACCGGCGATCACGGAAGACCTCAGCCACCTCCCAACTGTCCTCGTCGTCCTGCTTTTTTTCCTGGGCAATCAACTGCTTCAGCTCCTCCACATTGGGCTGGGTCGTCGCCCACTTGCGAATCTCCGACACGTCAAACTTATCCCCAAACCGCTCGATATTGTACGTCGCCAGCGTGATGGTCTCGGCCTGACAAAGGTTTGAAACCAGCAGACAGACCGTGATGATTTTCAAATAGGTTTTCATAAGACATCCTTGTCAGGCGAGCGATTCTTGGCCTGCTTCATAGTTTGATCCACAATGGTCACGGCTGGCACAAATCAAATTTAGTCCTGAATGATCATAAATGAAAACTTATAAGAAACGGTTAGCCTCCTCCTGCAACACCGTGATTGTAGATTACTCCGACTTTCCCCGGGCCTTGTTTACTCCCCCACGGCGCACTAGACTGTTAACGGTTTATGTGCTTTGCCTCATTTTTTGGGCAGGGCAGGGGTTTACGGATCGATGAGCGGATGATCCGGAACCCTTTTCGGCCTTCTACGCAACATTCTGTCGACATTGGCTTTATGCTAACGGCGACGGGGCGATGAGCATGGTGGAGTTGTTTGATTTTCTCAGCACGCACACCTTGATGGTGACGGTCAGTGGATGGATTCTGCTGGCCTGTCTGATCACCTTCTTGGGCTGGATTGCATGGCAACGGGCGGTCATCCGACCGGCTGTTTCATTCTGCGCGCACGACCTGGATTTCGTCCCACCGCACGATGCGAACCTTCGCGTCGGAACACGTGCGGACGTTTCAGCGACGGCACCCTGCCGGGCGCCGCCGGGGTCATGCGCGCTAGCCAACCTTCAGCGTACTGAACGATCACGCCTCGCACCTTTCATGCCCGATTGATGATGTGGCGGTTCTTCATCGCCCGACTTCGGTCGATGATCGCTGCCCACCGGATCGTTGCGTTTGATCTCCAAGGCTTGTCCCCATCCGCTTGAAACGTCGCCAGGCCGTTTTACAGGCTTGGATATACGGTCGATCTGTCGATCCCGCCTTTTTTTGGGCTCGTCAGCCTTGTCGATCGAGAAAGTGACGCAACATGTGGTTTGTCATCGGACTATTAGCCGGTTTGATCGTCGGGGCGGGGGGCGTTTTCGGATTCGTGCAGATGTCGGCGCGTTCGGTCGTCTCTCGCGCGCGGATCGAGGCCGACCGGTTGCGGGAAACCTCCGGGCGTGAGGCCGAATCCAAAGCCAAGGAAATCGAACTCACCGCCAAGCAGGATCGCCTGAAGCTCAAAGAGGAATTGGAAAAAGACCTCGAGAAGCAACGGGTCGAACTGCGCGCCCATGAACAAAGGCTAAGCAAGCGCGAGGACACGCTTGACCGAAAGCTTGACACGCTGGGAGTGAAGGAAAAGAACATCGACGATCAGGAAGCGCGCGTCGCCAAGCGCGAGCAGGTCCTCAAATCCAAGGAAGGTCAGTTGGACGATGTCCTCAGCCAGCAGCGAGAAAAGCTGCTGCAACTCACCAATCTCACGCCCGAGCAGGCCCGTGAACTTTTGCTCAAGCGCGTCGAAGATGAATGTCGCGCCGAGGCCGGGGGCATCATCCAGAAAATCACCGAGCAAACGCAGGAGGAGGCCAAGCAAAAGTCACAGCAGATCATCCTGACGGCCATCCAGCGCTACGCGTCCGACCAGACTGCCGACCACACCGTAAGTTCGGTGCAAATCCCCGACGACGCCATGAAGGGGCGCGTCATTGGCCGCGAGGGTCGCAATATTCGTGCGTTCGAAAAAACGACTGGCGTGGATGTCATCATCGACGACACGCCCGGGGTGGTCGTGGTCAGTTGCTTCGACCCGGTGCGTCGCGAAACCGCGCGCATCTCATTGGAACGACTGGTGCAGGATGGTCGCATCCACCCAGCCCGTATCGAGGAAGTCTTTGAAGCGGTCACCAAGGAAATGGACGAGCAGCTTGTGAAGATCGGTCGAGACGCGATTCAGGAAGCCAATCTCCCGAATCTTCCCAAGGCGATCATCCCGATGCTGGGCAGGCTGGGCTATCGCACAAGTTACGGGCAGAACGTCTTACGGCACTCGATGGAGGTGGCGTATCTCTGTCAGATCATGGCCGACGAGCTTGGGCTGGACGGCACTCTCGCGCGACGCGCCGGGCTGCTGCACGATATTGGCAAGGCCATGGATCACGAAGTGGAAGGCGGGCACCCGCTCATCGGGATGGAGTTCCTGCGAAAGTTCAACGAGCCCGAGGCCGTGTTGAATGCCGCCCTCGCGCACCACGGCGACGCCCCCGCGACCACCCCGTACACCCCGCTGGTAATGGCTGCCGACGCCATCAGCGCCGCACGTCCGGGCGCGCGTCGCGAATCACTCGAGCGCTATGTCAAACGTCTCCAGGATCTGGAAGGATTGGCAATGAGCTTCGAAGGCGTGCGTCAGGCCTACGCAATCCAGGCCGGCCGCGAGGTACGAGTCATCGTCGACGCCATCCGTGTCGACGACCGCACGGGCACAAAGATCTGCCGAGATATCGCAAAGAAAATCGAGACTGAAATGACGTATCCAGGCGAAATCAAGGTCACGCTGATTAGAGAGACACGAAGCGTGGAATACGCGCGGTGACGCCGTTTCGAATCGATATTGAAGCTTGTCGTCGACAGCAGGGGAGTTAAACTATTCCCATGTCGAGCCCAATCCATTGGCAGGAGTTTATTCAGACCGATCCCGACGTGGTGATGGGAAAGCCAGTATTCAAAGGCACGCGCATCACTGTCGAGTTTGTGCTTGAACGACTCGGGCAAGGTGCTAGCGAGACAGACCTGCTTGAAGAAGTCATAGGACTCAAGCCAGAACACCTCCGCGCCGCCCACGCCTATGCAGCCGCCGTTTTGAGGCGGGATGAACTGGTTTATTCAGCATGAAGTTGCTGCTCGATGCGCACATCAGCCGATCGTTGTTCCGATACTTCCAATCAATCGGACTGGACTGCCTCCACGCTGGCCTGCTCGCTCCAGGGATGACTGACCGGGAACTGCTCACGCAAGCGCACGACGATGGCCGAATCATCGTGACGAGCGACAAAGACTTCGGGGACCTCGTGTTTCTCTGGAGGTTTCACGTGGCAGGCGTGATCTTGTTGCGACTCAGTGGAGATAAAGAAAGCGATCGCACAGCGCGTTGTGTCGAACTGTGGCCGCACATTGAACGTGCCGTGACAGGGTATTTTGTGACAGTAACCAACAATCGCATACGCCGAAGGCCTCTACCGTCGGGGAAATAGCTGCAATCGAATCACTACTCGCGTGGAATGGGTAAACTGGACCAATCGCGAGAACTGCACGGAAGACGATCACCCGACTTGTGCTGAATGTTCGCCACCGCATGCAGCAGGATGAGACTGGAGGAGGCCAAGTGCCAACAGGCTGACCGTCGCCATTCGTTGCATGTCTAACTTTCCCTCATCGTCTGCATCGTTCGCCACACAAACGGCGCGCGCAGCTGCGATAAAAATCGCGGGGGCATCGCTTATGCAATTCCAATATCCACCGGCGGGCGTCTGTCGGCGTTAAAGTAGGACTTGAAGATCAGGTCCCACAGCATCAGGTTTTCGCCGTAGTTCTTGTTGCCTTCGCGCAGGTCGCGCGAATGGTGCCAGCGGTGCAAGGCCGGGGTGTTGAAGATGTAGTTCAGCCAGCCGAAGCGCATCTCTACATTGCAGTGCGTGAGCATCCCAATAAACGGGGTGATCATCGAGACCCACATCAGCACATCGCCGGACGCGCCCATGAGATACGGGATCGGGAGCATGAAGACGATCGACTTGATCGTGTCGACAAAGTGAAATCTCCCGGTGTTCCAGAACCACAGGCGCGTGACCGAGTGATGCACCGCATGAAAAGGCCACATCCAGCGCACCTCATGCCCAAGCCGATGCGCCCAGTAGAGTCCAAACTCCGCGACGACCAAACCGAGGACCACCTGCCCGGCCATCGGCCATTGGGCTGGCCAATATCCGCTGGCCTGTTTTGCACCCATGGCCACGCTCATCCCGAAGATGGCAGGGACGAGCACGAGCAACTGCACGACGCCCTTGTTCAAAAGCGTGTGTAAAAAATCGACACCGATCTGTCCGTCGTTCTCATTCCACGATCGCTCGTGTGGGAAATATCGCTCTAGCAGGAAAAGGGAGACGGCCAGCCCAAGATACGCCAGATTAAACGCCAGCGGCGCGTGCCCGCGCGACATGCCCACCCACGTGACGACGATGCACCCGATCATCAAAGCCGGCCATAGCGCGTAAGACAGAACCAGACGCGCACCGGACAAAGGCGGAGGAAAATAGGCAGCAGCTAAACTTGTTTCAGGCATGCAAAGGCTCTGTTCAAGTCCTCATTTTTCATGACTCCAACGTTCCTCTGACATCTACATACCGAGCAATTCTGCGACGTCGACCGTTCGACCTTCCTTGATGCTTTTCACACCGGCCATCACCGCGCCGAAGCTCCAGAGATTATCCTGCCCGCTGGTTTCGCCGGGGGTGTTTGTTCGGATCGCCTGGGCGAAATCGCGTATAAGCCAGTTTTGTCCTTCCAGCGGAAGGCCGGGCGTGGCCAGGGGCCAGATGCTCGCGTTGCCGCCCCACCGGTCGCATTTGCCGAGGCTCAGGCGGTCGTCTTCAGCATGGATCGAACCGGCTGCGCACTGCAGTCGCCAGTTGCCATTCCACGGGGTTTGCTTTCCGAGCGCGCTCCAGTCGCCGGAATAACTGAACGGCGTCCCGCCATCCAGTTCGAGCAGCATTTTCAATCCCGGGTCGTGCTTGTACCAGCTCCAGGATGGCTTGAAGCTGATGGCTGTCACCTTGCGAATATTTTTCCCGGTGATCGAACGTATGAGATCCATGTGATGAATCGCCATGTCGATCAGCAACGGGAATTCCATGGCCTCGCGGAAGGTGCCCGTGAAGTCCGCGCCGATATAAAAATCGAGATGTCCATGCCCAAACTCGCCGACGGGCTTCTCGGCGAGCAGCGTCTTGAGTCGTTGCATGGGAGGACTGAAGCGATAGTTCTGCGCGACCAGCAACTGCTTGTTGGCCTCACGCGCGAGCTTGACCATGAGCTTGGCATTTTCCAGCGTATCGCCCAGTGGTTTTTCGGTGAGGAGGTGCAGACCGTTTTCAAACGCGAGCCGGGCGTGCTGCACATGGACGGCTGGTGGCGTCACGGTGAGCACCGCGTCGGCGGGGACTTTTTTGATGGCGTCTTCGAGGGATTTGAATCGTCGATCCGGCGGGACGCCCACTGCGTCGCCGGCTTCGTTGAGAGGCTTGTCGGCCAGGTCGACAATGGCAACCAGATCGAAGTCGGGTGATTTGCTGGTGACATTCTTCCACCAATGCGCACCCATTCCGCCCATGCCACTCTGAATCAATCGTAATTTGCTCATAGGACGCGAGACTATATCCGAACTGACTTTGGGTTTGAAATTCTGTCGCGACGCTCACAATCGTCATCTATCCATCAGCAGCAGCGCAATCGTCACACCCTGCAGATAGATGGCTACCATCATCCACATCGGGACTGCCGATGGATCGCGATCCAGGTACCCCAGCACCGCCACCGCCAGCGACAGCACCTGCACGATGCCCGCCAGCAGACGCGGGACAGAAAAGTCGGCGTGACGATTTGGGACCGCAGTACGAATCTCCTGAAGAATCTGCCCCAGTAATTGCTCCTGCCGATACGATGGATCGGCTGCCAGCGTCCCGCGTGCCTGCTCGCGCGAAGCAGGCACGCGCGGCTCAGTTGGTGCAGAGGCCGTGCGGGGATTCTGTTCCACACCCCCTGCTGGCGGGCTCGCGCGTTCGATGATCTCAATCGCCTTTGCCAGCGTATCGACGTGATAATCCGGCGTCGCGTCTCCCTTCCCAGCGTCGGGAGATGCTGGAAATGTCGGATCGGTGACGAGGATGGTCCGGCAACCGGCGCGCTTCCCGGCTTCGATGTCACGCAGGCTGTCGCCGACCATCCAGCTTCTCGCGAGGTCGATATCGAGTTGCTCAGCCGAGCGAACGAGCATGCCCGGCGCTGGCTTTCGCAGATCGCTTTCCTGCCGATAAGCCTCAACCGTCGCGTCAGGGTGAAAGGGGCAAAAGTCGTGACGATCGATGATGGCCGCGGCGTCGGCTTCTCGAAGAAGCTTGTCGAGCTGCTCGTTCACCCGATGCACCGCCTGCTCGTCGAACATCCCGCGGGCCACGCCACTTTGGTTGGAGACGACAACAATCACGAACCCCGCCCGCCGGGCGCGTGCGATGGATTCACCAGCCAGCGGGACAAGCCTCACGCCGTCCGGATCACCGAGGTAGCCATCGTTGACGATCAACGTGTTGTCACGATCGAAAAATATCGCGGGGCGTTTCATGAGAGGTGTTGGGTGCGTCGCGATCAAACGGGACTGGTCATCCCTGCTTTCTGCGAATCTCTGCTTCGATCTGTGTCAGCGTATCCAGATACCTGCTATCCAGGGCTGGCGACATCTTTCGCGACTCGCTGATCAGGTCCATCGCGTCTGGAAACTGGCCGGCATCGCGCAATCGCTCGGCCTCGGCGCGGATGGGAGCGCCGACCACCTCCTGGTTGGTCGTGCTTTTGGCGATCGCCTGGGCCGCAAATTGGGCGGCCTCGGAGTATTGCTTGCTGCGCAACAACGCACGAATTAACTGCCCGGCCAGCTTCTCAATCGTGATCTGCTTCGGCTTGTTCTGCCCGCTCCAGTAATCCAAGGCCGGCCGAAACGAGAGCGCCGCGTCGGAGAATTGCTGGAGGTTCATATGCTCCTCGCCGATCTCCTGTCGCTTGATCGCCAGCCCTTCGTCATCACGATCCTTGATCAGACGATCGCGCAGCGCTTCAAGCACTGTCAGGCGGCGGGTCGGGTCGTCCCTGAATCGATCGGCCCAGAATTGCAGTTGATCGACGGGCGCGCTGGGCAGCAGCGACGTCAGCACGGCCCAGGCGCGTTGACGCACCTGTGCGTTGGTTTCGATGGCAGGGTTGATGCGCCGATACAGAACTTCGGAATACTCAAATCCTCCGGTCTTTCCGAGCGCTTCGACAGCCTCGAGCCGCACGCCGTCGTCGGGCGCATCAAGCCACGAGACGATGCTGTCGGCTGTGTTGCGATCACCCAGCCCTCCGAGTCCGCGCAACGCCGTGCGACGGGTGGCGTCGGTTTGCTCGCCGGTGAGAAGCTTCAAAAAGATGTCGAGCAGATCCGGATCGCGCAGGGGGACCATCGCCTGCAGGACCGCGTCACGGACGGAATCAGTGGCCGTACCGCTGACGTAAATCCGCTCCAGCACGCCGGCAACTTGCCGGGCGAGCGACGGCTCGTCTTTACGCAACTTTTCGGCGACAGCTTTCAGCGCATCCGCAGCGGCCTCGGCGGAAGTGGGCTCGCCGCGCTCGAGCAACTTCAGCAATCCAGGAACCGCCCGGACGTCGCGCATCGGCTCGAGCGCGCTAGCGATGGCGGCCTGCACCGGCGGTTGGGTTTCGCGCGTCAACTGTTCCAGCAGCGCATCAAGGACTCCCGAATCGTTGCTTGTCGCGAGCGCCCGGATCGCCTCATACCGCACCCGCGCGTCGCTGTCCCCGATCATCTCACGCAACGCATCGCGGGCGGGCTGGGCGACAGAGCGCCCTTCGGATTGTTCCTGCGCCATCGTCAAGGCGCCGGTTGCGCGGATGGTCGGTTGACCGGAGCGCAACATCCGCAGCATGATCTCAACCTTCTGCGAATCAGGGGCCGAGCGATAACTCTCCTGCAGCGTCGCGCCGGTTTCGGCGCTCAACTGTTGATACTGCGCCTGCAGGCGTGCCAACCGCCCCGCCGCCGACGCCAGCGCCCGGGATCGCCACTGCCCTTCGTCCAGCCCCTGCATCTGCTGCCACCACGCCGTCCAACCTGCAACGTCCTGACCGAGGTCCGTGCGACCGGCGATCATCCCCAAAGCGTCCGAGGCCGCAGCGCGGATCGCGGGCGCTTCGTCGGGGCGTGTCAGCAATCCCATCAACGATTCAGCCGATCGCTTTTCGAAAAACGCCCCCGCAGCGTGGATCACGCTGACGCGCACAACCTCCCGCTGCTGCAGGCTGTTCGCCTCGCGCAGCAGTCGCGACAACACCTCAGGCGATCCCTGATAATTTCGAAGGGCATCGGTGGCGGCCTCGACCATCTGCCTGCTTTGACCCAGGAGTGCAAACAGGGGATCGATCAATGTGGTATCCGGATCAGGATCGGTCGAGATCGCCCGGACGGCTGCCAGCTGCGCCTGGGCGTTTCCGACATTCACCAGTGCATCACGAATCCCTGCGATTGCCTGAGGCGTCCGCCAGAGCAGCAACCGTCGGGCAGCTTCGTCGCGATCCTTCTGGTTGCCCCGCTCGCCATTGAGGGTGGCCAGAAGCGACTCCTGCGTCTCGATACGAAGCACCGGCGCGGTCGCGGGGGCCGTCGTGGTGGGCGACGGCTCAGCTGGCTGAGCCGTCGCAAGCGACGAGGTCAGTAAGAGTGTCCCCGCGAGATGAAGCCAGCGACTCAATATCACGCAAACCCCGGAATTATCGCGCTCCTGTTTCCTGTGGCAGGTATACCATGTCCAGCGGGCGCTCTACGCTGCGAAGGTACTCGATTTATATTAATCGGAAAAGTACGATCGAATGCTTGTTGCAACATCGCGCGGCCCGAATGTAGATTATCGCGTCGCGCTCTGTTTCGAAGACCCCGCCGATGTCGCGTTGCACGCTCGCATCGGGTGGGTCAGCCGGGCGGGTGCTTCTCTCGAAAGACAGGCATGATGCCATGAACGACTGGTCGGATGCAGAAAGTCGAGTCGAACGCGCTCAGGAGTTTTTCGAGCAGCGCAAATGGCAGGAAGCCCTCGACGAGTTGCGCGCCGCCATCGAGATCAATCCATACAACAGCGCCTGGTTCTTTAATCTCGGGCTGACGCTTGACGAGATGGGCCGGCTCAATGAAGCCATCGACGCCTACCAGGAAGCCACCGAGATTGACGCTGAGGATCTGCAGGCGCTCAACCACCTCGGTGTGGACCTGCAGCGCACCGGTCGATTTTCCGAATCCCTTGCCGTATTTGAAAAGGCCGAGCGGCTTGATGCCGCGTTCGAGCCGTCGTACTGCAACCGCATCATCGTCTACACCGAGCTAGGCGACCACGATAAGGCCGAGGAGATGTTCTACATCGCCCGTCAATATCGTGATGAATGCCCCCAGTGTTTTTACAACATGGGGCGAAGTCTGTTTGAACGCGGGCTTGTGGACAAGGCGCTGTATTGCTGGCGAAAAGCCATCGAAATCGACGAGGACCTGCCCGGCGTACACGCCCGGATCGCCGATGCGTATCGTCAACAGGGCGCGACCGAAAAGGCCCGCCAGCATTTCCTGATCGCGCTTCGCCAGGACCCCGGCGACACCGATGTGCTGCTCGATCTGGGTGATCTTCTCATCGAGATCGGGCGATTCAGTGAGGCCGGCGAAAAATACCGACGGGCCGCCGAGATGGCGCCGGAAAAACCCGATCCACACTTTTGCGTCGGTCAGTGGTTGATGAAAGCCGGCCGCCCGCTTGAAGCGCGTTCGACCTTCCATAAGGTGCTGGAGATCGACCCGACTTTCCCCGCAGCCCATCTGGCATTAGGGGAGATTTATCTCAAGGCCGGCGACATTGAACACGCCCGCAGACACCTCAGGCAGGAACAGCAGCTGCAATCCGACGACCCTGCCGAACTGCTGCATTTGTCCAACCTCCTTACCGATACCGGACAAACGCGCGCGGCCTTGGCGTGCCTGAGGCGACTCACGCAAATCGCGCCCGACAACGCGCGAGCATGGCAGAATCTCGCGGTCGTGCAGTTCATGCGCAGGCGACATGACGAGGGCATTCGGAGTTGTCGCCAGGCGCTTCGGCTGGATCGGACGAATGTCATGGTGATGCACAACCTTGCGGTCGCTTACGAGCAAATGGGCAAGTATGCCGAGGCCATTCTCTGGGTCCGGCAGGCCCTGACGGACTCTCCCAATGATGGCGAACTGCTGAGGCTGGCCTTCCGCCTGCGCGTTTTGCGTGTGATGGCGGGCGTGGGACGGTTGTTTCGGTCGATGTTTCGACGGAGCTCACGGGCTGGCCTGTCGCAGCTGGATGAAGCCTGATCGAACCGTGCCGGGCATCGGCACGGTTGCGAGCGGGTCAGAGCGTCATCGAAAAGATGGAGCGATTTCGCGCCATTTTCCGGCAACGCTGGCGATGGTAAGCTTGTAGAAGGTGATGAAGGCAGGAGGCCTGACACCGATGATGGGTGCTGTGAACACGTCTTCTCTGAAGTCGACGACCGACGAAACCCGACTCTGGCAGAGGGGATTTTCCCTGGTCGAGTTGCTCGTTGTGGTGGGCATTATCTCGTTACTGATCGCGATGCTGATGCCAACCGTCAAGACCGCGCGGGAAAGCGCAAACCGCACGCAGTGTGCATCGAACCTGCGTCAGATCGGTTACGCCATTCAATCCTATGCCAACGACAATCGCGGATGGATCCCGCGTGATGCCACCACCGGGCGGGAGGATCGCAAGCCGTGGCCGTTGCTGCTGTCCCGGTACGTCGCATCGCAGCGCACGCTGACTGCCGACGATCTGCCGGGCGTTGCGATATACCAGTGCCCCAGTCATCCGATGGACGACATCCCCACCGCCTACGTCATCAACGCCTTTGCCTTTGATACCCAGCCCGACTGGAAGCCCGACGGGCCCATCAACATCGTCAATATTCACAACGCGTCTGAGTTGCCATGGATGTTTGACGGCGCGAACAATTTCCCGCTGCGTGAGATCGGTCTGCTCGATAAAATTTACGGGATCGAGTTTCACGACGTGTACGACCCCCGTCACCTCCCGCGTGGCGAACGGCATCGCATCAGCGACGACCGACACGGGACGACCGCAAACATTCTGTATCTCGATACGCATGTCGACGTCGTGCATCGCGGCGAATTGAAGCTGGCGATGCTGGACGACCACGTCACGCGTCGCGCGACGTCCATGCCGGTCACGGAGGTGCCCCCGCCGTGACGGATCATCCAAAATATCTACCCAATCGTCTGCAAGTTGTGCCTGCGTAGGTGCGGCTTGGAAGACGAATCAACAGAAGGAGCCTGACATGTTTAAGTTTGTATCCACCATGGCCGCTTTCGGACTCGGCCTCGGCCTGTCCGCCAGCGCTTTTGCCTGCAACACCCTCAGCGACGGCGAGGTCACGCAGATCGATGCCGGCAGCAACAAGGTGACGGTCGTCAAGGCTGACGACAGCAAGACGTTCATCACTGCCAGCAAGACCAAGATCGAGATCAACGGCAAAGAGGCCACCCTGGCCGACATCAAGGCCGGCGATAAGGTCAACGTTGACTACGAAACCGTCGACGATGTCCTGTCGATCAAAGTATCTCGCGAAGGATGAGCGCGATCGTAGGCAGACAGAAAACCCGACGTCGATGCCAGCCGGCATCGACGTCTTTTGTTGGCCGGAGCGACATGATCAACCGCCAAGACGCCAAGCACCACGATTAGGAACAGAAATGCATCGTCCGTAGTCGTCAGCGCGTTCTCGAAGTATCATCTCGACCATGTCGGATTTTTATGCGATCCTCGTGAAGCTGGGTTGGGGATGGCTGATCCTGGTGATGTTGTTTTTCTTCTGGAAACTTCGGCGGGAACATCCGCGATCACGGGATGCAAAGTCTGTGAAGCATTCAGGTAGGTGACGAATCCATATGATCGACGGTCTCGATCCATCCACGCACAAGCAGCGCGAACGGCAGATCATGGGCCACATTGAGCGGCTGCTTTCCGATGACCGGCTGCGCATCGACACCACGCGCGGGCGTCGGCCGGCAGTTGATTTTGAGCAGAAGCTGGAGAAGGCCGATCATGCGATCGACCTGAAGCGTCTAATGTCCGAGGTCGGCAGGCCGGATCGTGAGCTGCAGGCGGCCATGCCGGTGGGCGAGTCGATTGACGTCAAGCTCGTGCAGAAGCGCTGGTGGTTTTTCACGCGCACGGTCGGACAATTCAAGGCCGTCGTCGTGTCCCCTTCTCGCGCGTTGCTCGTCGGCGACAAGCCTGAACCGCTGGATATCACACAGGTTCGGAAGCTCATCACCGACAACTCATCGGGCAACGTACCTGGAACGCTCGTGATCGCATCGACGTCGGGATTCAAAATCGAGACGCACGAGTTGGCCGTCCGCGGGGCCAATCGCACGGTGATTCTGGTCGAGCCGAATCAGGTTGGCGGGTGGAGCGCGCACGGGCCCGTGGAGACCAAGGCGCTGGTCGATCTGTTTGACCCTGAAGAAGATGAGCAGAAGCGCACGCGTTTACGGGAGACGATCAAGGCGTCGCAAGCCGACTTCAACGCAGCCGGGGTGGCTGCGGACAAACTCGCAGCCAAAACACAATTGCCACTCACGTTTGTCGAAAATGAGCTAAAATCATATGCGAAGGAAAACCCCGGACTGGCCACCAAGCGGTTGGACGGCCGATGGGTGCTTTTCCGAGAAGCGACCGTGACCGCGACTCCCGGAGGTGCAGATATGCCGCTGGTCGATCGAATCAAAACTCTCTTCGGCGCCAAGAGCGACAACGTGAAGAAGATCGCCTTTCTAGCCGAGCGTCGCACTGCCCTGGCGCAACAGCGCGATCGGGCGTACGAAGATCTCAACAATCTGGAATCAAGCGAAGGATCGCTGAAGGATCAGTTCAAACAATCTTCGAGCGACCTGGCCAAGCGGCGCATCACCAGCCAGATGCTGCAACTGCGAAAGGACATCGAACGTCGGCAGCAATTGATGGCTGTCCTCAATCAACAGATCAACGTGGTCAGCACGCATCTGCATAATCTGGAACTGGTGCAACAGGGCACAGGCGCAAGACTCCCCGACAGCGAGGAAATGGCCACCGACGCCGCCGCCGCCGAGGACATGCTCGCCGACCTGCAGGCGTCCAGCGAGTTGGCCGACACCGTGGGCACAACATCCAGCGCGGGCTTGAGTGCAGAGGAGCAGGCGCTGTTTGAGGAGTTGGAGAGAGAGGCGGGGGGAACGGCCACTCATGCTAACTCACCGACCAACGCGCGTGTTACCGGCCCCGTACTCGATACGGGCAAAAGCCCTTCGTCCGTGTCCGTCGAGCGCGCCTCACCAAAGCGATCGGAGCCCGAGGCAGGATGAGGGTTTCAAATGGTCGTCAAGATCCGAGAGGCAATTCGGACGGTGGAGCGCGATGGGTGGTATCACGTGCGAACGCGTGGAAGCCATCGACAGTACAAAAAATCCGACAAAACCTAAAACCGTCCCGATCGCGGGTGCGCCGAACGACGAATTACATCCCCGGCCTTATCGATCGATTTTGACGCAAGCAGGATTGGAAAAACTAGGCTGATATGCAAAAGTATCTCGTGATCATTGAAGGAAGCGACGAATCCTTCAGCGCGTATGTTCCTGATCTTCCCGGTTGTGTAGCTGCGGGAAAGAGTCGTGCGCGTGTACTGAAGCTGATCCGTGAAGGAATAGCGATTCACCTCGAATCGATGCTCGCTGATGGTGAGCCGATTCCAAAACCGATGACGAGCGAGGAAATCGTCGAGCCCCTTGCAGCAACGACGCGTTGATATGGCACTCATCGATAAAATCTTCGGGAAGAACAAAACCCTCAGCGAGTTGTCGCAGCAGGAGCTGCGTAAGGAGGAGATTCTGCTTGGCAAGGAGCGCGACAAGCTGTTCAAGAAGATCGAGACGATCACTGCCGACAAGCAGAAAATATTCCAGCAGGGCGCGTTGCAAAAGGCGCCCGAGCTGCGAAAAGCGTTGGCCGGGCAGTTTGAACTGAAGACGCAGGAGCAGCTGATGGCTGCACGATCGCTCAACCTGCGCAGCAAAGAGTTGATGACCGTCAGCCGGCTGAGGATGGTCAAGGAAAATCAAGGCACGCGTGCGGGTGCGCTCGGGAGATTGAATGTCACCGACAAGGACATCTCAAAGATCACTGGCTGGATCGAGGACGATGCCGTCTCCCAGGAAATGTATACCGAGCGATTGAACACGATCCTGGATCTGGGCAGCGAATCCGACAAAGACGCGCTGGCGGCAGGCGGCTTAAACAGTGCCGGCGAAGAGCTCATGAACATCTGGGACCAGATGGATCGTGGAACGATGAAGGAAACCGACGCGTTTGATGAAGCCGATAAAGCCGTGCGGAACCGGGCGGCGGCGAAGGAATTGTGAGGCTTGGCGTGAATCAGGATGAGCGGGCACGCCTCGAATAAATCAATGCAAGATTCACCGCAGAGGCGCCGAGAGCACGGAGACCATGCAGAGCCCGAAATGTGCCTGGTGTTTTTTCCTGGCTAATTTTGTTATGTCCGACCTCACTCCAGGCATTGAGCAAATTGATAATTCTCTCCGCGATCTCAACGCCTTTGCGGTGAATTTTGTGTTCGGTATTTCTTAACGGCGTGGCGTTTTGAGATGAATGGATGGAACAGTGGACGATGCAGAATCAAATCTCCACCGCAACAACGCCGCCGAGTGGGTGATGTGGATTGCACTTTCTCCACTCTTGATCTGTGTCCATCTGTTTTCATGGGTGGTAAAAATTTTTCGGACCTGACATGGGATTATTCAAATCAAAAGACGAACGCCGGATCGAACGTGAGATGAAGATCCGGGGCGGGATGAAGGCGATCGAGCGCTCCATTCGCCAGCAGGAAAAGTTCGCCGACGAATTCATCAAGAATGCCCAGCACGCCAAAAAGATCGGCGACAACGGGCAGTATCTCTTCATCCGTAGCGCGCTGAAAAAAACCGCCACCGTCAAGAAGATGCTTGAGCGACAGTTGTTGTCGATTAAAAGCGCGATGCTCATCCAACAGCAGGCGGCCGCCAGCGCGCAGTTCGCCGAATCGATGGGATTGATGGCTCAGGAGATCGGCAAGACTTTCAGCGAAATGGATCTGACCAAGACCCAGGCGGATTGGGAGCGCGCCGTCGCCCAGGCGGGCAGCGTGGAGGAACGCATGGACGTCTTCCTGGAATCAATGGAGTCAGCAGCCATCTCCGGATCGAGTGCGTCCACCAGTGAAGCCGTCAGTGATGACGAAATCGACCGCATGATCCAGGCAGACGTCCTGGCCGCGGAAAAGACGGAACTGGGCAAGCTGGATGAGTTGGAAAGCGAAATCGCCAAGGAACTGGGTGCGACGAAGCAGAAGGATTAATGTCAACCTGCGAGGTTTACCCGCGCCACGCCGTCGATTTAATTGGCGATGCTGAAGTGGTTTCTCGCTCATGAGAGTTCACCGCGCAAACAAACTAAACACCAGATATGCAAACGGTGCCGCGAGCAGCGGCGAATCGATGACGTCCAGTATTCCGCCGAAACCCGGAATAATCTTGCCGCTATCCTTTACCTCGGCATCGCGCTTCATCATGCTTTCGAGCAGGTCGCCGGCCTGTCCCACCGCACCGATGACGATGCCGAACGCGAGTGCCCGGTGCCAGTGCAGATTTAGCATCCAGGCCGCACAAATCGCGCCCACCGCGCCGGCGGTGAGCACGCCACAGATCAGGCCCTCCCACGTTTTTCCGGGGCTGAGCCAGGGGATCAGCTTGTGTTTCCCCAGCGCCCGCCCGCCGAAGTACGCGCCGATATCGGTGAACTTCACCACCAGCAGAATCATCAGGATCGTCATGGTCGATCCATGAAAACCCTCCGGTGCCGGGTGCGGAGAATGCTTCACGCGCAACGCGATGATGAACCACGCCAAGCCGCCCAGGTAGAGCATCGCCAGCACCGTGCCAGCCATGTGGACGATCGCCTGGTCGGTCTGTTTGTTGATCGCATGCGTGAGTGCGACAGCGATCATGATCATCACGAGGATAAACGCGAGCGTGCTGGCAGCAATGGGCTGAAACTTCGGAAACTGCGTGCAGAAGGCGTGGATGACCAGCAGCCCGGAACCGAGCGCCGTCAGGAATCGATAAGGCCTGACATTCTCAGCCGAGAACAACTGAGCAAGCTCGCGCACGGCAACGGGCAGGATGATCAGGAGCAGGATGAGAATCCCCACCCCCCCAACCCCGCGGGTTTCCGGGGCGTATTTTCCCAGCCACCCGTGCGTTCGAAGCTCAAATGCGTGATCCAGCCAAAGTAGCAGGAACAGACCCGCGAGCATCAATGGCCCGTAGGTGAGTCGATTTTTCAATGCTTGTTCCATCGGGCTCCAAAGCTGATCAGGCCAGGGAGCGCGATACTGTCGAGCAGGATCGACCCGATTGCAACCGGATCGCGCATCAGTGCACGCCTACATCACGTGTACGCGTGGGGTCGACCCCGCGCATCATCGTGCCCTGCCCCAACGAATTATGCACATCTGCGGTACGCGGGTCGGCAGGGTCGCGCATCTGAATCAGGACGGTGGTGCGCGGCTCCTTGCTGACGTTCAAGCCCGATCCGTGAATCGTCAGGTAGCTGAAAAACAACACGTCGCCGGCTTCGGCCTCGCACGGGGTGGCCTTGTCCACCGGCCATTTTTCAAAATCCAGATGAAGCCCCCCGCTCTTCACCACCGCCAGCGGACCTAGCTTGTGCGATTTGGGATAAACGCGCACGCACCCTTTTTCAATCGATGACTCGTCGAAGTGGATGATGGCTGCGATCATCGAATGATTCTGATGGGTGAAATACGGGTAATCCTGATGCATCGGAAATGGGCTGCCCTTTTCCGGAGGCTTGATGAACATCTTCGTGTGATGCAACTGGACATTGGGCCCGATGATGTCCGCAGCCGCGCCGGTGAGACGGTCATCAACCATGAGCCGTGTGAACGACGCATTATAAAACTGCACATCGTGACAATGCTGGATGACTGTCTGCCGCCCTTGTGTCATCTCACGTGCCCCGCCCCAGGTGGCGTCGATGTTTTTATGTTTGGCCAGCTGGGAAGCCAGTGTCTGGCAATCTTCTCGATAGCGGGCAGCATCGGTCTTGGAGATCAACCCCTTGACCAGCACATATCCATTTTCTCGATAAAATAAGAGCTGATCCCGCGAGAGCTGGTTCAATTTTTCTGGCAGGGGAAGATTCCAGTGACACATCGAATCATCAAACGTTGCGGGCGATTCAGGGAGGGTAAGGGCAGACATAAAAAATACTCCGACGTGGTTTGCCATCCGGACACCGCCACAAGACAGCCTTGTGGTCAGAACGATGGAACTATAGCGGATCTGAGACGCGGTCGATGGACAAAGGTGTTCGTGATTCGGACACGATTTATCCTGCCAGCTACAGATTCTGTTCGTGACAATCGTAGCGTGGCAACCTGCCCATGTCCGGGGAGATGACCGAAGCAAAGAGGTGTGGATTCGCCGTCCATCGATGAACCCGGGCCCGGGCAAGTTGCCCGAGCCACGGGTTGATGGGGATAAAACGTGGAATGTGCCACCAGCCCAGCTGGGGTGACTGGATCGAAGCGACACCGGTGCGAATTAGAAAAGAACCATTCCGGTCAAGGCGATTATTTTTCTACCCAGCCACGCTCATGGTCGCTTCGTGGGTGACGACTTCGCTGATGGCTTGATCGAGCTTGCGTTCGGCCATCCGGATGTCGTACGACGCGACGCCAGTGCGGCGATGGGCAGCGAGGCGATCGAGCCCACCTGGATGCGAGAGGATGTCGTGAAGTTTGGCGTCGACGAGATTTTCGATAGCTCGGCGGAGAGACTCGGCTTGCGTGACGTTCATCTGCTGCTCCTTCGCACCGTATAAAAACGGGCGGCAAAAATAGATGCGCCGGACTTTACGAAAACGATGAAACAACACACCGCTTTACGATGTCACGACGCAGGGACCACATTGCACAAAAGGAAGGGCCGAACGCTAACGACAAGCGCCGATCCCTTTCACATGCCGACGGAGTTAGCTGACGGGCTGGGAGTTGAAAGTCTCCCTCGAAGTACCTCTGCCTTTATCCGGCTTGCAGCCGAATCCAGGACCAAAGCCTTCAATAAGCCCCTGCCGATTGGATCAAGGAATCCTTTCGACGACACCTGCACTCAAACAACGTGCAGCGTGTTGGGTTCTCCGTGTCACCCACAATGTGTGGGCGACTTAGGCGGTCAGTGAGAACGAATCTACGGGGATTGTTGAAGGTGTCAAGGTAAAAAGTGCCACTTTTGGCCATTGCGACAAAAATTTTTAGCATCTTTCGCACGCGTTTGCCCGCAATTTTTCGATTCGCATCCTGATCGTTCACGCGATATCGTCGGCCAACCGCGCATGGCTCACCATCGCCCGCCCCGATCATCGAAGCGCTTCTACTGTGCGATCGCCGCTGCCATCATTCTTGGTATCGCCCCGCTTCTTCTCCTATGGGCCTGCGCTATCCCATTGGGCGAAACCGGCGTCCTCGTCTATCGCTATTCGCCGTTCTTCAGCGCGCGGGCTTTGTCCGCAGCGATGCTTTTGCCGGTCTTTGTCGTTCTGTTGATCGTCCTTCACCTCCTCACTTCATCCCTGCCAACCTCGCGTCAAAAGGCAGGTGCGACGTTGTACTTCGTCGTCATTGCTATTTTCGCAATATGGGGATGGTGGGCCCCGCCTTACCCGATGGGCCAGCACTGGTTCAACTTCACCTCGCCATCACACGATGGCGCATTTCTTTCCGAAGCTGAGCAGATCCAGTCGCTCCCGACCTACTTGCGTCACTTCGACAAACGCCTGCAGATGTCCAAGGACGACATGCGGGGCACGCGCATTCTCAGCAACACGCCCGGCGCGACGATCCTGGCCAAGTGGTCGATTGACCTGTTGGGATTCCCTCAGCCGCGCTCCGTCGCGCCGACTGGAGACCAGCTGTCGTCCGGGGAGTTTTTCCGGATCGAACATAACTACAACGCGCTCGTGTTTGCCAGCGTTTGTCAGATGATCTGGGCCTTGTCATTCGTAGCTGCGTACGCGCTCGGACGACTCTTCCTATCCCCTGCCGGCGCGTTCGTCTTCTCCCTTTTTGCAATCTTTACCCCCGCCAGCCTGACGTTTTCCCCCGGGAAAGATCCTGCTCAGTTGCTCACCGTCTGCCTGATGCTCTGGGCGTGGTTCAGCGCCATCAAGTCCAATTCGATCCCACGCGCCGCGTTGGCCGGCGGGCTGTTGGTCGTCAGCATGATCTTCGGACTGGTCCATGCCTGGATCGCGCTGGCAGCTTTCCTCGCATCGATCTGGCAGGCCTGGGCGGACGGGAAAATCAGCAGGATGTTCCTCCGTCAGACCCTCCCCGCTGCCCTCGGTGCCATCGCGCCGGTGGCTGTCATCTTCCTTCTGTGGAGATGGAATGTCCTGGCAACCTTTGTCGCCGTGGGTCGACGATACAGCCAGGTGCAAAAGACACTCGCGTTTGACCTGACACATTGGCGCATGATCGGGATTCCGCTGTTCCTGCTCTTTGTCGGCACGGGCCTTTGGATGCTCTGGGGATTGCACGCGATGCGCCTGTCTCGCCGGCATCGTGCCAGCCACGCTGCACCTGCCCGGCCAACAGGGTTCGGGCTTCGACTCACGCTTTCAACCATCGCTGTCATGCTCGTCTGCTTCCTGCTCGGCGTCCCGTACGAACTCCCGCGACTCTGGATCGTCTTCATCCCGCTGCTGGTTCTCGGTGCCTGCGTAGATCAACCCCTGTTCCGCGGCTCGTCAGCGCATTCGAAGGTCGTGACGGCGTTGTCGATCCTGGTCATCCTGCATCTGGTGACAACCGTCCTGGCGTGGTCGACGCTCGACGTCCGCGAGTCAGAATATCGGCTGTCGTCGCAACGATTGTTCTGGTGAACTCCAGGCCACACTCCGAAATTGGCTTCGTTTCGTCGGCCACGTCTAAGCCTCCCCTCCCTTCGAGTCGATGTCGTCCCCCTGCAACGCGCACGCTCTCCCAATAATCCCGTTCGTGTTGCGCCACCACGAATCGGCCGCGCGCACCGCTCGTTCTTCAAGCGAAATGATAACCCGTTGCACAACAAGTATTTTTTTAGATTCGCCATTCCCCCGCTGCGCGAAGCGAGCCCTCGCGGCGCACCGCGTATTTTTCCTTTGGCTTCCCATTTTCCCCGCCCGCGCACAGTGGTTTCGTCGTTATCGAACGTTCTTCTTGGGGGGGCGGCGATCGCGTTCCCAGAGCATTGCATCCCCTGCGACGCTGCAGCAAAGCTGCTGGTCAGATGGCTTGCCTCATCGCTCGCTCGGCTTGATTCGTGCTGATGCCCAATCTCTTGAAACCCGTCGACTTTTATCCGTGCAACTCAACGTCAAGGCAATTCTAAAGGGGTGGCGACAACCTCGAACAAGTCGCCAAACTCCCCGATGGCATGCCGCACCTAACCGCCGATTGGTCGACATTGCGCGCCCGTGCTAGGATGTGACGATAAAAGGAGCTGTGATTGACGACTAGCGCAACCATCGCCCGTCGCACGCGTCGTTCCGCACCACGTCCGGCGATGAAGCGAAGATTCGTAGCTGCCGAGTTCTTCGCTGGCATCGGCTTGGTTCGACTCGCTTTGGAAAGCGCCGGCGACTGGTCCGTCATTTTTGCGAATGACATCGACCCGAACAAAGCGACGATGTACCGTCAAAACTGGCCGACCAACGATCACCTGGTCGTGGAAGACATCCACGAGCTGAGCGCGAGCGACATTCCAACCTGTGATTTATTCACTGCCTCCTTCCCCTGTAATGACCTGTCTGTCGCCGGCAAGCGGGACGGGTTGGACGGCAAGGAGTCGTCCGCCTTCTGGGGCCTTATTCGCCTGATTCGCGAAATGGGTGAGCGGCGACCTCCGATGCTGCTGATCGAGAACGTTATCGGTTTTCTGATGAGCAAGGGTGGCACGGATTTCGAAACTGCGCTGCTCGCATTGAACGAAGTCGGCTACATCGTCGACACGTTCATTCTCAACGCGAAGCACTGGGTGCCCCAAAGTCGCGCCAGGCTCTTTATTGTTGCCCGACGGGACGACGGCGAGGAACGCACTCCGGTCGCAACAGAGACGGACACGCGGCCCGCAGCGCTTTCCGGGTTCATCAACACCCATCAAAACGTTAGCTGGGACATCCGCGAGTTGCCGCG
>Ga0105047_10003681_pt1 | contig 26963 bp, 28 predicted proteins | sample MAT04_FD_78384 | JGI IMG/M metagenome (GOLD analysis project Ga0105047, IMG submission 78384) | Freshwater microbial communities from Lake Fryxell liftoff mats and glacier meltwater in Antarctica - MAT-04 (megahit assembly) | ecosystem: Environmental > Aquatic > Freshwater > Ice > Liftoff... | reverse complement strand
GGGTGCCATCCGGCGCGAAGGCGACGCCGTTTGTTCGTGGTGTCAGCGGGCGTGGCCGAGGGCGGTGGCCCGCGCCGTGAGGCGGGTGCGACGCGAACCGGGGAGAGCCTTGCCGAAGAAGCGGTCGACGTCGGCGGCAAGCTCGACCGTGACGGTGTTGGCGGCGGGGTTGGTGGTGACCCGAACCGACGATGGGTCGAGGCCCGCCACCTGCTGAGCCAGGAGAGAGAGGTAGGCCGAGTTGATGACGCGTTGCGGATCGAGTGTGGGATCGGAGAAGCCTCCCAGGCCGGGCACCGCCCCCGCTCCCACGGCGTCGTTGGCCACCGACGCGGCGGCATCGAGCAGTTGCCGTTTCGCCAAGAAGAGCTGGGACAGGTCGATCGCCAGCGCGCCGAGGACAACGACGATCAGGGTGGCTGCCGGCACGAGCACCATCGTGCTGCCAGCGTCGCCCGTCGCTCGGCCCGCTTGGCTTCGGTGGGGCGCGACGGGGTGGCGACCGTGGCGAGTCGGCCTGGTTCGGAGCCCAAGCGGAATGGTCATCCGGAGCATGCCGACACCCCGCCGACACCAGACCGGTAAGGGTCGACCAACTCACTGTGCGTGGCGCGGACGATCACGTTCTCACCCGACGTTCGGATCCATGGAATGGATACCGCGGGCAGGGGATAGGCGGCGGTAATCCGCACGCGGGTGCACCGGCCAAAGGCGCCATCGGTGGTGATGGACAGGTCGCGGACACGCAGGGGATCGCGTCCATGTGCCTCCACAGCGTTGTGCAGCGCGTGGGCCGCGTTGGCCTCCGCGGCCGCGGGATCAGATGCCTCGACGAAGGCGCGCGCCGCGTCGCGGGTGGCGGCGTGCATGGCGAGCTTCACGTCGATCACCGACCAGACCGTGGCGACGAGCAACGAACCGCCAACGAAAACGAGAAGGCCGAAAACCACCATCTCGAACCCGCCGACCTGCCCGCTGTCGCCCCGGCACCGACCCATCGTCGGAGAGGCGGAGCTTGGTAGCCACATCATCGCACCGCCTCCACCCGAACGTGCGCGCCCCGCTCGATGATCGAGGGGGAGCGACTGAAGCCGGGCCAACCGAGCCGCGGGGCGGGGACCCGAACGCGGACGGTGACCCAGGAGCTGTCGGTGCCCGTCCAGTCGAACTCGGCCTGCTGCCCGGCGGTGCCGAGGAGTTGGCGCATCCGGGCCTCGGCTTCGGTCTGGATGGCGAGGTCGTCGTGGGCAGCCCCGGTTCTTCGGGTGGCGACGAGGTGGGCGCCGTCGTAGGCGGCGGCACTCACCGTGCTTCGTGCGAACAACCCAAGCAGCAACTGGCAGGCGAAGAGAAGGAAGACCAGAAAGATCAGCAGCCCGCTGAGGCTCGCGACGAGGCCGGTTCCGTCGTCGCCTCGACACGATCGGTGTTCGATCTGGGCGCGGGGAAGGGACACGGTCAGTCGCCGATCTGCGAGACCTTGGTTTCGGTGCGGTCGGCGGCATCGGTCCAGATGCGGTTGAAGGCCACCCACATCGCGGCGCCGAGCAGTGCCATCACGAGCACTGCGATTGCGGCCGAGATTACCCCTTCGCCGCGATCGCCTCGGAGCGTGCCGTGGCGGCGGGAGACGATGAGGGCGGAGAGCCACTGGAGTGTGAGCATGGAGAGTCGCTTTCGGGAGGGAGATGAGGGGGTGAGAAAGCCCTAACCGTTCGTGAAGAACGACATGGCTTCGATGAACGGCACAGCCAGGAAAAGCGCCCCGGGCACGAGGGTTGCGACGGTCACGGGGATCCAAACCTGTTGGCTTCGCCGCTCGATCGTCTCGATCAGTTGTCGCTGCACATCTCGGCGAATGGCTCGGGCTTCTTCGCTGATCAACTTGCCGAGGTCGGCCGCCTCTTGGTTGAGCGCCAACACGCCGACGAGGCGATCGACGGCGTCGACTCGCGCGATCGCCGCCCACTCGCGCAAGGCGTCGATATCGGATAGCCCTTGGCGGATGCGCTGGGTCACCACCTGGAGGTCGGTGGCCGCGGCGCCTTGGGTACGAGTGGCGATTCGGTCGAGGGCACCGCTGAGGGAGAAGCCGGCGGCGAGAAGCATGCCGAGTTGCTCACTCACAACCGGCAATTCGAGGAACAGGCGCTGTTGCCACGACCTTGACGCCTTGGCCAGCTGTTGTTCGGTAGTGAGGAATGCCAGGAGCGGGGCACCGGCCACGGCCGCGAGCGTGAGGAGTGCGGGGAGACCGAGCGCGATGGAGGTCGCGGCGATGAGTGCGAAGGCGGCGACGCTCCAACCCAGTTGGCGAACACGAAACGCCTGCACGTCGAGCGATGAGTGGATGCGGTGGAGTCGGAGGGACAACTCTTCGCTCACCCCGAAGAGTCGGGCCAAACGTGTTCCGCCTCGCATGGCGATCGGCCCGATGACGTCGCGAAAGGAGGCGACCGACATCATGGTTCCGGAGCGGGCCGGGTCGAGCAGGGCGGGGTTGTACGGGCGAAGACGATCGACAAGTGGCTCGCGGCGAAACCACCGAAGCTCGGCGAGAACGAGGGTGGTGCCGCACCAGAAGAGGAGCCCACTTACAACGATGAGGCGTATCACGTATCGAACACCCGTCGTTCGAGTGGCAATCGCATGATCCGTGACGCCCACACCCAGCAGGCAGCCATCAGCGTGAGTGCGGCCAGCACCACGAGTTGTCCGGTGGTGGACTGATACGCGGCACGACCATCGCCGATGCTCAGCCCTACCAGCGCCATGCCAAGCGGAACGACGATGGTAAACGAACGTGCGAACCGGACCCCCGCTTGTTTGGCTCGGGCATCCTTGCGGCCCTGGGCGTCCTGACGACGATCCTCACTCAACGCTTCGAGCCGGCGGTCGAGGTCGGTTCCCCCGATCTCGTGAGCGACGAGCAACGTTTCGCACGCGGCATCGGCAGTGGGATCCCGGAGTCGTTCCTTGAGCACCGCGATGGTGCGAGGGAAGTCGGTGGAGAGCACCCATTCCCGATGGGCGTCCTCGAAGGCCGGACGGAGCTCGATCGGGCCGGCGAGCCCCGCCTCGAAGAGCGACTGGGGAATGGAGCGTCCCGCCGAAGAGGTGAGAATGCGGATCTCCTCGATGAGACGGGGCCATGCCTCCGCGGCGACGGCTCGGCGTTGATCTCGTCGGCTTCGATACGACGCGAGGGGAATCGACCCGAACAGAACAGCGGCCGCGATCACCGGCCCGAAGCTTCCGAACACCACGAATGCCAGTGCGCCGCCGAGAATCGCCACCACAATCACCACGGCAACGAATTCTCGGACCGGCACGTCGTGAAGGCCGGCTTGCGCCATCCACGACGACGCGGAGCGCCGCCGGCGACGAGGCTCGTTGGTGAGCCGGCCGCGCATCCCAACCCCGCGCCAACCGAAGGCCGTCGCGGTGTAGATGAGGAACACCCCGTAGGCGGCGACGGCGCCGAGGGCGACAGCGATCACGTTCGGTCGACCCAGGCATGCAGGTGCGGAGTCTCCCGAATGGGGTCGGGGCATGTTCCGTTGGAAGGTCGGAGGTGATGACCGTCGAACGGGACTTCGTCGGCCCGCCGGCGCAGTTCGTCGGTTGCGGCACTTCGTGGGGGGGATTGCAGATCCAGCAAGGCGTGCAAATCGAGGCCAGCGTCCTGCAGCGAGCGCAGAGCCCGAACCGGGAGAAGCCCGGTGGGGAGGAGCGGTTGGTCGTAGGTGGCGCGACGAAAGAGCGGCGAGACCGTGAACTGGGTTGCTTCGCCGCCTGTGGCGAGGTCCTCCACGGCAAGGATCTCGGTGACCCGCGGCCCCGATGGACCACGCGACGAATGCACCACGATGTCGATCGCCTCGGTCACCAAACTGTTGAGCGCCGACATGGGGAGTTCGTTGGCCGTGTCGGCGAGCTGGCAGATGAACCGGAGTCGGGTGAGCGCTTGGCGAGCCGAGCCGGCGTGGATCGTGGTGAAGCCCTTGACGCCAGAGGAGAGCGTGAGGAGCAGCGGCAACGCCTCGCGATCTCGGACCTCCCCAACGATGGCGATGTCGGGGGCCATCCGGAGGAAGCCGGAAACGAGCCGGCGAAGATCGACCGCGGGCCGATCGATGCGTGCAGCGCGGGTCTGCATCCTGGCGACGTTGGCTACCGGGATATCGAGTTCGAGCACCTCTTCCGCGGTGACCACTCGCAAAGTGGGATCGAGTTCGGCCGCACAACAGGACAGGAGCGTGGTCTTTCCGGAGCCGGGAGGACCGGCAAAGACGATCGACAGATTGGCGCGCACACAGCCTGCGAGCAGCTCGGCCGCCGAAGGAGAGAGCGTGGCTCGGTCGACCAGTTGTGGAAGCGAGCTGAACGGTATGCCAGTGAACTTCCGAATGTTCACCATCAGGTGACCGCCGCCGCTCACGTCGCCGTGGACGATGTGCAGCCGTGCCCCACTTTCGAGTTGGGCGTCCTGCAGCCCTTCGGATGGATCGAGCTTGCGGTGGCTTCCGGAGGCGTCGTCGAGCATCTTGGTGAGGATGCGGGTGACGTGTTCGTCGTCGTGGAAAACTTCGTCGTGGTAGCCGCCCGGACCCGAGTGCTTCTTCACGAAGATCTTCTCGGGTGAATTCACCATGATTTCCCACACATCGGGGTCGTTGAGCAACGGTTCGAGCGGGCCGTAGCCCGCGATGTTGCGAAATGCTCTGGCCGCCACGACGTCGGGGTGGGGGAGATCGAATGGCCGGGAGCCCCGACGAAAATCGGACCGCCAGGTATCGATCTCGTGTCGGATGATCGAGCGCATCTCCTCCCGACTCTCTTCGGTTCGGAGGTCGAGCGACAGCTCCTTGGCCCGGGTTTGCGCGCGCTGTTCGATCTCGACGAGCGGCGTGGTCGCATCGGATAGCCGGGAGGGTCGGCCGTCGAGGGCTGGACGCGCCGCCAGGTCGACAGCGATGGGTGTGGCGACGGGAACTTCGGTGTGGTTCGTCGAGTACGTGAGCGGAGGCGGGGAACTGGTGGGCGGGTCCTGCGCCAGCGCGTCCGGCCAAGGGCCAGGTCGCGGGGTGACGATGGGGTCGAAACGGCGACCCGCACTGGCAGACTCGGGCGCGCGTTGCCGGGTCATCCGACGATGCCTCCCTCGGTGGCCCAGCTGCCGATGGTGCCCGGAACGATCTGTTGGGGCTGTCCGGCATCGAGGAAACCGAGCGGTGTGTCGGCGACACGGTCGAGTACGGCTTGTGCCGTGGCGCCGACCGCTTCGACCAAGGATCGGGGGAGCCCAGCGGCGTCGCGTAGGGCGAGGTCGAGCTTTCGGCGGTCACCGACGAACACGACCGGTTGCACGGATTGATCGGAGCCGCCCGTGGCGGAAGCGGTGAGTCGGGCGACGGCGGCGGTGAGCTCGGACCGTCCGGATGGCGACTTCGGTGCACGGTTCATCACGGGGAGGACCCGAGCCGGAGGGACGCCATGGTCGACGGCCGCGTGGATGATGCGGACGAATCGTTGCAACCCCGCCACGGTGGGGAGGCCGGTGACCACAAGGAGGTCGGCGTCGGTGGCGACCGTGCGGGCGAGAAGGTTGCGCTCTTCAACCTCCAGCGATCCGGTCTGTCGCTCTCCCTCGAGGTCGGCGTCGATATCCGCCACGGTGATGGTGAAGGCACGCCGTATGCCATCGAGTGCCGAATGCAGCGCGCGAGGGCGAAGCGATACCCAATCACGATGGCGACGAAGGCCCATCAGCAAGGGGTACGTGGAGCAAGCCGGTTGCACGGTGAAGGAACGCACCTCGTCTGGCGTGGGGCTTCCAAGCCGAGTGGCCTCGACGAGTTCTTGCACCCCGGGAACGACGTCGCCGACGTGATGGAGCAGAGCAAGGTCGGCGTCGAGGCGGAGGTCGGCGAGGAGAGCCAAGCCCCGATAGCGCGGGTCGCGAGCAAAGGCTTCGGCGAGCGCCATGGCCACGGTCGACGTGCCCGTGCCGCCCCCACCCATCACGCCGACCAGTTGCCCGCGCCAAAGGTTGGTGGGCGCGGGACCTGGTGCGGAGGTGAGGGACCGGTCGATCTGATCGATCATCGGTGCGTGGACCGTGAGCACATCCACGAGTGCGCCGGGGTCGAAGTCCGGAGGGAGCACCACCGACGCACCCAGCCCGGTCCAGTCGCGTCGGGTTCGGCCTGCATCGATCACGATGACGGCACAGCCGGTGGAGGTGGCCTCGTCGATGAGGTCGCGGTCGAGCGTGGGAAGACTGCTGTCGATCACGAGCGCCGAGAAGGCGCGCCCAGAACGAAGTCGAGCCCGTACCTCATCGCCGCTGAGGCACTTGACGAACTCGATGGGGAGGATGGCCGCGTTCGACCATCGGGCCACGTCGCCGAACCAAGAGGAGCGAACCTGGGCGAGGCCGAGGACCACCCAGCGTTCGTCCGCGGTCATGGGCGGCCAGTCGGAGAGCCGGCGTCACCGTCGGCCACGACCGGGTTGGAAGGTGCGGAGGAAGAAGGTGCGGTCGAAAGAGGTCGGTTGTCGACCGTCGACGGGGACGAGGACGCAGGGGTAGCGGCGAGTGTGGAGGCTTCATTGGCCACCGCCGTGGTGGGAAGCCGCACCTGGCCGGCGCTGCTCGAAGCGTCGGCCGCACCGGTGGAGCGCACAACCGTGACGGCCGCGACCTGCGAGGCGTGGGCGACGCGGGTGAGCAGATCCGGGGAGATCAAGGCGACCGTGATTACGATCTTTCCGCCCGAGCCGAGATTTCCCTTTCCCTGGTCGCCAATGGCGACGATGGTGACGTCGCGCGCGATGACGTCGGTGACGGCGTCGGCGCCGGTGCCGGACGTGGCAAGGAGGTCGATGTGCTCGCCTTTTCGAAGGTCGCCATTGAGCGCCCGTTCGCGGTCGACGGCGAACGAGAACTCACGGGCGCCAGGGTCGGCGTTGGCCGACAGGGGACGAGTGGCGCTTCGGGCGACGAGCTGACCTTCGGTGAGGGAGCTCAACGCGACGGATCCCACGACTTGGCTGGTGGAAGGAAACGCTTGAGCCGCGACCGAGGCCGGCAGTTCAATACGCTCCTCCCGAAGGTCTGCGGCTTCGATGCGATGACCGATGGCAATGGGTTGGCGGGCAACCACGAACGAGGTGTGGGGACCGCTGTTGGCGGAGGTGTAGGCAAGGAGCACGCCGACGAACGCCACCGTCATGAGCAGGCCGCCGATGACCGCCCGACCCCCCGGGAGTGGTCGGGGACGAGGAGCTGAGCGCGCGCTTTTCGCCCGTCGCCGAGCGGACGGGGCGCGCCCAGGCGATGCGGTTCGGGTGTCGGGAGTTCGAGGAGGAGTGGAGGTACGTGACATGGAAAGAAGAGTGCGCAATTGGCAGGAAAGGATCGGAGATTGCAGACATGGCGATGCCGGCACCCACACTTTTCGACGGTACTGAAGGGTCGGAGCGGTAGTCAAGAGACGTGAGACACATCGAAAAACACCCTCCGTGGTTGCCCGACCACGGAGGGTGCTCATCGGAGGGAACCTGCGTGGGCCCGCCGCCGCCCCCCGGGACGGCAGCCGAACCGAATGCGTTGGCGTTTGCACGACGACGCCGACGAGCATGCCAGTTGCCGTGCCGACGTCGGCCGTGTGTCGGTTCGGCTGAACAAAAGGGGCGTACTGCCCACCTCGTCGAGGTCCGACGGAATCATCGAAAGCACCGCAAAGGGTCTGACAGTGATTAGACTGCCGTAATGAGCCCCACCGACACTGTTCCCACCGAGGCTGGCGACAACATTCGCTGGCTGAGCACCGCCGATGCCGCAACTCGCCTTGGCATCACGCCCCGCACCCTGTATCGCTTCATCGACGAGGGGCAGCTCCCTGCCTACCGTTTCGGCCGAGTTATCCGGTTGAAGGCAAACGAAGTCGACGCCTTCATCGACGACTGCCGCATTGAACCGGGCACTCTCGAACACCTCTACCCCGACTCGGGGCCCGCCGCTCCGTGAGTGGGTGCCTGAGGGGCCCACAACAACTCCCGTTCAGGGCTGGCAACAAGACGGCTACCCCGCGAAACGTTCTCGGCTGATCACCGCAACCACGAGCGGGATCGCCACGTAGATCCTGCTGCGGCGCTCGTCGGTTGCCCGAACCACCGCCACGTCGGACCCCACGTGGACCAGTTCGCCCTGCACCGTGCCGCCGACGGTTCGCAACGTGACCTCTGGTCGTGCCTCGCTCCAGTCGGCCAGCACATGTTGCATCGTCGAAGATTCGACGATCGGCCGATCGCCCCACACCACCGCGTTGCCGCCGGAGGGGCGCACCGCCCAGAGCGCCGCCAACGCAAGTACAGCGGTGCCGCCACCTGCCGGTTCGATGATCGCGAGGTCCAGCCCCACGGCCCGGAGCGTGCCCCGCACACTCGACGCGTCGGCGAGTTCTGCAACAACCGGCGCGCCACGTTCGGCCAAGTCGAGCAACACTCCCCGGAGCGTGCTTTCCTCGCCGGCCTGCCGGGCCAGCCACGCCACACGGGTCCGGCCGGCGGCCACCTCGTCGGCGCGCACCTCGCTCAACCAGGCCGCCGGATCACCAGCGGCGGCGACGGGCACCGAGTCCAACGGATCGGCGGCGGCGACGCTTTCGTCGGGGGGTCCAGGGCTCGCAGGCATCGGGCGAGCCTATTGAGAGTCGTCCCGGTCACCCAGCCCGATACGCTGCGTGGCGTCCCCATTCGTCCGATCGCCGATCCCATGCCCGCCGCCGCTTCTGCCCCCCCGATCACGATCAGCGTCCCCGGCAACCACCTCATGGTGCCATTGCTCGGACAGCGCGACGAGTTTCTCCGGCTGGTCGAGACGGCGTTCCCGGACACCGTCGTCGGTGTCCGAGGCAACGAGATCACGGTGTCGGGCGTCGAAGCCGACCGTGTCGCCAAGCTTTTTGACGAGCTGGTCTTGCTGATCCAACGCGGCCACCAGCTCGAAGCGGCCAGCGTGGAGCGCACCATCGACATGGTTCGGTCGAACGAGCGACCAAGCGACGTGCTCACCGACGACGTGCTTCGCTCCGGGCGGGGCAAGAGCGTGCGTCCGAAGACCGCCGGTCAGAAACGTTACGTGGATGCCATTCGCACCAACGTCGTCACCTTCGCACTCGGTCCGGCGGGAACCGGCAAGAGTTGGCTGGCGGTGGCATCGGCGGTCCATGCCCTCCAAGAACGTGAGGTGAGCCGAATCGTGCTCACCCGGCCCGCGGTCGAGGCCGGGGAGCGACTGGGTTTCCTCCCCGGCGACCTCATGGCCAAGATCGATCCTTACCTTCGTCCGTTGTACGACGCCCTCCACGACATGGTGGGACTCGAAGGAGCGGCGCGCATGGTGGAGAAAGGAACCGTGGAGGTGGCGCCGTTGGCGTTCATGCGCGGCCGCACCTTGAACGACAGCTTCATCATTCTCGACGAGGCCCAGAACACCACGCCCGAACAGATGAAGATGTTTCTCACACGGATCGGCTTCGGTTCCAAGGTGGTGGTCACTGGCGATACCACCCAGGTGGATGTGCCGGGCGGTCGGAGTGGGCTGGCACAGATCGAAGGGATACTCGAAGGTGTCGAAGGGCTGTCGTTCGTGCACCTGTCGAGCCGCGACGTCATTCGGCATCGAATCGTGCAGGACATTGTGAATGCCTATGAGCGCGCTGCTGGTCCGCCTGCATCACGAGCCGTCCCCGACAAGTCATGACCCCCGACTCGTGACCATCAACTCGTGACCGGCCGAGTGGGCCCCCGCACGGTGGTGCCCGTGGTGGTCGTCTCGTTCGAGGATGCCCGCGCCGCCGCCGACATCGTGTCGCTTGCGGTCGACGAAACCCGTTGGGTGACCTTTGTTCAGCGGGTCGTGGGCACGGTGTTGGCCGACCTCTTCTCCGAGGCGCCGATGGGTGTGTCGGTCACGTTGGTGGATGCGCAGGAGATCGCCGTGCTCAAACAAGAGCATCTCGGCGGCGATGGCGAAGCAACGGATGTGTTGGCATTCCCGCTCGATGAGGTCCCGCCGCCAGGAACCCCTGCGCCGGCGGATAGCGAACCCCCATTGCTCCTCGGCGACATCGTGCTCTGCCCTTCGGTGGCCGCGGCGCAGGCAACCACCCACGCTGGCGCGTTCCCCGATGAGTTGGCGCTGTTGTTGGTGCACGCTGTGCTTCACCTCGTGGGGCACGACCACGCTGAACCCCACGAGGCCAACACAATGCGTGGGCAGGAGCGGCGCCTACTCGATGCGCTGTACGGACCGCTCGTAGGTGATCCGTGGTGCGAGCCAGCGGATCCGCATGTGCGATCCTCGTCGTGATGTTGGCACTCGAGCTCTCTGGGTCCGACACCATTGCCCTTGTGGTGATCGGTGTGCTGCTGATGATTTCGATCTTCCTTGCCGTGGCCGAGACCGCGCTCACGCGGCTGAGTCGGGCGCGTGCGCAGTCGTTGGCGGAAGAGGGTCGGCGAGGGGCCGTGGAACTGGTGGCCCTCGTGGCCGACCCGCGCCGTTTCCTCAATCCGGTGCTCTTTGTGGTCCTCGTTTGTCAACTGGTGCAAGCCACGCTCATCGGCGTGGTGGCCAGCAACCTGTTCGGCGCGTGGGGCGTTGCGGTGGCTACGTTCGTGAACGTCGTGGTGATGTTCGTGCTGGCCGAGAGCGCGCCCAAGACCTGGGCCCTCCAACACCCGGACTCGGCGGCGTTGTTTTCGGCCCGGCCGGTGGCCTGGCTCGTGGCGTTTGCGCCGATCCGCTGGGTATCTCGCGGGCTCATCGGCATGGCCAACGTGATCCTCCCGGGCAAGGGGTTGAAAGATGGCCCGTTCGTTTCCGAGGAGGAACTGCTGGCGATGGCCGACGTCGCTGTGGAGGACAACGTCATCGCGGCAGAAGAACGGGTGTTGATCGAGCAGATCATCGAGTTCGGCGACACCGTCGTGCGGGAGGTGATGGTGCCGCGCACCGACATGGTGGCGGTGCCATCCACATTCCGGGTTGCCGATGTCATCGAAGTGGCAATACTCAATGGGTTCAGCCGTTTGCCGGCATACGGGGAAGGCGTCGACGACATCGTGGGCCTGGTGTATGTGAAGGACCTCATGCGAGCGGAACGTGATGGTCAACCCGACGCCCCGGTGCTCACCATCTTGCGTGCCGCCACCTTTGTGCCGGAGACCAAACACGTCGACGGACTCTTGCGAGAGATGCAGGCCACCCAATCCCATATGGCCATCGTGGTCGACGAATACGGCGGCACCGCAGGGCTCGTCACGTTGGAGGATCTCATCGAAGAGTTGGTGGGAGAAATCTTCGACGAGTTCGACCGAGAAGAATCACTCGCCGAACGGCTGCCCGACGGCGCGTGGCGGGTGAACGCACGAATCGCGGTCGACGCGTTGAACGAGGAGCTCACCGATCCTCTCCCCGAAGGCGACTGGGACACGGTTGGTGGGCTGCTGTTCCATCACATCGGCCGAGCGCCGCGTTTCGGTGATCGAGTTGACATCGATGGTTGGCGGCTCACGGTGGAGCGGGTGCAGGGGCGTCGGGTCGTCCGTGCCCGCATTGAGCCGTTATTGTCGTCCGATCCCCCTGGTTCGTCCTCTGATGCAGGATCCGGGAAAACCGTCGCCACCACGGCAGTTCGGCCCTATGCCACCAGCGTGGGGGGCACGGGCGATGCGCCGGATGAGCAGTGGCCCCCACCAACCGCTGGATCATCTCCTTCGACATCCGTTTCGCCAGCACGGTCCGGAGACTCCGCTCCATGAGATCCGGGTTCGTCACGATCGTCGGTCGACCCAACGTGGGCAAGTCCACGTTGGTGAACGCCATCCTCGGCACGAAGGTGTCGATCGTGTCGAGTCGGCCGCAAACCACTCGCACCCAGGTGCGAGGCGTGCTCACCCGTCCGGAAATGCAGATCGTCTTCGTCGACACGCCGGGTATCCACAAACCGGTAACGATGCTGGGCGAACGTCTGAATGCGGCGGCCAACGCCGCCGTCAGCGATGTCGATGCCATCTGTCTCGTGGTCGATGCCACGGCGCCGATCGGCAAGGGCGACCGTTTCGTCGCGGAACGTGTGCCCCCCAGCACGATCGTCGTCGTCAACAAGGTCGACAAAGCCGATCCCGCCCGAGTGCTCGATCAGCTTTCGGCCGCGGTGCAACAACTGGATCTGGCGGAGTACTTCCCCGTGTCGGCCCGCACCGGAGCGGGCGTCGACGCCCTCGTTTCACGGCTTGCGGATCTCATGCCGCTGGGTCCGCAGCTCTATCCCGACGACATGGTGACCGACGTGCCCGAAGCGTTCTGGGTTGCGGAACTGGTGCGTGAACAGTTGCTGGCCATCGCTCGCGAGGAACTCCCTCACTCCATCGCCACGCGAGTCACTGAATGGGACTGGCCCCGAATCCGGTGCGAGATTCTGGTGGAGCGCGATTCGCAGAAGGGCATCGTGATCGGCAAGGGCGGCGCCGTGTTGAAGAAGGTTGGCACGGCGGTGCGCCGCCAACTGCCAGAGGGCGCCTTTCTGGAACTGTTCGTGAAGGTCGACAAGGACTGGCAACGTCGCCCGGCCGCATTGGAACGCCTCGGCTACTGATGGGCGCCGCGCATGGTTGGCACGTACCTCCAGCGTGGTCGCCGAAGGAACCTGGCGAGTTGAAGCTCTTTTGAGGAAAGCTTGAGCACGCATTCCTGTACCACTGCGTGTAGCCGCTCTACCATCGCCCCATGGCGGATCTACGACGAGCAGTACACGCATACCTGTCCGATGAAGCGCATGACGCATGGAACGACCTTGCGGCTGAGCATGGTGTGAGCCTCTCCGGCCTGTTTGAGGCGTTGGCCCACGATTTCGCGGGCAACCCTCCGGACAAGGGTGGTCATCCTCGGTGGGACGAGATTGTTCGGGCTACCCGCAAGATCGATGTGGAGCGTCGCCGCCGGGGCGGCCCGCCGCGCAAGCAACGCTGACCTACCCCGCGAACGCAACACTCCGGCGTACCGACAGACGTACCGACAGACGCCCCTCCTCTCGACGCGGGCTACCCGGTCGGGCTCGGACGCGGGGATAGGGTTCCCCGGTGGACCGCAACGAGGCGCGCCGACTGGGCATCGAAATCGACCGAATCCCGAACCACGTCGCCGTGGTGATGGACGGAAACGGGCGCTGGGCGACCCAACGAGGTCTACGGCGAACCGAAGGCCACGCGGCCGGTGAGGAAGCGCTCTTCGATACGGTCGACGGCGCGATCGACCTTGGTCTCGGGTGGCTCACGGTCTATGCATTCTCCACCGAGAACTGGCGTCGGCCCGCCGATGAAGTGCGTTTTCTCATGAACTTCAACGAGTCGATCTTGGTGCGCCGGCGCGACGAGTTGCACGAACGTGGTGTCCGTATGCGGTTCGTCGGCCGGCGAGATTGGCGCGTGCCCAAGCGGCTGCTTCGCCGCATGGACGAGAGCATTGCCCTCACCCAACACAACAAGGGCATGACCTTCACCATCGCCTTCAACTACGGCGGCAGGGCGGAGCTGGTCGACGCCATCAGCCGAATCGTGGCCGACAAGGTGCCGGCGAACAAGGTGAACGAGAAGCTGATCCGTCGTTATCTCTACGACCCCGAGATGCCCGATCCCGAGCTGATGGTACGAACGTCTGGGGAGTTTCGGATCTCCAACTACCTGCTCTGGGAGTTGGCCTACAGCGAGCTGCTGTTCACCGAGACGCTGTGGCCCGACTTTCGTCGCGCCGACCTTTTCGCCGCCGTGGCTGAGTTTCAGTCCCGCAGCCGCCGATTCGGTGGGCTCGACGACGCCAAGGACGATGAGTAGCGACCGGTGACCCTCTATCGAGACGAGGGGGTGGTGCTGCGCACCTGGAAGTTGGGGGAGGCCGACCGCATCATCGTGGTGTTCACTCGCGGCCGAGGCAAGGTGCGGGCCGTGGCCAAAGGGGTGCGCAAGACCAAGAGCAAGTTTGGCGCACGTTTGGAGCCGTTGAGCCATGTTGCCCTGCAGTTGTATGAAGGGCGAGAGCTCGACATCGTCACCCAGGCGGAATCGATCGACCATTACCGCCCCATTCGTGACGACCTCGATCGGTTGGGTCGAGGAGTGTCGATGCTCGAGGCGGTCGATCAGTTGTCTCCCGATCGCGAACCGAATCCCGCGGTGCTTCGGATGTTGGTGGGGGGTCTCGACACGCTGGCCGCTCGTTCTGGGCCGATGGTTGTTCCGGCGTTCTTTCTCAAGCTGCTGTCGCTCGAGGGGTTCCGTCCCGAGGTGCACGAGTGCGTGAGTTGTGGGGTGGCTGAAAACCTTGTGGCGTTCGACCTTGAGGTGGGGGGCGTGCTGTGTCGAGGGTGCCGTCGAGGGTCGCCGATCTCGGTTGAGGCGTTGGCGTTGTTGCAACGTGTGCTCGGCGGGCAGTTGGCCTCGGTACTCGAGGAGCCGGCGTCAGCGGCGACCCACGACCTCGATGTGCTTGCCACCCGAGCGATGGAACACCACTTGGAACGCCGCCTGCGGTCGGTGGCCGTCCTCGACCACACCTGACCTCGTACGCAGGGCGGGTCGGTTCAGACCCCGGTGAGCAGCGGGTCGGTGAGGAGTGGGTCGCGGAGCAGCGGGTCCGACGGCTGTCCGGTGGTCGGGACGGCGGCCTTCGCGGGAGGAAGCTGCACCCATTGTCGTTGGTCCTCGTCGAAGACCACCCATTCTGCGGTGACGGCGTTCCAGCGGACGTAGGCACCACGTTCTTGGTCCCAACGGGGTTCCCAGTGGGTGTCGACCCCCCGAGCGAGGTGCGGGCGGGGAGATGCTGGCTGTGCGTCGCGGAGGCGTTTCATGGTGAGAATGTCCATCTCAGGGGGTAGATACGCCGCCGCCGTCTCGAGCCGGTAGGGCAGCAGCCCCGATGAGGGATCGGTGGGGAGGGCGATGGCGACGGGTGGCGAGCCCAGGAACTCTTCGTCGATGACGTAGGTGCCGGCCATCCGATCGCCGACACGTTGTGCTTGCCGAGACCCAGACGCCGCGGCGTAGGCCGTGAGGGGCACCACATACGGGAAGCCGTCGACCGCCCAGAAAAGCGAGCGGCGAAGGGCCCGCTGGGGCCCGCATGGACGGCCTTCGGCGTCGACGACGCGCAGTCCGCACAACTGTTTGCCAGGGGTGTATCCCCGGGTGCCCTGGAGCACCACGTTGGCGAAGAACCAATATGCGGCGGAGACCACAACCGTCACGACCGTGGCCAAGGCCGCGCCGCCCAAGGCGCGAACGAGGAGGAAGGTGAAACACGCGACGACGGCGGCGAAGGCGGCATCGATGGCCCAGGCTCCGCATCGTTTCCAGAGCACGTCGGTGGGATCGACTACGCGGTAAGGGTTCATGAGGCCAGTGTGGCAAACAGAGGCCATCGGTGTCTCGCGGGGCAGTGAAACCTTGGCGGGATCTTTGTCACTCGGCTGCACGATGCACCCGTGGGTAGCATCCGACCATGTCCGAGGCCCCTGCAACCAACATCGACGCACCCACCGAACCGGCCGCTGCGCCATCTGCCGACCTTCCCGGACAAGCCAGCAACCCCGGAGCCGAAATCGAGGCAGTCGAGGTCGCCAACGACACGTCGTTGTTCGAAAAGGTCGTGAACCTGTGCAAGAACCGGGGTTTCGTGTTTCCCTCGGCCGAGATCTACGGCGGCTTCCGCTCGACCTACGACTACGGGCCGGTGGGCGTGCTCATGCTCCGGAACGTCAAAGACGCCTGGTGGCGATCGATGGTGCAACGACGGCACGACGTGGTGGGGCTCGATGCCGCGATCCTCGCGCCACCCGCCGTGTGGGAAGCATCCGGTCACCTCGCCAACTTCACCGATCCCATGGTGGACTGCCGGTCGTGCAACGAGCGGTTTCGAGAGGACCAGCTCGAGGATCTCACGATCTGCCCGAACTGTGCCGCGAAGAATTCGTTCACCGAGTCTCGCAACTTCAACCTCATGTTCAAGACCCACGCCGGCCCGGTGGAGAGCGATGCCGCCGTGGCGTATCTCCGACCGGAGACCGCGCAGGGCATGTTCATGAACTTCGCCAACGTGCAGCGAACTTCGCGGAAGAAGCCGCCATTCGGCATCGCCCAGATCGGCAAGAGCTTCCGCAACGAGATCACGCCGGGGAACTTCGTGTTCCGCACCCGTGAGTTCGAGCAGATGGAGATGGAGTTCTTCGTGCCGCCTGAGGACGCGGGGGGGTGGTACGCCTACTGGTGCAAGGAGCGGTTCGACTGGTACGTGGGGTTGGGTATGGACCCCGCCAAGCTCCGATTGCGTCCCCATGATGCCGACGAGCTGAGCCACTACTCATCGGGCACGTCCGACGTGGAGTTCCTGTTCCCCTGGGGGTGGGGAGAGCTCGAGGGAATCGCCAACCGGGGCGACTTCGATTTGAAGGCGCACGCATCGGCGTCCGGCGAACGGTTGGAGTACTTCGACCAGGCCACCAACACCCGCTACACCCCACACGTGATCGAGCCGGCAGCGGGGGCCACCCGCACGATGATGGCCTTCCTGCTCGATGCCTACGACGAGGAGCTCGTTCGGGGCGAGCTCCGGGTGGTGCTCCGACTGCATCCCCACCTCGCCCCGTATCAGGTGGCGGTCCTTCCGCTCTCCAAGAAGGACACCCTCACGCCGGTGGCGGAGGAGGTGCTCGGGCTTCTCCAACCTCACATGATGTGCGACTACGACGAGACCCAGGCGATCGGCAAACGCTATCGACGACAGGACGAGCTCGGCACCCCGTGCTGTGTCACGGTCGACTTCGACACGCTCGACGACCGTGCCGTCACGGTGCGAGACCGCGACACCATGGACCAGGAGCGTGTGCCGATCGACGATCTGCTCGCCCACCTGCGCGCCCGCCTCCAGTTATAGGAGCGGCCTCCCCGTTCCGCCTTGGTCAGGGGGCGAGGCGCCAGCAGCCCTTTCCGGCGCGTTTGGCTTCATACAGGGCGCCGTCGGCGGCGGCGAGCAACGGATGGGCCTCGGGGAGGTGGTCGGTCGCCAAAGCGATACCGATGCTCATGTCGGGGGCGAACCACGTTTCGCCGTAGGCCACCGGGGGTCGGATCGCTTCGAGCAGGCGATCGGCCACCGTTCCTGCACTCGCCTCGTCCATGATCCCCGGGCACAAGACGGCGAACTCATCCCCGCCGATGCGCGCGAGGAGGTCGTCGGGTCGGAGCGCGGTACGCATGCGTTGGGCAACGGTGACGAGCAGGTGGTCGCCGGCGGCGTGACCGTGCTGATCGTTGACCTGCTTGAAGTTGTCGAGGTCGAGGTAGAGCACCGCGAGACCGCTGAGCGTCTCCTCGGGTGCACCGTCGCGAGGAAGTGACTCGAGCACATCGAAGAACATGCGGCGATTGGCGAGGTGCGTGAGCGGATCGGAGGTGGCCGCCTGCTCGAGTCGGGCGAGGTAGTGGCGCCGCTCGAGGGCCAATTCGATGAGGATCAGCGACGGAGTCTTCACGGTGTATCCCTGAGGAAAGAACGTAGGGTCCGTGTCGGTCCAGAACGTGAGCATGGCTGGTGGCCCGGCGGGATCCACCACGGCGAGCACCATCACCGACCGAAGCCCGACAGACTCGGCGGCGACGCGCACGCTGGCCGGAAGGTCGGTGGCGTCGAAGACGACGTGGTCGTGTCCGGCCTGCACCTTCGCCCACGGGCTTTCCGGATCATCGAGCTCAGGGGGAAGTCCTCGGAGCTCGTGAGGGAGATCGTCGCCGCAATACACCCAGCCGTCAGAGCGAACATCCACGAAGCTCAGCGCCATCCGAAATCGTTGCGTGCGCTCGTGATACCAATCGATTGCTTGCCGGAGCACCCCGTCGAGCGGCTCACCGCGTGTGAGGTCCAAGAACCCATCAGTGAGGACGTCGCGGTGCGCCGTAGGGCGGAACGTGACCACGGTGACATTGCCGCCAAGGTGGGGCGAGTGGATCACGGCGGCAGAGAGTTCGGCCGCGACCCAGCTGCCGTCCCGTTGTTTGAGGCGATACGTCCCGGGGACCTGACGCTCAGGTTCCTGTCCGGCGATTGCGACGGCATGGAAGGCAAAGGTGAGTTCGTCGGGGTGGAGGAACGGCACGATGTTCGAACCGAGCATCTCCTCAGGGGGATATCCGGTGAGATCGCACAAGGACTTGTTCACCCATCGCAGGTGGAGGTCGGGGCCGAGGATGCAGGCACCGTCTTTGAGGTGGGCCATGGCGTTGGCCAGCTCCGCCTCGTCGGAAAACGGAAGGAGCTGGTCCGACGATGTCGGGGTGGAAGCAGACTTGGAATCAGGCACGGATCCCTAGTTTGCCCCAACGGCGGATTCGACGGGCAGGAACGGTGAAGCCGCCATTGAGGACCCTGTAGGGTTTGCCGTCTTTCTACCGCTCGGCCGACTATCGGCCGCTTCAGGAGCCATGCGATGACCTTCGTCTACGACTTCGACCATACACACCCGTGCCCCCCTATGGAGTTGAAGGATCTGTTGGGCGGCAAGGGCGCCAACCTGGCCGAGATGACCTCAGTGCTTGAGCTGCCCGTCCCCCCCGGTTTCACGATTTCCACCGATGCCTGCAGGGGGTATCTCGCCGCCGGAGGAACGTGGCCCGACGGTCTTGTCGAGGAGGTCGCAGCCCACCGTGTCACCCTCGAGGCCACCATGGGAAAGACCATCGGTGACGCCGCCGACCCGCTCCTCGTGAGTGTGCGTTCGGGGGCCAAGTTCTCCATGCCCGGGATGATGGACACGGTTCTGAACCTCGGGTTGAACGACAAGTCCGTGCAGGGGCTTGCCGCGCAGACCGACCAGCGGTTCGCCAACGATTCGTACCGTCGGTTCATCCAGATGTACGGAAAGATCGTGCTCGACATCGACCCCGAGCTGTTCGACCACATCTTCGATGCGAAGCGCGAAGACAGCGGAGCGGCGTCGGATGCAGAGATCACGGCCGAGGTGCTCGCCGAGATCATCGAGGCCTACAAGGGCGTCGTCGTCGAGCACACGGGTGAGGCGTTCCCCCAGGATCCGGCCGATCAGATGCATGGTGCGATCGAGGCGGTGTTCCGATCCTGGAACTCGCCGAGAGCGAAGGCCTACCGAAGCCGTGAGCGCATCCCCGACGATCTCGGCACGGCCGTGAACGTGCAGTCCATGGTGTTCGGCAACCGGGACGACAACTCCGGAACGGGCGTGGGCTTCACGCGCAACCCTGCCACCGGCGAGGCCGGTGCCTACGGCGACTTCCTCATCAACGCCCAAGGTGAAGACGTCGTGGCGGGCATCCGCAACACGTTGCCGCTTGCCGCGATCGCCGACACGATGCCGGCCGTGCACACCGAGCTCATGGGGATCTTCGAACGGCTCGAGCTTCACTACCGCGACATGCTCGACACGGAGTTCACCATCGAGCAGGGCAAGTTGTGGATGCTCCAGACCCGTGTGGGCAAACGCACCGGCGCGGCGGCATTGCGCATTGCCGTGGCCCTCACCGAGGACCCCACCATCACCATCTCTCACGAGGAGGCGGTACAGCGGGTTTCACCGGAGCACCTCGACCAGGTGTTGCATCCACAGTTCCAGAAGACCGACGCCGCAGTGCTGGGCACGGGCCTCGCGGCGTCGCCGGGCGCCGGTGTGGGCAAGGCCTACTTCGATGCCGATCGCGCCGCCGACGCCGCCGACCGGGGCGAAGCAGTCGTGCTCGTGCGCCAAGAGACCTCCCCAGAAGACGTGCACGGTATGGTGGTCGCCGAAGCGATCCTCACCTCCCGCGGCGGGCTTGTGTCCCACGCCGCGGTGGTGGCGCGAGGTTGGGGCAAGCCCGCCGTATGTGGTGCGGAGAGCCTCGACATTGGGAAGAGCTCGTTCACGACCGCCGCTGGCACGGTCATCAACGAAGGCGACGTGATCTCGGTCGACGGTACGAGCGGCAAGATCTACGCCGGCGCGGTGGCGCTGGCCGAGGGCACCGTCCCCGACGAGTTCCACGTCATCCTTCAATGGGCCGACGACATTCGCATCGGTCATCTCGGCGTTCGAGCCAATGCGGATACCGGCGAGGATGCGGCGCGGGCTCGCGAGTTCGGGGCTGAGGGCATCGGCCTTTGCCGCACCGAGCACATGTTTCTCGGTGACCGGCTTCCGGTGGTGCGACGCATGATCCTCGCCGACACGCCCGACGAGGAAACATCGGCGCTCGAGGAGCTACGTGTCGTCCAGAAAGCTGATTTCGCGGAAGTGCTCGAAGCAATGGACGGCCTTCCCGTAACGATCCGCCTGCTTGATCCTCCCCTTCATGAGTTTCTGCCCTCGGTAGAGGACTTGGTGGTGCAAGAGGTGAAGGGCGAACTTGATGCGGACGGCCTCGATCTGCTGAAGGCCGCCCGAAAGTGGCAGGAGCAGAATCCGATGCTCGGCACGCGCGGCGTCCGGCTCGGAATCGTGAAAGATGGCCTGTACAAGATGCAGGTCCGTGCCCTCATGGAAGCGGCCGTCGAACTGAAGGCGGCGGGCAAGAACCCGGTGATCGAGATCATGATTCCGCTCGTGGTCACGCTTTCCGAACTCGAGCTCACTCGTCGTTGGACGGAGGAGGCGGTGAGCGCGGTGTGTAGTGCGTCCGGCGTCACCGTCGACGTCACGATCGGCACCATGATCGAGACACCGCGAGCCGCCATCCGAGCCGATGAGATCGCCGAAGCGGCCGACTTCTTCTCGTTCGGCACCAACGACCTCACGCAGATGACGTTCGGTTTCTCGCGCGACGACGTGGCTCCGATTCTCGAGGCCTACCTCGCCGAAGGCCTGCTCAGCGTCGACCCGTTCGAGTCCATCGACCAAACCGGCGTCGGGGAGTTGGTGAAGCTCGGTATCGAACGTGGCCGCGCCACCAAACCGAACCTCAAGTTGGGCGTGTGCGGCGAGCACGGCGGCGATCCAGAGTCCGTGGCGTTCTTCCACAAGGTTGGGCTCGACTACGTGTCGTGCTCACCGTTCCGAGTGCCGATTGCCCGCCTCGCCGCTGCTCACTCCGTGCTCGATGTGGGCGGCCCGCACGCCTCAGCTTGACCGGGCTGGCGTGGGTCTCACAGTTGATTGGGGTTGAACCCGCAGTTGGATTCGAGCCAGAGATTGAAGTTGGCATTCGCCTGGGTGAACTCGCTGTCGTTAGCGAGCCGCTGCACCTTGCTCGGCACGTCGGCCGCGTCGTACTTCGCCACGATCGTGTTCAGATCGGCTTGAATTGGCCCTGGCGCGTTCTTGGCGAAGGCTCTGAACACGTCGGTGAAGGCGGTGAGGAACGCCTCGGCGTCCTCGGTCGACTTGGGATCGACCAGTTCGCCTTGCCGGTTCACCTTGGTGGCTTGGTCTTTGAAATCGTTGCACCACGCGGCGTATTCCGGCTTCGGGGCGGACGTTGTGGCCGGCGCCGACGAGCCGCCGGGGGCTGTGAGGGAGGAGGCTCGGGTGGTGGCGGGGCCGGTGGAGGTGGGGGCAGTAGATGATTCGGGCCCGCTACTGCAACCGCCGAGCGTGACGATCGCGGCCAGGACGAGTAGAGCAGACGGTGTACGAGGTGACGGCACCCGTTCATGATCGCATGTAGGGGGTCGGTCGCGGGGATCACTGCTACCTTGCCACCCACACGCCATGGGCATCCTCGACGAAGACATCGAACGGGTCAGGAACGACACCGACATGGTGGCGATCGTCTCCGAGCATGTGCAGCTTCGACGGGTGGGGCGTCGATGGTCCGGCCTTTGTCCGTTTCACGGAGAGAAGTCACCTTCCTTCTCGGTGAACGCTGAAGAGGGCTTGTATTACTGCTTTGGGTGTCATGCTTCCGGGGACGCCATCTCGTTCGTGCGCGAGATAGAGCACCTGGACTTTGTGGGCGCCGTGGAGAAGTTGGCCTCGAAGGCCGGCGTGATCCTTCGGTACACCGACAAGAACGAGGGGGAGGGCCGCAAGCAGCGCGCCCGCCTACTCGGGGCGGTGGAGGCGGCGGTCGCGTTCTATCACGCCCGTTTGCTCGACGGTGCCGACGCCGGCCCGGCACGGGCGTACCTACGCTCGCGTGGGTTCGATGCCGACGAGGTTCGCCGATACCGCGTGGGCTGGGCCCCCGACGAGTGGGACGAACTGGCCCGCTCGCTGCGCCTGCCCACCGATGAGTTCATCGACGCCGGTCTCGGATTCAGAAACAGCCGTGGAAAGGTCACCGATTTTTTTCGCGGCCGTCTTCTCTTCCCCATCTTTGATGCCCAGGGTTCGGCGGTTGGGTTCGGCGGCCGGATTCTTCCCGGCGGACAGGGCCCGAAGTACAAGAACTCCGCCGACAGCCGGATCTACAACAAGTCCCGGTTGTTGTACGGGCTGAACTGGGCGAAGGGTGCCATTGTCGAAGCCGACGAAGTGGTGGTGTGTGAGGGCTACACGGATGTGATCGGCTTCGCGGCGGCTGGGGTGCCGCGTGCGGTGGCCACCTGCGGTACCGCGCTCACCGATGAGCACGTGAAGCTGTTGCGGAGCTTTGCTCGGCGGGTGGTGCTGGCATTCGATGCGGATGCTGCGGGCCAGAACGCGGCCGAGCGGTTCTACGAGTGGGAACGCACCCACGACCTCGACGTGGCCGTTGCCGCGTTGCCCGCGGGAGTCGACCCCGGCGACCTCGCTCGTGAGGATCCTGCAGCGCTGGCCGCCGCTGTGGCCGATGCCGTCCCATTCCTTGGGTTCCGAGTGAATCGCGTGTTGGAACGACTCCCACTCGCCACCGCAGAGCAGCGAGCCCGCGCGGCCGAGGAGGCGGTGGCGGTGATCGCTGAACACCCCAACGTCTTGGTGCGCGATCCCTATTTCATGGACGTAGCCGCGCGCACGCGGATCGATGTTGAACGCATCCGCGAACTGTCCCGTTCGCCTCAGCGTCGATCGGCGGGCGACGAGGAGGCTCGCCGGCGGGGTCATCGTCGCGGTAGGGAAGTACGCGAGGCCGAATATGGGGACGGGGGCCGGCGAACGGTGTCGGTCACGCTGCATCACGGCCCGGAGGCGGAGGCTCTCCGGCTGTTGATCACCGATCCAGATGCGATGTTGCCGTGGCTCCACGAGTGCCTTTTCGGCGACCAGCTCCTTCGAGAGGCCTACTTGGCGCTGGTTGCCCACGGGTCTGCTCGTACGGCCATCTCGTGGGCGGATACCGCCGACGAAGAGGTGGCGGAGGTGTTGCGTCAGGCGGCCGCAGCGGAGAGTGAGGCACCGGCCGACGACGTCGTGGGGCGCATCGTGGAGGAGGCGTCACGTCGGGTGCTCCGTGAGATCGAGGCCGAAGCGAGGGTGGCCGCTGATCCGCTTTCGTACAACACCGTGATGGTGTGGCTCAAACAGGAGCTCGAACTGCGGCTTGCCGACGATGCGGGCTTCGACGTGGTCGAACGATTGCTAGTGTGGCTGATCGACCAGTCGGAGGTACAGGCATGAGCGATACCGCTCCAATGCTTCCCCCGCTGGCGGGGGTCTCATCCCACTCGTGGCGCGAGCTGATCGAGCGGGGCCGTCGGCAGCAGGACGTCACAACCGAGGATCTCCTGGCCTTGGCCGCATCCTCAACCGACGACCCCGACGAAGAGGACCGGCTCGTCCTTGCGCTCACGATTGAATTGGCGGCGCTGAACATTGCCGTCGTCGCCGTCGACGTCGATCCGAACCTCGATGTGGACCTCGATCCCGATCCCGATCTCGATCTCGGGCCTGATCTCATCCCCGACTTGGAGCCCGACTTCGACGTAGTGATCGATGTGCTGACGGTCAGCGCGCTTGTCGATGAGGCGATACCGCTTGAGCTTCTTGCCGTCATCGAGCCGGGGAGCGCGATGGCTGATGGCATTGCCGAACTCTCAACGGCGATCGCGTTGGAATCCGAGGTCGTGGGCGAACTGGAGATCGTGCGGCCGGTTGTCCGACGTATTCGTCCCAAGACGAAATCGGTACCCCGAGACACGGGCGGCAGTAGTGCCGACCCCGTGCGGATGTACCTCAGGGAGATCGGGCGGGTTCCGCTGCTTTCTGGCGAGGAGGAGGTGTCGCTGGCGAAACGAATAGAGGCTGGCACCAAGGCGGCGGAACGTCTCGCCGATCTCACCGCCGCCGACCAGATCGACCAGCTCGCCGACCACGAGAAGGTAACGCTGCGTCGCCTTGCGCGTGATGGCGATCACGCCAAACACGAGCTCACGCAAGCCAACTTGCGGTTGGTTGTTTCGATTGCGAAGCGATACGTGGGCCGAGGTATGCAATTGCTCGACCTCGTGCAAGAAGGCAACCTCGGCCTCATGCGTGCCGTCGAGAAGTTCGACTACACGAAGGGCTTCAAGTTTTCCACCTACGCCACGTGGTGGATCCGCCAAGCCATCACGCGGGCGATCGCCGACCAGGCCCGCACCATTCGGATTCCGGTTCACATGGTGGAGTCGATCAACAAGGTTCATCGGGTGCAGCGTCAGATGCTGCAGGAGCTCGAACGGGAGCCGTCGATCGACGAGCTGGCCGACCGCGTAGATCTCACCCCGGCTCGGGTGCGAGAGATCCTCCGCATCTCGCAGGATCCGTTGTCACTCGACTCGCCGGTGGGGGAGGAAGATGATTCCAACCTTGCAGATTTCATCGAGGACCACAACGTGGAGGCACCGTCGGAGATCGCCGCCCGCATGATGCTGAACTCGGCGGTGCTCGAAGCGCTCGACGAACTTTCCGAGCGAGAGAAGGCGGTCGTCCGCCTTCGATTCGGGCTTGATGATGGCCAACCGCGAACGCTGGAAGAAGTGGGCAAGGAGTTCGGCGTCACCCGTGAACGTATTCGGCAGATCGAGTCGAAGACCCTCGCCAAACTCCGTCATCCCCACAGGAGCAAAAAGCTGCGCGACTACCTCGAAGGCGAGTAGCTCCCACCGTTGCCACCGTTGCCCGGTGCACGGTCGACCCAGGTACGGCCGCTATCGGGCCGCAGCGTCGCCGAAGAGCCCGTACGAATCAGTTTGGTCAAGATCGGGCGGCGTTCCGATTGCCCCGACCTTGTGTTGCTCGATCGTTACGAGCGCCCGTTCCTTCGTGTCGCTCGCCACTGACCTTGCCTGGCGAAGCACCTGCTGAGCGATGGGAGTGTCCTTCACCTGGTCGATCAGATCCTGAAGCTGGTGGTAGCGCTCGCGTCCCGCCTTCGAACCGAAGTAGTAGCCCGCGGCGAAGCCCACCACGATGCCCGTCTTGAATGCCATTCCGTCGTTCTAGTCGGTGTCGTCCGCCATAACTGTCATACCCCTCGTGGACACTCGCGGAGGCGGGTCGGAGGCGGTCCTGGAGGAGTGGTGGCCATGGGCTATCGAGGCAAGGTGCAGCAACAGGAACGAGCCCGCGAGCTGCGGGCGATGTCGTGGCGACTCACCGAGATCGCGGCGGAGCTCGGTGTTTCGAAGAGTTCGGTGTCGCTGTGGGTGCGAGACGTGCCTTGTGGGCCGATCGTACGACGAAACGGCCACGCGCACGGCGAACGGGGGCCGAACAAATTGCAAGTGGCCAAGGCCGAGGAGATCGCGCGCCTGAAGGCCGAAGGGGCAGCAGTGATCGGTCGATTGAGCGAGCGCGACTTCTTGATCGCTGGCACCGCGCTGTACGCCGGTGAGGGCTCGAAGACCGACTCGAAGATGGGTTTTGCGAACTGCGATCCCCGCATGATGCTCTTCTTCGTCATTTGGTTCCGACGCTTCTTCGACATCGATGAGTCGCGGATCCGGTTATTGCTCTATCTCCACCAAGGGCTCGATCTCGAAGCGGCAGTTGCGTTCTGGGGTCAACTTCTCGAGATCCCCCACTCCCAGTTCGGGAAGCCATACCGAGCTGTGGCCGATCCTTCGATTCGCCACTCGAAGCATCCGCTCGGTTGTCCCAGTGTTCGATACAACTCCGCGCCGATCTCCAGATTCGTTTCTGGACTGATGGGCGGGCTGCTAGATTGTCGAAACTTTCCGGGGTAGCTCAGCTGGCAGAGCGTTTGACTGTTAATCAAAATGTCGTGGGTTCGAGCCCCACCCCCGGAGCAGCGACAAGCGCATTGCGGCTCTCGCCGCAAGGTGCCGTGGCTCTTGGGCTTCGGCCCGCTACGGGCCTGTAGCTCAGTTGGTCAGAGCACGGGACTCATAATCCCTTGGTCGTGGGTTCAAGTCCCACCGGGCCCACCAACAAAACCGCAGTTCAGATGGGGTGCGACGACAAGCGGATGGCTCGCTGTATGCCATTTGTCCCATACACTGTCCCATACATGGCTCTGGTGGGATGCATGTCAGGAAGCATCCGAGAGAAGCGCCCGGGGCAATGGGAGGTCCGTGTTTCACTCGGACGCGACCCGGTCACCGGGGCGGCACGATCCGTCTCGAAATCCGTGCGAGGTACGAAGCGTGACGCGCAGAAAACGCTCACCGCGCTGTCGCACGCCGTGGTTTTCGAGGCGGATCCGGCGCCCACAGGATCCGTCGGGGAGTTGATCTCGTTGTGGCTCGACCACATCGAGCGGGAGGGTCGTTCACCAACAACGATGGAGGGGTACCGAAAACTCGAACGGCAAGTCCCCGCCTACTTCCTCAAGAAGCCGCTCCGGAACGTGACCCCCCAGCTGATGGTTGCGCTCTACGAAGAGCTCGGCAAGAAGGAAGGTCGGGGGCCGGCGAGAACGCCCGCACCACGAGCTGTTCGAGGAACCGATTGCCCGTCGCCACGACGGGGCCGTCGCCCTCGAGACGATGACCACTGTTCAACCGAACTACACGAGCAGGTGCCATGGCG